>ERZ1026846.1728-NODE-1728-length-13136-cov-14.205565_pt1 | contig 13136 bp, 8 predicted proteins | sample MGYA00380153_ERZ1026846 | MGnify/ENA primary metagenome ERZ1026846 (study PRJEB33269, sample SAMEA4719789) | human gut metagenome | biome: human-associated habitat; feature: organic feature; material: feces | place: Cameroon | collected 2013-10 ... | reverse complement strand
TGTTACAGGACACCGCTCCCAGCTGGCTCTATGAGGTCAAGCAGGGCGCTACCACCGTCTGGGAAACGTGGACGGGCACTGACGCAAACGGCCACCCCAGCGAATCCCTGAACCATTACTCCTACGGTGCCATCTGCGGGTGGCTGTTCGGTGGCGTGTGCGGCATCCATCTGGCAGGGGAGACCCTGACCATCGCCCCCACCCCGAACCCGGCACTGGGCTGGGCAAAAGCAGTGTACGATTCCCCGGTGGGGCGCATTGAAAGTGGCTGGCAGTATGCAGGCGATGCCGTGACCTACACCATCACCGTGCCCTGCAACAGAACCGCAGAAGTTACCCTCCCGGATGGCAGAAACCTGACCTTGCAGCCGGGCACCCACACCCTGTAATGCAAAAAGATTCCCCGCAAAACACAACGCCCCGCACCGGAAGGAGTAACCGGTGCGGGGCATTGCTTTTATGGGGATAATGAAGAAGAAAATAATGAGAGAATGGCAGGTCAGAATTTTTGCGCAAGGTATTTTGCACTGAGCTGGAAGCTCTTGATGGGGGAATTGTCCACCCAATTGCGGTGGCTTTCCAGAATAACGGCATCCACCTCCACGGCAAGGGCCTGCGCCATCAGGCTGTCCAAGTCCATGTTGCCGGTGCCCAGCTCCATGCTGTCGGTTTTCAGGATAGGCGTGATGGCACTGCCGGTGATGCGGGTGCCCCGGTCGTTGATGTGCCACAGCTTCATGCGGGGACCAAGCCGCTGCATCCATGCCAGCGCATTTGCACCGCCCTCGGTGAACCAGTAGCTGTCAAACTCAAAGTTGACAAAGGCAGGGTCGGTCTCTTCTAAGAGGATGTCGTAGGCGCGCTTTTCTGCGTTCACATGCCGCAGCTCGCAGTTGTGGTTGTGGTAGAGCAGGTGGATGCCCTCGGCTGCCAAGGTTTCGCCGGCTTTGTTCAGCCGCTGTGCAAGTTCGTGCATGGCGGCTTCATCGCCGTAATCAAACCGATACATCCCGGTGATGACCACATACTGTGTGCCGAAACTTTTGGCTTCCTCGGCCACTGCGTGGGCATCCCGTTCCAGAGAGCCAAGGTCGGTGTGCAGGCTGACCACCTTCAGGCCGGCTTCCTGCACAATCTTGTGCCAGTCCAAGTTGCCGCCCTTGCCCACCGGCATACCGGCGGCCTTGGTCAGCAGCTTTACCACAAAACCAATGGGGTGGATCATAAATCCACACAGTTCAATGCCGTCGTACCCGGCGGCTTTCATGGCAGCAAGGGTCTCTTTAGCCTGCTGCTCGTTGCTCAGTACAGTGCCCAGCATAAATTGCTGCACGGCTTTGATGGGCATGGTTTACCCCTCCAGTTTGAAAGTCTTACCCGGCATGATGCCGTTTTCGTTAAAGCTGTCCACGCAGACGTAGTATTCCTGCCCGGCGGTCAGGGTGGAAAGGGTCACTTCGTCTGCATCGTACACCAGCCAGCTCAGATAGAGCTTGTCGGGCGCAACGCCGTAGCGGACATTGCAGCCCTGTGCATTTTCGATATGCTGCCAGGTGATCTTTGCATCCAGTACATCCACACGAGCCCCGGTGGCTTCTGCCTGTGCGGGCTTTGCTCCTTCGCCGTTGCCGAACACCCGCAGGCCACTGATGCGCAGCGACTGCCCGTAGGGCAGTGCGCCTCCCGTGACCCGGACGTACCGGGCGCGGATGCCGTCCGCATATTCGTAGTAGCCGTTGGAGCACTCGCGGGCAACCGTTTCGCGGATCGTCCAGTCTGCTCCGTTCACACTGGTCTCTACCGTGTAATGGGAGATCTGCGGCCGTGTCTCGATGTGGCGGGTCTTGCGGTCGTCACCGTAGCTGTCGGCCGGGAAGTCCACCACGAGCTTTTCATCTGCCATATTTACCTGAATGGCGCGGATATCACTCTCTTTGCCAAGGTCCACGCAGAGCCATTCGCCCGGCTCTGTACCGGCGGCGCTCCACCAGCTGCGGCAGTCCTCGTTGACTGCCAGCTCCGGACTGCTGTTTTCTGCGGTGCTGGAAGCCGTGACCGTTTTTTTGTAGCTCAGCAGCATCCATTCCGGCTGCTGGCTGGCGGCATCGAATTTGCCAGCCGGGATGCGGTGGGGGTAATCGGCAAAGTTCTGATTGCAGTAAAGCACGCCGTCCTTGTCGAACCCGGCAGGGAACAGCCCCACCCGGCGCTCAAAGTCATAGTTGACGGAAATGCGCATGGTGGAGGCGTGCCACCAGTTGCCGTAGATGTCGGCAATGGTGCTGCCGTGGCCTGCACCGGTGATGAATCCACCGGGCTTTGCGGAAAACGGGTTGGATGCCTGCCGCACAAAGGGACCCAGCGGAGAATTGGAGGTGTATACACCATCGGCGTAAGTGTTGTACTGGGTGCCGGGGCAAGCGTATTGCAGGTAATAGAGGCCGTCATGCTTTGTCATAAAGGCACCCTCAATGTAGGGTTTGCCGATGGCGTTGAACATGGCAGTCAGGCTTTCGGCACTCAGGCCGGGGATGTTTGCCATCTGCGGCGGCAGATTCAGCTTGCCGGTCTTGGGGTCATAGAACTGCTTCATGGACTGGTACAGCACACTGGCTTCCCGGTCCACAATGCCGTTGTTGCCGGGGCGTTCGTAGCCCAGTGCGGTTTCATTGCCGAAGATCAGCTCCTGCTTTTCACCGATGGGGGTCATGGTGTCCGGGTCCAGTTCCACGCCATAGATGGGGGCCACATTGGAACAGCCCCAGTAGAAGTACACCCGGCCATCGTCATCGCAGAACAGATCCGGGTCCCAGAAAGCAAAGGGCGCGGATACCTCGGTAAAAGGCTCGCTCAGGGGGTCAGTGGTGCGCAGGATGGGACAGTTGCGCCCCTTGCGGCTGGCGCAGAAGTAGAGATAATCGCCCACCTGCCGCACATCCGGTGCGTAGTCATAGATGAGCAGGCCGGGGTCTGCGTGGAAGTCCCAGTTCAGCAGGTCCTCCGAATACCAGAAGCCTGCCGACATGGAAACAAAGAGATAATATTTGCCCTTGAAGGATACCAGCGTGGGGTCTGCACCCTCCCGGAAACCTGCTGTACGGGGGCCTTCCTTCATGTGCTGGTAACGGTAGCCCAGATCAAGAGGATTACAATAGGTCTGTTTCATCGAATCACTCCTTGGAAATGCCCTGCAATACACGGTTCAGCTGCTTGATGTCCTCCTCCGAAGCGCCGGCCTGCATCAGCATGGATTCAATGGTCATCCGCCGCATGGCACGCTCCATCATGGCCACCAGAGCCGGGTTGTCCTTCACGGCGGCGGCAACATCTCCGCGGGCAGCGGCGGCTTTATCAGAAATCTGCTTCAGGATGGGACCTGCCTTCGGGTCTGCCATGGCGGCAGCCATGTTGTCCTTGACCGACCAGCAGCTTTCGTCCAGCTCGCCGTCAAACCAGTTGGTCACGTTCTTGCGGTTGTCCATAGCGTAATCTGGGTTGGGGGCGTCCACCTTGTTCACCAAGATCACGCTGCTGTGCTCACCGGAGCGTGCCTCAATGCTGTGCTTGCCGGTGATGGGCAGCTGGAAGGTGAACACCTTGTCGCCCTTACGGGTCTCCACCAGCTGACCGTCTTTGTACAGCGAGACCTCCGGCAGATTGGAGTAGACCTTGATCTCGGTCACATCCTCGGCGCGGTCCACATAGCGGCTGCCGCACAGGTGCACGAACGGCTCCTTGCTCCAATAGGCCTTGTAGAGATAGAAGGGGTCTTTTTTGAGCTTGCGGTCAAAAGTGACAAGTCCCTTCTGGTTCTCGCCGTGCTTGCCGCCCTCATCGCGTCCATCGGCGGCAAAATCAAACATATTCCACACATGGGTCGCCCACAGCCACGGACGATCGGCGATCATCCGTGCGATATGTTCATGGTAAACGCACTGGTAGCTCTCGGTGTAGTCGCCCTTTTCCGGGTGGCTGCTCTGGTACTGGGGGTTGGCATCTGCGCCGTACTCCGAAAAGCCGATGCAGCGGTCCGGGTAATCGGCGTGGTACTTGTCAAAGAACTCGTCGTTCTGCTCCAATTCGCCCAGATACCAGCCGAAGTAGAGATTATAGCTGTTCACATCGGGAATTTCCAGAATGGGACTGGTGGTTTCCAGCATAAACACGTTTGCCATGGTGGTCTTGCGGGTGGGGTCCAGCTTGTGCGCCAGCTCGTTCAGCATACGGTGGTTTTCCAGCAGATCCTCGTTGACAGCAGAAGCAGCGGTGATCTCGTTGGACAAGCCCCACACGGCAATGCAGGGGTGGTTGTAGTTCTGGACGATCAGCTCTTCCATCTGGGTCAGGGTGTTGGCACGGCCGTTGGTCATGTGCATGGTGATGTAGGGGATCTCTGCCCAGATGACAAGACCCTTTTCATCACACAGGTCGTAGAAATACTGTGCGTGCTGATAGTGTGCCAGCCGGATGGTGTTGGCCCCGATTTCCAGAATGAGGGCAATGTCCTCCTCCATCATTTCGTTGGTCAGGGCAATGCCCGCATCTTTTCGGTCCTGATGGCGGGAAACACCGCGCAGCGGATATTCCCTGCCATTCAGGATAAAGCCCTTCTGGGGGTCGATCTCAAACTTGCGGCAGCCGAACCGGGCGGAGGTCTCCTCGCCATTGTCCAGCTTGGCAGATACGGTGTAGAGGAAGGGGTCGTCCACGCCATCCCACAGATGGGCGTTGTCCAGCGTGAAAACAACCTTTGCGGTGCCCTTTTCCACCGGAGCGGTGAGGGTCTGACCCTCCAGTGCAAAGGTCACGTTCTGTGCGCCCACCACGGCGGCTTCCACGGTAACCTCGGCGGTCTTGGCAGCGAGGTCGGTGACGATGGGGGTCACCTTCAGTGCCGGTGCGCCATTAGCGGGCAGGGCAAAGTGTTCTGCCGGGACGATATGCAGGGTCACATCCCGGTAAATGCCGCCGTAGAAGGTAAAATCGGCTTTCTGGGGATACACGGTGTCGTTGTCGCGGTTGTCCACGGAAATGGCCAGCAGATTTTCCTCTTTGAGGTGGTCGGTCAGGTCTACCCGGAAGGTGGAATAGCCGCCCTTGTGCTCAGCCAGCTTTTCACCGTTCAGGTAGACGACAGCGGTCATGGCTGCGCCGTCCAGCTGCAAAACAGCCTTGCCGCCTGCCGGGATGGTGGGCTTTGCCAGGGCCAGCGTATACCAGCAGGTGCCGCGGTAGTAATCGTTGCCGCCGTCCTGACCGTCCACTGCGTTCCAGGTGTGGGGCAGAGCAATGGCCTCACCCATAACAGCGGTGGGGATGCCGGGATTCTCCTTGGTAAAATGCCAGTCGCTCTGATTCAACAGGATGGTCTTGCTCATGGTAAAAACTCCTTTATAAAAGATGGATGGAATCAGCAAAGACCGAAAGAGCGTATGAGCCCTTTCGGTCTTTGCAGGGTGTTACTGCATCTGTTCTGCAATTACTTCATGACGAAGGGCTTCTTTCTTATCTGCGATGCGCTTCTGGACGTTGACCATTTCTTCCTTGGTCAGCGGGCAGCCCAGCATGGCGATCAGGGTGATGGCCCAGCCCAGCATGGGCAGACCGAACTTGATGGCAAGGGTCATCCAGAAGATGCCGCTGGTGTAGGAATCCGTGGGCTGGGGCATGGTGGTGGTGTAACCCAGAAGGGCGACCGCACCGGTGGCGATGACAGCAGCCACCGAGGTGATGAGCTTGTCCACCAGACTGTAAGTACCAGAAACGACAGCCGGGATATAGCGGCCGCTGCGGTCCAGCTCGTAGTCAATGGTATCGGCCATGTAAGAAGTGTTGGAGGTGGTAATGCACATCATGGAACCGTTCTGCAGCAGAGTCAGCAGGACGTAAACGATCATGTTCCAGCTGCCGATCACACCGATCTGACGAGTGTCGGTAAAGATGAAGAACAGGAACAGCACAGAGGCGATGGCCATGCTGACGCAGGTCCAGGTCACGATGCCCTTCTTGCTGCCATTTTTGCCCACATACTTCGCACCGAAGGCCGCAAAGAAGATGGAAGGCACCATGCTGATCACGCCAAGGGTGGTAGCAAGACCCATGTTGCCGATGAGGATGCCGTTCAGCATCGTGTTGATGATGGCTTGGCTGCCTACCTGCTGTGCCAGCTTATCGGAAGCGTTGGAGGCGATGTAGCACTGCAGGGGCTTGTTGTGCTTGAGCACCTCAAGAATATCCGCAGTTTTTAGCGGCTCGTGTTTTTTGCTGGTGCCCTCGAAGTTTTCGGGCTTATCGTAGGCGGAAATACCGGCGCAGACGATCAGGGTGCCGATGCCGGCAATGATCAGCACGATGGTGCAGACCGTGCTGAGGAAGTCCTGATTAAAGGTGCCGCCGCACTTGGGCAGGATGACGGTGTAAATCAGCATACTCATGCCCATGGGCACGAAGTAGTTCAGCGCAGTGCTCCAGACACCGATGGTGGGACGCTGGCGGGGATCGTTGGTCATGATAGCCGGCAGGGTCTGGGCGGTCATGTTGGTGACGGTATAGCCGATGATGTAAATAATGTAGGTCAAAACGAACACCGGCAGGCCGAAGCCTTTGCTGGAGCACAGGTTGAACATACACAGCAGACCGACAGCCTCGATCAGGTAGCCGCTGATCAGCAGAATACGCAGCTTGCCGAAACGGGTGTTGACGCGGTCGTAGATGAACGCCAGCATCGGGTCGGTAAAGCCGTCCAGAATGCGGGCCAGCATCAGGATGAGACCGACGGTTGCAGTGGTGATGCCGTAGCCGATGCTGGCAGAATAACTGGCCATACCGATCAGGGAATAGATGCTCATGCCCACAAAAGCGTTGCAGGCGTAACAGATGATCTGCCAGAGCTTTGCACGGCGGTACTGGACGCCGTCTACTTCACTGGCACTGGGTTTCTTTTGGAACATAATGATTTTCCTCCTTTTTGTGTGAACGGAGTTCCGCTTTCTCTGACACCAGAATAACAGAATGCAACAGCCACTGCCGGATGAAAAACGATAGTTAAGGACAAAAATTCGTGCAATAATTTGTGATGAGCGAATTTGCGCCCACCTTCACGATTTATTGTCCCATAGGGGCAAAACAGGTCTGCTACAATAGCCTCAACAAGCAACACGCAGGAAGGGAGAACCATCATGCAGAAATTTGAAAAAGGCTTTTTCATCGGTGCTGCAACAGCAGCCCATCAGGTAGAAGGCAACAATACGAAGAGTGACTACTGGGCACAGGAACAGCTGCCCCATTCCAGCTTTACGGAGCCCAGCGGCATTGCCTGTGACCATTATCAACGGTACGAAGAAGATATCAAGCTCTTGGCCGATGCCGGGCTGAACGCCTACCGCTTTTCTATCGAGTGGGCACGGGTAGAGCCGGAGGAAGGAAAGTTCGACCCGGAAGCTATCGAGCATTACCGCAAGGTGATCGCCTGCTGCAAAGCGCATGGCGTAGAACCCATCGTCACCCTGCTGCACTTCACCAGCCCGAAATGGCTCATCTGCAAGGGCGGCTGGGAAGCCGAAAGCACCGTAGAGGATTTCAAACGTTATGTGACCTATGTGATGGAACAGCTGGGCAGCGAGCTGCGCTATGTCTGCACCATCAACGAGGCCAATATGGGCTTGCAGCTGGCCGCAATCTCCAAGCGGTTCCGTCTGATGGCAGAACGGGCTGCCCAAAATGCCGCATCGGCCGGAAAGTCTGCCGAGGGCACGGTGCAGGTGGGCATGAACTTCCAGAAGATGATGGAAAACATGAAGTATGCCGCCATGGAGAATGCACAGGTGTTCGGCACACCCCAGCCGCGGATCTTTGTCAGCGAGCGCACCCCGGAAGGTGATCTGCTGGTGATGCGTGCCCATGCAGCCGCACGGGATGCCATCAAAGCCCTCTGCCCGCAGGTCAAGGTGGGTCTGACCCTCTCGCTGCACGACTTGCAGGCACAGCCCGGCGGCGAAGCCTTTGCCGAGGCCGCATGGCAGGAGGAGTTCACCCATTATCTGCCTTATATCAAAGACGATGATTTTCTGGGGGTGCAGAACTATACCCGCACCCTTTATGGCCCGCAGGGGCAGCTGCCGGCACCGGAGGGCGCAGAACTGACCCAGATGGACTACGAGGTCTATCCGCAGGCACTGGAACACGTCCTTCGCAAGGTGGCAGAGGAATTCAAGGGTGACCTGATCGTGACCGAAAACGGCATTGCCACCGCCGATGATACCCGCCGTGTGGCATTTATCCGGCAGGCACTGGATGGCGTGCAGCACTGCATCGCCGACGGCATCCCGGTGAAGGGATACTTCCATTGGAGCCTGATGGACAACTTTGAGTGGCAGAAGGGCTATGCCATGCAGTTTGGACTGATCGCCGTGAACCGCGAAACGATGGAGCGGACAGCAAAGCCCAGCCTTGGGGTGCTGGGTAGTTACGCAGAAAGATAAGCTGCAATAGCAAAAAACAGGCTGCGGAAGATGCTTCTCGCAGCCTGTTTTGGCTCAGTGGGAAAGATGCAGACCATGGACACCATCCGCAACCACGGCGGCGATCACATCAATTTGTTTCTGCGCCAGTTTTGCATCGGTGTTCAGAAGCCCGGAAAGACCGTTCATTACAAAGATCAGGATGGCACCGACATTTTCATATTGGGATGGTTCCATGTTTGCGAGTTTGATTTGTTCCAGAACGGCATCCCGCAAATGTTGTGTAAAGCGGTTCATCGCTGATGCAGGAACCACACCGAGATAATCGGTCGCCTGCTGGAGATTAGCAAACATCTCCCGCACAAACGCCTCCGGCGTATCCAGCAGCTGCTGTGCGCCGCCCATATTGTCGCAGACGAGCTGGACCGTTTGCCGCTCCATTTCGGCGGTGAGGGCATCCAGCGTTTCATAGTGGGAATAAAAGGTTGTTTTGTTGATCTCGGCCCGTTCGGCAATTTCTTTGACCGTGATCTTTTCAATCGGCTTCTCCCGCAGCAGGGCAACAAACGCTTTCTGAATGGCACGCTTCGTTTTTTTGACCCGGATATCCATACAATTCCTCCGTCAATGTATTTCGTAAAGGATGCTTAACCAACGCTTTGGACGTGAACCGTTGCTTAAACACCGGACACGCCGGAAACTGCTGATTGCGGCCCCTGCGGCGCAGTGCTATTATAGCACCATGGAGATGGATAAGCAACTCGCAGTTGAGTATTTGAGAATGAAACATCAAGTGGAGGCATTTTATGGATTTCAGCAGTGTGAACGGAAAAGTGGCCATCGTCACCGGCGCAAGCCGTGGCATCGGCCGGGCCATTGCCGAGTGCTTTGGCGAAAACGGCATGAAGGTGGTCTGTGCAGCCCGCAGTGCAGAGCAGGGGCGGGCTGTGGCAGATGGCATCTGCGCCAAGGGCGGCGATGCCATCTTTATCCAGACCGATTGCAGCAAGGCTTCTGCCATCAAAGAACTGGTGGACAAGACGGTGACGCACTACGGCAAGTTGGATGGCGTTGTCAGCAACGCAGGCATCGGCATGGGCGGCACACCGCTGCATGAGTATGAGGTAGAGGATTACGAGAAGATCTTCTCCCTGAACAGCGAGGGCGTCTTTGCCGGGATGAAGTACGGCGCAGAGGCCATCCTCAAGAGCCACAGCGAAGGCGGATTCCTCATCAATGTGGCATCGGTGGCGGGTCTTGTGCCCCAGCGTGGACAGGCGCTGTACAGTGCCACCAAGTTCGGCGTGGTCGGCATGACCCGCGCAGCGGCGCTGGATTACGCAGAATACGGCATTACCGTCAACGCCATCTGTCCCGGCTACACCAGAACCAGCATTTTCGGGGATGCACCGGCTGCGGCCATGGACTTCTTTGCATCCGACTGCCCGGCAAAGCGGATGGGCGACCCGGAGGAGTGCGCTGCATTGGCACTTTTCCTTGCCAGCGGTCTGGCACGGTACATCACCGGTGCAGCCATCCCGGTGGACGGCGCACTGTCTGCCGGACACCAGAGCATCAGCAGCTGGAAGCACCCGGAAATTTTGACCGGCGGCAAGCTGAACAGCCAGAGCACGATTGCAGCACTGATGGAAAATGAGGCCGCAAAGGCCATCGTGGAGCAGTACCTGCCCGGTTTTGCCGATAACCAGCAGGCAAAAGCTGCCTACGGCATGACCTTTGGCAAGATCGGCCCTATGCTTGGGCTGCCGGAAACGGCGCTGAAAGCACTGCTGGATGCGCTGGACAACCTGTGACCGAAGCAGCGCGGAAAGCTCCCTTGACAGGGGCTTTCGTTTTGCCTGCGTGCGGTTGATTTTTGGGAGGAGACCATGAAAAACGAAGCACTTTTCCGTACCGGCTCTGTCTGGAAATCCATCATTTCCATGGCGGTGCCCTCCATTATCATTATCCTTGTCATGGTGCTGTACAACATGGCGGATATGTTTTTTGTGGGCTGTCTGGGCGATACCGCACAGGTGGCGGCGGTCTCCGTTGTGGGGCCGGTGTTTTCGATCCTTTCGGCAGTAGCGACCATGCTTGGCGCAGGCAGCAGCGCCATCATTGCACGCTGCTTTGGCGCAGGCGAGATCGAGCAGGGCAAGACTTGCTCCTCGCTCTGCTTCTGGAGCAGCTTTTTTCTGGGCGTTCTGGTCAGCATCGGTCTGCTGGTGAGCAGAGTGCCACTTCTGGGGGTGCTGGGCTCAAATGCAGAATTTTTTCCCTATGCAGAGCGGTATCTTCAGGTCCTTGCACTGGGTGCGCCGCTTTTTATCCTGTCCAACAGCATGGCGATGCTGGTGCGTGCAGAGGGCGCAGTAAAAGAAGGCCTGATCGGCAATCTTCTGGGCACGCTGGTCAACTGCATTTTTGACCCGCTGTTCATTCTGGTGCTGAACTTCGGCGTCAGCGGTGCGGCTGCTGCCAGTGTGCTGGGCAATCTTGTGGCGACGGGCTGCTATCTGCGCTACATCGTCAAACACGGCACGGTGCTGACCATTGATCTCCGTCCTGCCCTGAAAAAACCGCAGATGCTGGGTGAGATGCTGGCCATTGGTCTGCCCAACGGGATCAGCAGCCTGCTGGCAGGGTTTGCCTCCTCCTTCAGCAACCGGCTGCTGGTGACCCACGGCACGGCGGCGGTCGCAGCCATGGCGGCAGCGGGCAAGACGACCATGATCATCAGCATGATCGCTATGGCGATCTGCATGGGTTGCCAGCCGCTTCTGGCGTACAGCTACGGCGCAGGCGACACGAAGCGCCTGAAGCAGCTTTTGAAGGATCTGATCCTGCTGACCGTTGTTTTTGGTGTTCTTGCCGGGGCGGCCAGCTTTGCCGGACGCAATGCCCTGATCGGGATGTTCATCAAGGAAGAAGGAGCATTCCGTCTGGGGACGCAGCTGGTGGTCTATCTGGTGCTGGGCAGCCCGGTGATCGGTCTGACCTATCTGGCAACCAGCCTGCTGCAATCCGTAGGCAGGGCAAGTGGTGCGGTGGTGCTCTCTCTTTTGCGGCAGGGGATGCTGCTGATCCCGCTGCTGTACCTGATGAATGCGCTTTGCGGGGTGCAGGGCATTGCGGCGGCGCACCTGATGGCAGACGTGGGCGCTGCGGTCATCTCCGAAGGCATCCTACTGCACTGGATCCGGGCATCGGTAGAAAAAACGGCAGAAGTATGATATACTGTTTCCATCAATGAGCCGGAGGGATTAGGCATGGATGTTCTCCAGAATATGATGCTGTTTTCCGAGCTTGTCCAGTGCGGCGGAAATGTATATACATGGTGCTATGATGCACAGGGGAAGCTCTTGCGGAGCAACTGCCCGGACGAGGCATTTCTTGCCAGTGCATTTGAACTGTTCGGCTGCAAACAGCGGATGCTGGAGCATGGGGATCGGGACGATGTACCTGTTACCTTGGGGACGGCATTGGGTCTTTTGTGGGGCGCAGCCTTTGAAAAGGAAGAAGGAAAACTGAAGCGTGTCTGGGTCATCGGGCCGGTGTTCTATCAGGATGTGACAATGCGCGGGATCGAGGAAGGGCTGAAATATTACAGCAAGCTGGAGATCAGTGTGGCATGGACGATCCAGCTTTACAAAGCCCTTGAAAAAGTTCCTACCCTGCAAAACACCATTATGAACCGCTATCTGCTGATGATGCACTACTGCCTGACCGGGCAGCGGCTGGAGCTGAGCAGTGTGAACAGCAGTGCAGCACAGGACGAACGGCTGAAAAGCGATGCGATTCCCCATGACCGGCATAAGATCTGGATGGCGGAGCAGGGAATGCTGCAAATGGTCCGCACCGGAGACCTGAATTACAAGCAGGCACTTTCCAACAGTATGAGCATGAGTGCAGGCGTGCCGGTGCAGAGCAGCGATGTTCTGCGCCAGAGCAAGACTTCCATCATCGTATTCACCTCGCTGGTGTGCCGTGCCGCCATTGAGGGCGGTCTTTCCCCGGAGGAGGCGTACTCGCTGGGGGACAGCTACATTCAGACGGCAGAAGCGGCAAAATCGTTGGATGAACTGAGCCCGCTTGCAATGATGATGTACGATGATTTCATTCGGCGTGTCCACAAACACCGGACGAACCCCAACCTCAGTATGCAGATCCAGAAATGTGTGGATCATATCGAGATGAATCTGGACAAAAAGATCGTGGCGGAAGATCTTGCCGCCCTGGTGGGCTACACGGAATATTACCTCACCCATAAATTCAAGGAAGAAACGGGTCTGAGCGTCACGAACTATGTGAAGTTTGCAAAGGTCGAACGCGCGAAGGTTCTGCTGAAAAGCACAACGCTCAGCGTCCGGAAAATTTCCGAGCAGCTTGGCTTTGCCACCCGCAATTATTTCAGCGCAGTCTTTCAACAGGTCACCGGAAAAACGCCTATGGAGTTCCGGGAAACATAAAGCAGAACAGGCATCCTGCGATACCACTTGTCGGTATCGGACAGGATGCCTGTTTTGCGTTGAAGAAGAAAAATGAGGGAAGAATGGCTCAGTTAAGGAACTTCTCGTTCAGGGTCACGCCAAAGTCGTGGGCAATGGCGCGCAGGTCATCGTCGGTGATGGTCTGCCGGATGATGCCGCCGCCCATGGAGAGCACCTTGACGTA
>ERZ1026846.1710-NODE-1710-length-13274-cov-5.284439_pt1 | contig 13274 bp, 8 predicted proteins | sample MGYA00380153_ERZ1026846 | MGnify/ENA primary metagenome ERZ1026846 (study PRJEB33269, sample SAMEA4719789) | human gut metagenome | biome: human-associated habitat; feature: organic feature; material: feces | place: Cameroon | collected 2013-10 ... | reverse complement strand
ACCCTGGCCAAGCCCGACCCCTCATACCACGGCGCCATCTTTGCCGATGTAGCTGGCAAGGCAGCCTTCGTTACCCGCATACGTGCCGTCATCTTGCGCGACACGGGTGCCGCCATCTCGCCCTTCAACGCTTGGATATTGCTGCAAGGTCTTGAAACCCTGTCGCTGCGTGTAGAACGTCATGTGGCTAATGCGCTGAAGGTAGTCGACTTCTTGGCTCATCATCCCAAGGTAGAGAAGGTAAACCACCCATCATTGCCCTCGCATCCCGACCACGAGTTGTACAAAAAATATTATCCCAACGGTGGTGGCAGCATCTTTACCTTTGAGATAAAGGGTGGCGAAGCAGCAGCCTGGAAGTTTATCGACTCGCTTAAGATCTTCTCGCTGTTGGCCAACGTGGCCGACGTGAAGAGCCTTGTGATACATCCCGCCACTACCACTCACTCGCAGATGTCGCCTGAAGAGCTTGCGCAGCAACACATCACGCCCTCTACCATCCGCTTGAGCATTGGCGTTGAACACATCGACGACATTATTGATGATTTGCAGCAAGCCTTCGACCAAATTTAAATAAACATTTTCGTCGCCCCCGTAAAAACAGAAAGGAAAGATATTATGGCAAAGATAGCAAAGAAGCTGACCGACCTCATTGGCAACACGCCACTGCTGGAACTGGATAAATTTTCGGCCGAGAAGGGACTAAAAACCCCTATCATAGCAAAGGTAGAATATTTCAACCCTGGCGGAAGTGTGAAAGACCGCATAGCGCTGGCCATGATTGAAGATGCCGAGCAGAAAGGTTTGTTGAAGCCTGGTGCCACCATCATCGAGCCCACCAGCGGAAACACAGGTGTAGGCTTGGCACTGGTGTCGGCCGTGAAGGGCTATAAGCTCATCCTCACCATGCCCGAGACCATGAGCATTGAGCGCCGCAACCTGGTGAAAGCCTACGGCGCTACGGTGAAGTTAACGAGTGGTAAAGATGGTATGCCCGGCGCTATCAAAGCAGCCGAAGAGTTGCGCGACAGCATACCTGGCGCCGTAATCTTACAGCAGTTTGAGAACGCCGCCAACCCGCGTCGTCACTACGAAACCACAGGTAAGGAGATATGGGAACAGACCGACGGTAAGGTAGACATTGTAGTGGCTGGTGTAGGCACTGGTGGCACCATATCGGGCATAGGCAAACGCTTGAAAGCGTATAACCCCAACGTTAAGGTGGTGGCTGTAGAACCCGCCTCGTCGCCCGTGCTGAATGGTGGTAAGAGTGGCCCACATAAAATTCAGGGCATAGGTGCTGGCTTTGTGCCTAAGACCTATGATGCAGGCGTTATTGACGAGGTGCTCGACATTGACAACGATGATGCCATACGCACAGGTCGCGAGCTGGCACGTGAAGAAGGTTTGCTGGTAGGCATCTCGTCGGGTGCAGCTGCCTTTGCTGCCGCACAGTTGGCAAAACGCCCTGAAAATGAGGGCAAAACCATCGTGGCGATATTGCCCGATACTGGCGAGCGCTATCTGTCAACGGTGCTATACGCCTTCGACGAATATCCACTTTAATAGGCAACGCATATTATCAAGAAACGATATCATTAATTGCTAACGATTGTATTGTCATTTCAACGAAATGGCGCTTTATGAAAGGGGCGGCACGCGATGTGCTGTCCCTTTTTTAGGGTTCATGCGGGGCGTGGAGTGATATTATCCAAGTAGGACGGTGGCCTCCGTGCCCCGTCCTCCAACAACCAAAATATACGGCACAGATTGTACACTCACGCCATATGCGAAAATAGAAAATAAAAACAAACATCAAGAATCACACATGGCATAAGCGGTTGATGTCTTCATCGAACGTGTTGCGGTTGATGGCGCGTGCTCTCATCGCCGACTTGTAGTTGTAGATGGTTTGGGTAGAATAGAACAGAAGCGTGGCTATCTCCTGGTTGTCGGTCACGCCAAGACGCATAAGGGCATAGATGCGTGCTTCGGTGGTGAGCGACTTGGGAGACGGCTGCACTATTCTTGCTTCAGGAATGAGCAGCCCGTTCAGCTCGTCAACAAAGTCAGGATAGAGCTCGATGAACGATTGGTCGAAACGAGTGTAGAACGTCATGGCTTCCTCCTCGGCAAGCTTGTAGCTGTTGATGGTCTTTAACAGATCGGCAGCCTAATTGGCTTTTATCTTTCGGCTTACGAGCTTACGATATTCGATGAGTTTGCGTATGTACACGGCACTGATGTCCATAAACAGACGCATGTAGGTCTCGTGGCGATGGTTGGTTGCAACCAACTTTTTGTTCAGTTCGGTGAGCTGAAGGTTTTGGTCCTTCACCTCATGTCGGTTTCGTGACAACCACTTGTTTTGCTTGTAGCCGAATATAGCCATTGCAAAGAGCAAGAGCGAGAGTATGCTTACAACGGCCAGCGCTCCGCTCACAACGCGTTCCTTGTGAGCCAAGGCTTCTTGGTTGGCAGTGGCTATAATGGGCAATATGCTCGATATCTGAAGCATGCGCAAGCGGTTATTATAGAACCGCGCGTCTTCCATAGAGCAATAGATGTAGCGTGCGGCATGGTTTGCATATTTAGCGTCTTTCTCATATAGGTATGTTGAAAACTCCTGCAAGGCAAGATTTTCCTTCAGAGGGCAAACCATGTCGGAAATGGCTGCCTCCACGATATATTTCTCATATAGCTTCATGTCGCCCATCTCGCGGTGGTAGCGTGCTATGGCGTAGGCAGCAGAGGCGTGAACGCGACTGTTCACAGGACTGTTGTCAAGCGCCTTTGTGTAATTGTTCAAAACATTTTTGCTCAACGGACTGTTCATGAAGGCCAGTTCGCCGCATAGATAGGCACGCAGAGCCACATTTTTGCGACTTGTGGCATCGACAGCAAGTTGCAAAGATTCGCTTTTCTTTTTGTGATAATAGCTTGTAAACTCTGACTTGTTGCAGAACGCCTCCCAATAGTTGTAAAGCCATGCTTGGGTATAATAATAATATTGTTTCAGTCTCGCAGGCACATCTCTTTTTCCAATCTCTTCCAACAGCTTCTCCGACTGATCGTAGAAACCTCCTGTTGACAAGACAGCGGCACGGTTTATCTGGTTGAGCGTAGTGTAGTAGGCGTTGTTCTCGCTTTGTGCGAGGGCGAGTCCACGGTTTACATAAACCATGGCCGAGTCGTAGTTGTAAGTATAATATGCTTGGTAGATGCTGTTGAGAAAGACAAGTCGTGAGGCGTTGTTGTCGGCTGTTCGCAATCTCAGCTTCATCTGTTTAATCTTCGCCTCCTTTTGTCTGGCATACTCGGCGCGTTTGCCTATGTGGCTGTCAAGAAGCTCCAACAGTTGCTGCTCGTCGCTAATGTTGGCTGTTGCCAAACCTTGTCTTGCTGTCGTCTTTAGTGGCATGAGAAGGAGGGTTATGTATAAAAACAGTCGCATAAAAAATGGTTTTAAGGGTTTCTGCTGCAAATTTAGCTATTATAATTGAAATAAAAACCTTTTACTTTGATAAAAAAAGTGTAAAGACTCCAATAAATTGACTATTAATACCTTACGTTTTTAAAACGTTTAATGTCCGTTTACTTTGAATTTACGCAACCATACAACCGGTCTTAATAGCGATTAACTTTGCAACCGAAATCAACAAAAACATCGCAACCATATGAACCTAAATTTCAAAACATTGTCAATTGCTATTTTGGCTTCTGCCTTTACTGGCGCGTATGCACAAACGCATGCAGACAATTCTTCATCAGACACATCTGATCAGACCAAGAAGGAAGAGCGCAACGTCATGCTCAATGCGGCTGATGCCAACAAACCGCGTGAAATTCAGATAGGTCTACCGAGCGAAGATGTCACCGTGTACGAGAATGGTCTGCCAGCTGTTTATTCTTCATCCGTTCACAAGCTCTCTGCCCATTGGCGCAGCGACGCCTCTCTTAAAGGCACCGACCTCATGACCCCTTCCGAGAGCGCCATCAAGACAGGCAACATTGCCTACGCCGTTTCGGCTTTCAGCGAGTTGGGACAGAAGGCTTTTAGCGGCAAGCTCAACTATAAAGCCAACCATTTTGGCATGCAAAACTTCGACCTTAACCTCTCAGGAGGCATAGGCGACCGTTGGCTCTACACCGCCGGTATGTATCAGAATTTCGATCCAGGCAGTTTCAAGCTCCGCTTTACCGATTATGCCGACCGCACACAAATTTATCATTTGGGGCTTACCCGTATATTGGGCGACGGAAAAGGACGCATATCTTTATTATACAAGTATTCAAACAGCAAGAACCCCGGCAACTTTGCCAATGCCGCACCCTTCATCTATGTCGGTGACGGAAGCATAAAGAAGCTTGCGGGCTTTGATCCAGGACTCGACTCATATGTTCAGCGTCAAGGCTCATTGCAATATCTCAACACCAAGACCGGCAAGATGGAGACATGGAACATGACCGATGTCAACGACAACCATGCCAACGAGGTGGCTCTGGTCAGCCAATATCAGTTTGATAACGGTTGGCTGTGGAAGTTCAACGCCAAATACATGAACGCTCCTCGTGCAAATTGTGTCGATTATGGCGGCAGCACCATTTCTGAGGTTAGTGCCGCCGACGGCTATCAGCTCTCTGACGGCTCTGCCTACAGCGGACTCATTGATGGGCGTCGCACATGGTTACACTTTGGCAAGGTGAGCAACGCCCTCCTCACCACCGAGATGAGCAAGCAGCTTAACAGCCACAAGCTCATGATAGGCTTGAACGAATGGTATTATAAGCTCAACTATTATTCGTCATCGTTCCAGTGGGCAGGCACCGTGGAGGCTTATCCACGCACGTTGAGCCAGATGTATGTCAATCCGCTCGACCCCACACAGACCGCTCGCCGTTCTGAGACCTTCGGTTACAACGAGCTTAGCCCTGAATATACCAAGGGCTCGGAGAACAAGCTTGCCGTCTATTTTACTGACGAATGGCGGGTGTCGCCAAGGTTTAAGGTGTTCTACGGTGGACGTCTGGAGTATTACCGCATGTCGGCAGACCAGATTTCAGCCTCACGCTTCAATGGCTTCCATATTGGCAACTTCAACACCTATTCTGCTTCAGATGACGGACAGATTGTAGCTTCATCGCATGATATCGTTCCTGCCAATGTAACAAAGAACAAGCTCAACTATGCTGCCACATTGCAGATGACCTATAACATCACAAAGCAGTTTGGACTCACCGCCGACGCCACCGTTGCCACACGCTTCCCGCGCATCAGCGAGTATGCAGGAACAGGTCCTACCGAGGAACAGTATAAGCGAGTGACGATACCCCTGATTCGTGGAGGTGTCTTCTACCGCAACAGTTGGCTCGACCTCTCGTCTATGGTGACCTATATCTCCAAGTCGAACAACATCGACCAGCAGAACCTCACGAAGCCTGGCACGTCAGAGGGCAAGACCGTGTTGCTCATCTACAACATACAGACCGTGGGCTGGACCACATCTGCCGAGATCAACCCGTTCAAGAATTTCCACATGCACGCCCTCTTCACCTATCAGAAGCCTGTTTACAAAAACTATAACGCCAGCGTGACGTTTAGCGACGGACAGACCATGAGCGTCAATGCCAACAATATGATTGTAAAGGAAATTCCGCAGGTGCTCATAGAGCTCGATCCCAAGTATGACATCACAAAGAACCTCAACGCATGGCTCAGCTTCCGCTATTTCGGAAAGACCTATGCCAACCTTCAGGAGGCTCTCTACTTCAATGGCCACTGGGAGACCTTCGGTGGTGTGAACTGGAATGTCAACAAGAAGCTCTGCCTTGGTGTCAGCATCATCAACTTCTTCAACGAGAAGGGTGCCAAGGGCACAATCAGCGGCTCAGAGCTCATCACAAAGGATGAGGCAGGCAAATATGCCGGCAAATATATGAGTGGCAACTACCTGCGTCCGTTCACCGTCGAGTTTAGTGCCGGCATCAAGTTCTAAGGGAAAAATTATAGCAATAAACCCAAATCGGTCGTTAGGGCTTGCTTGGATTTTGGATTTTTAGAAGAGTGGATTTCGTTTGGCTTTTAATGAGTAATAGCGAGCTATTGCGAATTAAAAACAAGCAAAAGACACCTTATAAAAACCAAAAGGCTGCAAGCAGTTATAGAATAATAATAAAATAATAATAAAACGGCCTAATGACCGTTTTGGGATAAAAGAAGTTCAATAATCATAAACCAAAAAGATAATGAAAAAATCTATTATGTTGATTGCTGCGCTGTGCATGACGTCTGTCATGACATTCGCACAAAAAGTGATCCGAGTGTCTACCGACAAGACCGACCTCGTGATGAAAGTGTCGCCTAAAGGCCGTCTCTATCAGGTCTATCTTGGCGATAAGTTGCTCAATCCGTCCGATTATGATAATCTGAAGTGGGACGTGTATGCTGCCTCTGATGGAGCCGTGTGCCAACGCGGACACGAGGTGTATGCCACATCAGGAGCCGAAGATTTCTTCGAGCCGGCAGTAGCCGCCACTCATGCCGACGGCAACATGACTACCTATTTATATTATAAGTCGTCGGAGCAAAAAGCTGTTGATGGTGGCACCGAGACAGTGATAACCCTTCAGGACAAGGTGTATCCCTTCACCGTGAAGCTCCACTATGTGGCTTACGCTAAGGAGAACGTCATCAAGGCGTGGAGCGAGATCTCCCACAACGAGAAATCGCCCGTTACCCTCTGGCGTTACAGCTCTACCATGCTCTACTTCAAATCTTCAAAATATTTCTTAACCAATTATCATAGCGATTGGGCGAAAGAAGGCCAGCCCGAAACAACACAGCTGAGCACAGGAAAAAGAATTGTCGACACCAAGCTCGGCACTCGTGCTGCCATGCATGCAGAGCCTTTCTTCGAGCTTGGCTTCGATGAGCCTGCCAAGGAGAACGAGGGTAAGGTGATGCTCGGCACGATAGGATGGCCCGGCAATTTCCGCTTCACTTTCGAGGTGGACAACGTGGGTGCGCTGCGCGTTATTCCTGCCATCAACCCTTATGCTTCCGACTATAAGCTGAAGGCTGGCGAGGTGTTCACGACACCTGAATTTATCTTCGCCATGAGCAATAACGGTATGGGCGAGGCTTCGCGCAACCTGCACGACTGGGCTCGCCAGTATCAGGTGAATATGGGCATGGACGACCGCCTCACTCTTCTTAACAACTGGGAGAACACTGGTTTCGATTTCAACCAGCAGAGTCTTGCCGAACTGATGAAGGATGCCAAGGATCTTGGTGTAGACATGTTCTTGCTCGACGACGGATGGTTTGCCAATAAGTATCCTCGCAAGGACGACCATGCCGGACTTGGCGACTGGGAAGCCACGAAGAGCAAGCTGCCAGAGGGTATCCCGGGATTGGTTAGAGACGCCAAGAAGGCAGGAGTGAAGTTTGGTATCTGGATAGAGCCAGAGATGGTCAACCCCAAGAGCGAGCTCTTCGAGAAACATCCCGATTGGGTTATTATGCAGCCGAAGCGCGACACATATTACTATCGCAACCAGCTGGTGCTCGACATCTCTAACCCTAAGGTTCAAGACTATGTGTTTGGCATTGTAGACCGCATCATGACCGAGAACCCCGACGTGGCTTATTTTAAGTGGGACTGCAACAGCGTGATCACCAACATCTATTCGCCCTACCACAAGCAAAACCAGGGCAACTTCTATATCGACCATGTGCGTGGCATATACAATGTGCTCACACGCATACACAACAAATATCCCAAGCTCCCGATGATGCTTTGCTCTGGTGGCGGCGGCAGAATGGACTATGAGATGCTGAAATATTTTACCGAGTTCTGGTGCTCTGACGACACCGATCCCTATGAGCGCATCTACATACAGTGGAGCCTGTCTAAGTTCTTCCCTGCCAAGACCATGGGTTCGCATGTCACCAACTGGAACAAGAACACATCGGTTAAGTTCCGCACCGATGTTTGCAGCTCATGCAAGCTTGGCTTCGACATCGATCTCAAGTCGCTCTCGGCTGACGACTACAAGTTTGTGCAACAGGCTGTGAAAAACTATAACGACATGAAGCCGATGATTCTCGATGGCGACCAGTATCGCCTGGTTTCTCCCTACGAGGGCAGCCACTGCGCCATCAATTATGTTAGCAAGGACAAGCAGCGTGCCGTGCTCTTCGCCTACGACCTGCATCCGCGCTACAAGGAGCCGCAGCAGAACGTGAAACTGCAAGGTCTCAACCCTGCCAAGGTCTACACCGTTAAGGAGACCAACCTCATGCCTGGCAAGACATCAGAGCTTGAGTGTGATGGTAAGCAATATAGCGGCGACTATCTGATGAAAGTAGGAGTCAGCGTGTTCACACCGCAGGACGGCACAAGTCATGTGCTAATGTTTGAGTAATAGATATTTTTTCTAACTTTACGAGGTCGGGCGTTCTTTTCGCCCGGCCTCGTTTTTTGTAGTATGCTCGGCATGAGCATTGTCTAATGGGTGCAAGTCCCGAGTAAGCCCTAATACTATATATACTTATATAAGGTTCATCACTCCAAATTGTGGATAAACCCTTTTTAGTGTTACATCAAAAACACAATTAAATAACATTTAACTCAATAAAAGTAAGGAAATTATATAAAAAAGCGTAACTTTGCAACTTAAAGCGGTACCACGCCTACCAAAGCGGGCTGCCGACAGGCTATAGATAGCGAATTTTCAAATAATAAAACACATACAACAATGGCACAAGAAGACGTTTTTAAGAAAATTGTGAGTCACTGCAAAGAGTACGGTTTCGTATTCCCCAGCAGCGAACTGTACGATGGACTGGGAGCTGTGTACGACTACGGACAGAATGGCGTAGAACTGAAAAACAACATTAAGGAGTATTGGTGGAAGAGCATGGTATTGCTGCACGAGAACATCGTGGGCATCGACTCGGCCATCTTCATGCACCCCACCATTTGGAAGGCCAGCGGACACGTTGACGCCTTTAACGCCCCCCTCATCGACAATCGCGACTCGAAGAAACGCTACCGCGCCGACGTGCTGATTGAAGACCAGATAGCAAAATATGACGAGAAGATAGCCAAAGAGGTGGCCAAGGCTGAGAAGCGCTTCGGCGACGCCTTTGACAAAGAGAAGTTTATGGAGACCAACGGCCGTGTGCTGGAGCACAAGCAGAAGCGCGACGCACTGCACGAGCGTTATACCAAGGCTATGCAGGGTCCCGACCTCGACGAGCTGAAGCAGATTATTCTTGACGAGGAGATTGTTGACCCCATCAGCGGCACCAAGAACTGGACCGACGTGCGCCAGTTTAACCTCATGTTCTCTACCGAGATGGGTTCGGCCTCTGACTCTACCAGCAAGATATATCTGCGTCCTGAAACCGCACAGGGTATCTTTGTTAACTATCTGAACGTGCAGAAGACAGGCCGCATGAAGATTCCTTTCGGTATTGCACAGATAGGTAAGGCTTTCCGTAACGAGATTGTGGCTCGCCAGTTTATCTTCCGTATGCGCGAGTTTGAACAGATGGAGATGCAGTTCTTTGTGAAGCCTGGCACCGAGATGGAGTGGTTTGCTAAGTGGAAAGAAACACGTATGAAGTGGCACCAGGCTCTGGGCTTCGGTGCAGAAAACTATCGTTTCCATGACCACGAAAAGTTGGCTCACTATGCTAACGCCGCTACCGATATCGAGTTTAAGATGCCCTTCGGCTTCAAAGAGGTGGAAGGCATTCACAGCCGTACCGACTACGACCTCAGCCAGCACGAGAAGTTCTCGGGCAAGAGCATCAAATACTTTGATCCGCAGGAGAACAAGAGCTACACACCGTATGATATCGAAACCTCTATTGGTGTTGACCGTATGTTCCTGAGCGTGATGTGTCACTCATATTGCGAAGAGCAGCTTGAGAACGGCGAAACCCGCGTAGTGCTGAAGTTGCCCGCACCATTGGCTCCTGTTAAGTTGGCCGTGCTGCCCTTGCTGAAGAAGGATGGTCTGCCTGAAAAGGCTCGCGAGATTGTGAACGACCTGAAGTTCCACTTCAACACACACTACGATGAGAAAGACACCATTGGCAAGCGCTACCGTCGTCAGGATGCCATTGGTACACCTTACTGTGTGACCGTTGACCACGACACGCTGAAAGACAACTGTGTGACCTTGCGTTTCCGCGATACCATGCAGCAAGAGCGTGTAAACATTGACCAGCTGCGTGGCATCATTGAAGACAAGGTGAGCATCACCAGTCTGCTGAAGAAGCTGCAGTAAGCGCGTGGTCTGTGTGCACGATGGGTGCTCGGCACCATACTGATAATGGTGCTCAGCACCACTGAAACACAACATCATACATTGTAAATGAAAAAATATTTATATGTTCTTCTCGCTGCCTTCGTGGCCGTGTTTGCACTGTCATCGTGCAGCGAGGATGATAACACTCCGGAAGAATATCCCGATTGGCAGGCTACCAACGAGAAATATTTCGACGACCTGTTTGCCACGGCTAAGATGAAGCAAGCCAGTGGCGACCCCTCGTGGAAAGTAATCAGAAATTGGACGCTTGACGAGAACTCGGCCAAACATAGCTACGACCACATTGTGGTGCACGTGCTGCAGTCGAGCGGCGAGACGGTGAAACCTTATTCTACCGACTCGGTGCGTGTGCATTATAGCGGCCGCTTGTTGCCCTCGCTCTCGTATAAGTTGGGATATGAGTTTGATAAATCGTATAAAGGCGAATTTGACGTAAACACTGCCATTCCCACTAAGTTTAATGTCACTGATATGGTTGATGGTGTTACCACCGCGTTGCTCAACATGAACCTGGGCGACCGCTGGGAGGTGTATATACCTTACCAGTTGGGGTACAAAGACGAGGAAAAAGGAAGCATTCCTGCTTACTCGATGTTGAAGTTCGACCTCTACCTCGTGGGCATCTACCGCAAAGGTACCGCGGTGCCCGACTGGAAGGCTAAAGAAAACACCTTTGAACTGTGGGATGAGGCATGGTAAACCTCTCATCGTCCGCATAACGATAAGAAAAACAAGAAGCGCAAAGCAGCAAACCTATTGAGGATGCCCTTTGCGCTTCTTTTTTTGTATAAAACCTACTACTATATCAAGAAAAGATGCTACCTTTGTATTGCAATTTTTTGTAGTATCAGCAAGAACCTTTTAAACAAATGGAATCATATAATTTCGACACCATTATCGACCGCCAAGGCACCAACACGGTGGCTATAGACGGACAGAAAGCTACCTTCGGACGCGACGGACTGATGCCGCTGTGGGTGGCCGACATGGACTTTGAAACGCCCTCGTTTATTGTGGAAGCGCTGCAGCAGCGCCTTAACCATCATTTATATGGCTACACCATTGTGCCCGATGCTTATTGGCAGGCTGTGCAGCAGTGGCTCTTCGACCGCCATGGCTGGCAGGTAGAGCGCCAGTGGTTGTGCTATATACCTGGCATAGTGAAGGGTATAGGCATGGCTGTCAATGTGTTTACAAAGCCTGGCGATAAAATTATTATTCAGCCACCCGTGTACCATCCGTTCCGCCTTACACCACAAGGCAACGGTAGAGAGGTTGTGTTTAATCCGCTTATTTGCCACGATGATGGGTCGTACAGCATGAACTTTGATCACCTGAAGCAGATAATCGATGAGAAAACAAAAATGCTTATTGTGTGCAACCCGCACAATCCCGCTGGCATTGTATGGCCTAAAGAGGTGCTGGCACAGCTGGCACACATCTGCCACGAGCATGGCATCATCGTTATCTCTGACGAGATACACTGCGATATGACGCTCTTCGGACATCGGCATACGCCCTTTGCTACCGCCTCTGACGAGGCCGCACAGTGCAGCATCACGTTTGGGGCACCATCGAAGACGTTCAACATTGCGGGTATCGTAAGTTCTTATTGCGTTGTGCCTAATGCCGAGCTGCGCCAGAAGTTTTATTCGTGGCTCGAGGCCAACGAGTTTTCTGACCCGCCTATGTTCTCGCCCATAGCCACTATTGCGGCCTTTACAAAGGGCAACGCGTGGCGCGAGGCTATGCTGCACTATGTTGAAGACAATGTGCGCTTTGTTGAAGACTACTGTCGCCAGCATCTGCCTGCTATCGTGCCCGTGCGCCCCGAGGCATCGTTCTTGGTGTGGCTAAACTGTAAAGGGCTGGGCTTGAACCACAATCAGCTTATCAATCTCTTCACCGAGAAGGCTCACTTGGCCTTGAACGATGGCGAAATGTTTGGTCCTGGTGGCGAAGGCTTTATGCGCCTGAATGTGGGTTGCCCACGCGCTAAACTAAAGACGGCGCTCGACTTGTTGGTGCAGGCGTTGAAGAAATAAGGCGCCCGCCGAAACACGTGTCAATGCCACGCCTGAACGTGTAGCGCTGCCACGCTTGAAGAGCTTGTGACAATAAAGAAAAACCATACAAGGGTGTGTGTGGAAAAAACAGCATTTAGCAATGCTATTATTTTCACATTTCACCCTTTTGTTGTATCTTTGCAAGTATGAATAATGATACACTGACGAAAGCAAACTGGAGTGAAAATGTCGTCATCGTCGATGCCGATTATGTTGACAGAGTGGCCTTTGACCTCATCGTCAATTTCGAACGAATGATAGGCCGACGTATTCACAAGGCCGACCTGGCAAAATGGATTGACTGCGTGGCGCTGGATGGAGGGCTGCGCGAGGGCGAACACGACACTCAGGTGGTGCTGATACATGATAAAAAACAGGCGGCACTGGACAACTTTGTGCCTGCCAGCTATGACGACGAACTGAACGGAAAGGCGTTTAAAGACCATCTGGGCGAGTTTACCGTCAGCTCGTTCCCCGTTGAAGATATCACTACTGCCACCGATTTCTTCCTCGACACCGTGGCTATGGTGTGTGCACAGAAAGAGGTGAAGCGCGTGATGATTATTCCTGATGCTGAAAACCGAGCTCTGTATGCCGACTTGCGCCATACCTTGCAACGCGTTGACGACGAGAAACGCATAACGGTGTTTGCTATGCAGCCGATGGAGGGAGGCAACTTCCGACAGGAAATATTGGGCTACTCGCTGATGAACGCCTTAGGAATTAGGGCGGAAGAGCTGAAGTAATTCTCAATTCATAATTCATAATGGGCTTCGCCTGAAGTGATTTATAATTCATAATTTATAATGAGGACGAGCCTTTGATTTTAATCTGTCTCTTATACACATCTGACGCTGCCGACGA
>ERZ1026846.1709-NODE-1709-length-13275-cov-6.124054_pt1 | contig 13275 bp, 18 predicted proteins | sample MGYA00380153_ERZ1026846 | MGnify/ENA primary metagenome ERZ1026846 (study PRJEB33269, sample SAMEA4719789) | human gut metagenome | biome: human-associated habitat; feature: organic feature; material: feces | place: Cameroon | collected 2013-10 ... | reverse complement strand
GTACTAGGAAAAACAATAAAAGAATGTATTCATGAAACTAAAAATCCACATAACCCAGATGATCAGAACAGGTTCTAACCTGTTCTTTTTTCGTTTATCTCTTTCATTCTCTCTTCATGTATTTTTTCGCCAGTTTTTACCGCAAAATAAATTGCTACCACTTGAATAAACAGAACTGCTAAAGCGACTAACAACCATATTTCAATAGATTCATTACCTAACAATCCTTTCACCTCTTTTCTAAAAAAAAAGCGGCTAGCGAATCAGCTAACCGCCCCACCTGCCTCAAGTGTCATCTTATGACCGCTTAAATTTGCGGAAGATTGCAATACCAGCACCTACGACTGGCACAGCTAAGAAGACAGCAAGATATGGATTACCAACAATAGTGGTTACAACTGTAGACATAACATCAAGCAGATTTGTAACCGCACCAGTCACATTCTCCCATGTCATATAGCAAGTACCTCCATCACTTTATTTATATACACACATCATCACGACGTTTATATATAGCAATATAATTATTTCTGCGCTGGTTTACTTTCTTCTAAACCATCAATATACGTCACTTTAAGCTTCGCATATCCCCTACTAAAATCTGCCGTAAATTCCATATCATAAGTACCACCAAATCGGGCATTATGAAGCGGGCTATTCTTGCCGCATGTAACCTTTAAAACATCCTTACCATTAGAGAGCGAATACTCCCAATACTTTGTGATCTCACCTGTCTGACGATCAGCAATTTCATTTTCTTTTTTCGCTACAATCATGAATCTTCCAACAAATAACGAATCTGCATTTTTTAATTTTTCCATAACTATTACCTCATATCTTTCTTTTATATTTCAGTGCGGACGCACCACCTAACAAACTTTAACTATTTTCCTACATATAAAAAAAATACTTTCGAATCTGGTATATAGCACCACATAGAACCATCTTTTAACCTTATAAAATATTCATTTTCTTTCTGGACATACTTCCAGCTCACAATCTCATCATCATCAATAGTTACTATTATTCCTTTGTTCATTACAAATTGCATAAAAACCCACCTTTCTCTACCCCCTATTATTTTACTAATCCTTTCCATAGCGGAGCGCATCGACCTTTGACACGCTCCAAGAAAAAGGATGGGAACTTATGCGTTGAGAGGGGGAAACAACGCATAAAAAAAAGTAAGTACAACACATATCTCATGTGTTGCACTTACTTTACAACGAATAGCTGCATTTTATTGCAATTATAAAATTTGGCTGTGGACTTTTGGTTACTTTTCCATTATGATGAAAATGATCGGTCAACACAGTTTTGAATGGTATCCGGCATACCCGGAAATGACCGTCAATTTTATTTTAATAAGGAGACCAAACATGGCAAAACAGAATGATGATGAATTAGATGATATCGAAATGATGTCACTTGAACTCGACGACGGAACAAACCTCGAATGTGAGATTGTTGCTACCTTTGATGTTGAGGATACCTCTTATATTGCTTTGCTTCCTGTCGAAGCACCGGAAGGTTATGATGATGACGAGGTTCTTGTATACCGTTATATTGAACTTCCAAACGATGAATTCACACTGGAACCAATTGATGATGAAGAAGAATTCGATATGGTTGCTGATGCTTTTGATGAAATTCTGGATGAGATGGAATTCAATTCCATGTCTGAAGATGACTAATCATCTTCAGACACAGTAACCAGATTATTTTTTATCGTATATTCGATACTTAATGTTTTTGTAATCTGATCTTTTTCAAAATACACACAGATTTTTTTATCATCCACAAATGTTATGACACCTTTGCCATATCGTTTGTGGATGATTTTATTTCCAACCTGCAGCATATCATAGTCGATCACCATTTCTGTTACAAACCGGGAAATCTGTCCCGTCTTTCCATACACCACCTTCGGTACATAGATATACAGACCATATCGTGCCCTGGTAACGGCAACATAGAACATTCTCCGTTCTTCCTCCAGTTCCGCATCTGTGACCGATTTCTTATGGGGCGTCATTCCTTCTACTGCATTCATGATAAATACCTGATCAAACTCCAGTCCTTTTGCCCCATGCATCGTCGCAAGTACAACTGCATCCTTTGCGTGTTCCGCTGTTTTCCCCTGTTCCTTCAGTTTTATCCTATATTCATTTAACAGGTTAAACCACTCAATAAAGGAATCGGCACCTCTTGCCATCTCCTGAAATTCATCCGCAATATCCATATACTCCTGTGGATCGATTCCCCTATATGAAGCATATTCCTTCAGATATTCATCATACCCAACCGCTTTCCTGATATAATTAACAGCTGCATATGGTTTTAATTCTGCGATCCTCCTGAAATCCGTTTCCAGGGTTACCAGATTCTGCACTATCCTGTGATTGTCCTTATAGAATTCCTGCATCCGCTCCAGATCTACCGGATCAGTTTCCAGACACTCCCGGCTTATATACCGGTTCGGTCGATTTATGATCCGTAAAAATAATGCCCGTTCTCGGTTTCCAAGTGCTGCCTTAATATAATCAAGGATATTCACAACGACAAAATGGGAAAACAGATCCGGCATATTATCCTTCATCCGGAATGGAATATTATTCTGCATCAGCTTCATTGCAAGTCCGGATGGTTCCGAATTGGTACGATAAAGAATAGCAATATCCAAATATGGGATACCCTGCTGATTCATCTCCCGGATTTTCTGTATGATACCATCTGTTTCCTGCCGCATTCCCTCGACTTCAATCACATGCACACGCTCACACTGACTTTTCTCAAATGCAGACCGGATCTCCTTCTGATACCGCTTCTTATTGTTCTTAATGATACGTCCTGCCGATTCCACGATTGCACTGCTGCATCTGTAATTTATACTTAAGCAGACCATCCGGGTATCCGGGAAATCATCCGGGAAGCCAAGCATGATCCTCGTATCTGCGCCACGGAATCCATAAACAGACTGGTCGTCGTCTCCCACCGCAAATATATTATGTTCTTTTCCTAACAGCAGCTTCACAGTCTGATACTGGATCCTGTTAATATCCTGAAACTCATCAATCAGAATATACCGGAACCTCTGCTGCCACATTCTCCGGATATCCGGTCTATCCCGAAGCAATTCATATGTAAATACGAGCATATCATCAAAATCAATCTTATTATTCGCCCGAAGTGCCTCTTCATACTCCCTGTAAGCAATCCGGAAATCTTCCGGCTTCATGTTCATCGAATGATATTGTCCGATCGGTGTCAGTTCACTTTTTACCAGACCGATCTCTGCAATTACATTTTTTGCAAAATCATCCTGTCCATTGTATTCCATATTATGTTTTTCAATAATACTGCGAATGATCTGATATTTCTCCGATTCCAGTATGATATTGCTTCCATTATATCCATAGGCTTGACGTAAGATCATAAAGAATACCGAATGAAAGGTTCCAAAAGTAACACCACTCGAATATCCCATTATTTTCTCAAACCGGCTTTTCATCTCACCTGCTGCTGCCTTGGTAAAAGTGATCACCAGGATCTGACTTCCATTTACCCGACCATGCTCCAACATATATTTCACCCGGTGCGTGATCACCGTCGTTTTTCCACTTCCCGGTCCCGCCAGAACTAGCATTGGCCCTTTTTCATGCCGGATCGCTTCTAATTGTTCCTTACTGAATTGCTGTTTTTCTTCCAATCGTTCTTCCCTTCAACAGAAAAGAGAACAGGACGGATACAACCATCTGTCTGTTCTCTTTCTCTTTCCTGTTATAAAATTCTGCTGTAGTTCTTCTTTATCAGATTATCTACCGCAGCATTTCTTATACTTCTTACCACTACCACAAGGGCATGGATCATTTCTTCCAACCTTTGGAGGCTTTACAAGTGTTCTGGATGTCTTCTCTTTCTTATAGAGTTCATCTCTCTTTTCCTGTGTAAGGATCTTGTCCCATGCAGGTAATGTATATAACCATTCTGCATTGCATCCAACCATATTCATATACAGCTTCTCATAATCAATACCAAGTGTTACTTCTGAATCCTCTGTAACCTCGTCGAGATTATTCGATGTGATCAGACTGTCATCAATTCCATCCAGGAAACCGATCATAGTCTGGATACTTACTTCAAACTTCTCTGCAAGTGCCTTTACTGTTCCTTTTACAGGATCTGCCTTTGGATTTGCAAGAATTATTTCATAAATACCTTTTTCTGCCTGAAAATAATCAAACCAGAACTGCTTTCCTTCTGGTGTTCTGTCATCAAAACCATACGCATAATCGCGCCACTGTGATAATAAACTCATGTTACATACCTCGTTTCAATTTTTAAAACTTTATAGAGTATATCAGATAATCCCTTATTTTTCAACATTATTCTTTTTTGTTTCATCTGACGACACAGCCTGATCTGCCAGTTCTTTTCCTTTTGCTGTAAGCAGCTTTGTGATCAGACTGATTCCATAAAATAATACCGGGACCAGAATGCACAGAAATAATGCCGCTGAAAAATATTCACTGCCTGTTATTCCCAAGATAAATGCCCAGACAACCAGTCCAAGAATCACAAGGACCATAAGAAAGGCTGCTATCCGCTTCATTTTCTCCATTAAAGTTCTTCCTTTATCTTCTTAAAATATTGTTTTATGTTCTGCTCATATCCATTATCCGTCGGTTCATAAAACTGTCTGTCTGCGATCTCATCAGGCAGATACTGCTGCTTTACATAATGATTTGGATAATCGTGTGCATATTTATAACCTGTATGTCCAAGCTTCTTTGCTCCGCCATAATGTGCATCCCGCAGATAGACCGGAACCTGTCCTGTCTGCTCATGTTCCACAACATTTTTTGCAGAAAAGATCGCATTCACGATCGCATTACTCTTTGGAGCGCACGCCACGTAGATCGCCGCATGTGCAAGTATGATCTGAGCCTCCGGCATACCGACCCGCTCTACCGCCTGCGCACATGCTGTTGCAACACAGATTGCATTTGGATCCGCATTTCCAACATCCTCACAGGCACATATCATGATCCGTCTTGCTATAAATGTAATGCTTTCTCCACCGCACAGCATCTTTGCCAGATAAAATACGGCAGCATCCGGATCGGAACCACGCATACTCTTGATAAATGCAGAAATGATATCATAATGATTGTCTCCGTCCTTATCATATCGGAATGCTCTTCTCTGAATACATTCCTCTGCCACCGACAGCGTAATATGAATCTGCCCATCTGCTTCCGGTTCGGAAGAAAGAACTCCAAGCTCTACTGCATTTAGTGCACTTCTGGCATCACCTTCTGACATATCACTTAAGAATTCCACGGCATCATCATCTATACATGCATTAAAGGCTCCCATGCCCTTCTGGTCATAAACAGCCTTTAATATGATCTCTTTTATATTTTCTTTTGACAACGGTTTTAATTCAAAAATATTAGATCTTGAAATTAAAGCCCCATTCACTTCAAAGTAAGGATTCTCTGTCGTTGCTCCGATCAGGATGATCGTTCCATCCTCCACAAATGGAAGCAGATAATCCTGCTGTGATTTATTAAAGCGATGGATCTCATCAATAAAAAGTATGGTTCGTTTTCCATACATTGCCTTCATATTCTTCGCTTCTTCTATGATCTGCTCCATATCCTTCTTACCGGAGGTTGTTGCATTGATCTGCTTGAAATCCGCCTTTGTCGTATGTGCGATCACCATGGCAAGCGTCGTTTTTCCGGTTCCCGGCGGTCCGTAAAAAATCAGCGAGCTAAGCTTATCCGCCTTTATCGCACGATAGAGTAATTTCTCTTTTCCGATAATATGCTCCTGCCCGATCACCTCATCCAGGCTCTCAGGTCGCATTCGTTTTGCCAGAGGAGAATCATCATCCTTCTGGTTTTCTCTCATATAATCAAATAAATCCATTCTTATTCATCCTAAATAACATCAAGCTTCTTAAGGATCTCGTTGAATTTCATAATATCAATCGGTTTGCAGATGTAATCATCATAATCATCACTGGCCTGATTGCTGTCAAAGCTGGTTTCATCCAGTGCACTTGTCATAATAACCTTTGACCGTAACATTCTGGATACGCCATGCTTTCTCTCTGCATTTCGAATCGATGCAAGTACCTTATATCCATCGATCTTCGGCATCATGATATCCAGACAGACAAGTTCAAAATTTTCGCCCTTTTCCAAATGATTTACAAATTCATCAACAGCTGCAATTCCATCTGGTGTAATTACAACTTCTCCAAATTTACTTAAATATTTTGATAAAAACTTTGCATTTGCAACATCGTCCTCAGCAATTAATATTCTCATGACAAACTTCCTCCTACTTTAAAATCTAAGCATCTTTTCAATCTGGTTCAGCATCTCTTTTACTTCAACACGAAATGTTTTCTTGGAATATTTGGTTCTTCGCTCTAAAAGACCCTCTGTAAATATACCGTTAAACATCAATGTCAATTCCCGTGGGGTAAATACCTCCCGAATCTCTCTGTCTGCTATAGCGTCTTCAAACAGCTTACAGACAAATTCATTTCTCTTCAGAATACATTCAGAAATAACCTCTCGTGTCTCACTCAGATGCAATAATTCCTCATAATGCAACATAATCGCACCCATACCGATATAATTATCATAATAGGTTGCATATGTATCTGCATAAAACCGTAACTTATCCATATTCGATCCGGTCTGGTGATCCACGGTCATCTGGATATTCTTATCAAATGCCGCATACTGTACGACCACTTCCGTCAATACTTCATCAATACCCCCGAAGTATTTATAGATCAAAGTTTCGGATATATTTTCCTTACGAGCCAGATTCTTGGTTGTCAGAGCATTCAATCCCAGATCGCCGATTAATTCAACTGCCGATGCAACGATCTTATCCCTTCTTGAAACGTAATTCTCAGCCACACCGTTCTCCTCTCAACACATAAACTTACACCCAATATATACTATATAATTCTATGTCATGCTCTTTCGTTTGTCAATCAAAAAAGCTTCAAATTAATATACGCAGAACACAGTTGTAAACTTCTCTTTTTTCTTCTGTTATCAAGGTGCTTTTATGCCTGTGTTTCTGATGAAACACCTGTTTTTATACAGTTACAGTCGTCAGCATATGCTTTTTCCGGTCGTAATAATAAACATTATAAGAAAGGATATCCTGCCGGTGAAGCACACTGTCATTTGCTTCTTTCACAATATCTGCCAGCATCTTTGGCTCCGACACTTTTCCAGCCTCCACAAACATACACTCATGAATACTGGACGGCATAATATAGATACTGTCCCCGGCAAGCTCCGTACACATATCAAGGATTCCACGGTACAACATAGCTCCGGCTCCGTTTAATCCCATTTCATTTGATATTACATACAGTTCTCCGCACTCGCCCGAAAACTCATCTTCCACAAATGCTGGAAGACAGTTTCTCGCCTTCAGATATGCTGTGATCCGGTCGATTACTGGAGGGAAATATCTTGGAGTATTCTTTTCTGCCAGTTGGTAAAGTGTCTTCGTATCTGTATGCCATCGTTTCAGATCATCCTCTGATACCGTTGAGGATGCCAGACCATTTTCACCTTTATGAAAGACACATCGAAATATGATCGCCAGATCATGAAACGGAATATACGGAACATGCTCCAGATATTCTTCATTCATACTTTGATTCACAACCGTATAGATCAGCCGGTTCTTCACCCAGTTAAAATCCATATAGTTCTGAATTTCATTGTCGGATGATACTTTGGTACATCGTTCCACAAAGATATTCTTTATCCTCAGAACAACAGTATGTATCTCCTCCTTTTGAATATCCTCTCTGTAAAAATCATCAATATATATCGTTGGTGTTATCATGGAATTTCTGTCCCTTATATTGATTCCTGTTAGGATCAGCCCATTATTTTTTACAACTCTGGTAACCGCAACCTCCATATTGTCCGGTTCAAATAAAACCGCCAGCCCATCTCTGACTGTTTCTGTAAATTCATTAAATTTCATTTTATCTCTCCTTCGCAGCTTCTTTGTCTGAAACATTTCGAAAAAATGATAAAATCCGGATTCTATTACTGAAATATTTCTTCCATCATGATAAAGAATTTCCTATGTGCCGTCAACATTTTGCGTGTGTTTATTTGTAACAGCTTGTGCGTTTCTGTAACAGTTTTTCTTCCGAACAAGCAAAAACGGATGTGTATTTCGCATCTTTCTTATCAAAATCTGCAAAAAACACATCCGCTCTTATATTTTTTTATCGATAGATAACAATACTATTATCCGCCTGCTCACAGGCAAAACCAGCCATCCCTATTTATATTCTTTCATATATTTTGTCAAAAAACTGACAAATGCGTCCATCTCTGCATCCGTTCCGATCGAGATTCTCAGATAATTGTCAATCCTTGGCTTATCAAAATAACGCACATAGATATTATTCTCTTTTGCCGCAGCAAAGATCTCCTTTGCAGGAATACTCTCATGTGTTGCAAATACAAAGTTTGCAGATGATGGCAGACAGGTAAATCCAAGCTCTGCGATCTCTTTCACAAATCCTTCTCTGGTTGCAATTATCTGTCCAACCTTCTCCCTGAAATATGCATCATCATGAATGGATTCTACACCGAGCACCAGAGACGGTCGGTTCATCGTATATGAATTATAGGAGTATTTCACATCATTTAAGGCTTTGATCAGTTCAGGGTTGCTGATCGCATAACCGATTCGAAGTCCCGCCATGGAACGTGATTTTGAAAAGGTTCTGACTACCACAAGATTGTCGTATTTGTCGATCAGCGGAAGTGCTGTTTCTCCTCCAAAATCAATATATGCCTCATCTACGATCACGATCACGTCCGGATTGTTCTTTATGATCTCCTCTACATGATCCAACGATTCGTAGATACCGGTCGGTGCGTTTGGATTCGGGAATACGATTCCACCGTTTTCGCCCTTATAATCATCTATCTTCAGACGGAAGTTCTCATCAAGTGGCATCTGCTTATATGGAATCCGGAACAGTTCTGCCCATACATCATAAAAAGAATATGTGATATCCGGAAACAGAATCGGTTTATCCGAATTAAAGAAGGTCAGAAATGACATTGCAAGTACATCATCGGAACCTACACCTACAAATACCTGTGATGCATCCACGCCATGATACTCCGCCAGTGCGTCCACCAGTACGCCTGCTGTCGGATCCGGATATAACCGTAACAGATCCTCATTATCCTGAACCGCTTTTACTCTTGGAGACGGTCCATACGGATTCTCATTTGTATTTAATTTGATCACATTTGTATTCTTTGGCTGCTCACCAGGTACATATGGCTCTACCTGACGAATATTATCTCTCCATGATGCCATGATTTATCCTCCATGTTATCTCTGCTAATCAGCAGGTTGTCGTTTTCAGTTGTCTATTCTATCATTTTGCAGGATGAGATACAAGATAAGAATCATCTGACACTTATTTATAAAAGGACTCTCCAGTTATTCTCACATTTTCCCTGCACGACCAGATTTTCATCTCCGATCAACTGGTAATTATCATACCCCCATTGTGACATCTGCAATTACATCAACTGCATTTTTTCCAATGCTTTTTTCATTATTAATCTGCTGCCTATTTCCTTGTGCAACCAGGTTAACAACCTTATTCTGCATCTCGTTTGAAGATTTTCTTGTTATTATAAATGAAACCACCCCTACTGTTATCGTGATCACAATAAAAAACAGCAGTATTGTCTTTGCCTTAAATTTTCGTATCTGAATTTCTGTTTTTGTATTTTCTGAAAATGCCATTTTCCGCTCCATATTCAAACTGACATACTACAACCTTCGTTCTATGCCGGGGATAGGTACATTCTATATCGGTACTGCCCGGATAGAAATATTATACTCAATTTTTCAGATATGGCAAATAAATCCTTTTATAATAGAATGTGCTTTTTCCAAATTCCGGCTTTGTAAAATAAAAATGATATTATAGCTCCAACGGCTGTCGCGATTGGTATCGCTATCGCAATTCCTCTTACACCAAGTTCACAAAGAAACGCCAGAACGTATGCTAACGGAATACGAACGATAAATGCAGATATCATATTAGTAACCAGCGTAATCCATCCATTTCCAGTTGCGGTTGAAACCGTATTAAACGACATGATAAATGGAAGTCCCACATATTCAAACGAAAAAGCAAAGATATATGGCAGACCATAGGCCAGGACATCTTCTTTTACGCCAAACAGATGAAATATCTGCTCCGGGAATATGTGCATCAACATAAACACGACCAAAGACACACCAATACAGAGAACCAGACAACAGTGCATAGTCTTTGATGATCGTTTCACATCTTTCTTTCCCATATTCTGTGCGATCATAGCTGATGCAGCCGAGCTGATCGCTGCTTCCGGAAGAATAGCAAATCCATTAAAATTATTTACTATTCCTGCTGCAGCCGATGCAGCTACACCACCCGCCCTGTTAATAAATGTCGTCAAGATCAAAAACGAAAAATTTGTACCAACCATTTGAATACTAAGCGGCAATCCGGTACGAAGCAGAGTGTGGAATTCCTCTTTTATAAAATGGAAAGAAGATGGTTTGAAATCAAACATAAAATCATGATGTTTTAAATATATTATACAAAATAACAGCGAACAGCCCTGTGCAAATACAGTTGCAACAGCAGCACCACCGGCTCCTAAATGCAATCCGGCAACCAGCACCAGATCCAGAATAATGTTGATCACACATGCAATCATAACAAAGATCATCGGTGTCCGGCTGTCACCAAGTCCACGCATAATTGCACTTAATGCATTATAACCATAAATAAATAATAAGCCCAAAGTGCAAATAAACAAATACTGTTCTGCCTGTGAAAATGCCTCTTCAGGTGTATCAAGTAATCGAAGTAACGGCTGTTTTAATATAAATAACAGTACCATAAATACTGCTGCCATAACTGTCAATGTTATGAGTAATGTACTGATTGCTCCATTGATCTTATCCTTACGCTTTGATCCCAGATAATTTCCAAGCATCACCGTTCCTCCGCCTGACAGTCCCGCGGCAAGATTTGTCAGGATCACAAGCACCTGTCCTCCGATATTCGCTGCCGATATGGAATTTGTTCCGCCAAAATGTCCTAAAATGATCAGATCTATCAGACTGTATAAGGACTGGATCAAATTACTGATAAAAAACGGCACAGCAAACCATACAAGCTGCTTCCAGATATTTCCTTTTGTAAGATCATGTTCAAATGTACTCATGCCTGCATTCACCTCTTTTGTAATTAAAATGGTATATATTCTTTCTTAAAGTCATGTTTTTATTTCTAATTCATACGCTCTAACATACTTATATCGCCAGACTGTATTGCCTGAATATTCTTTTTAATTCGTTCTTCTTCCCAGTCCCACCATCTGATTTCTTCAAATTTCTGAATTGTTTCTTCATCAAATCGTTTACGGATTGGTTTTGCCGGTACTCCTCCAACTATCGTATATGACGGCACATCTTTTGTTACTACTGCACGAGTGCCTATAATTGCGCCATCACCGATTGTTACACCAGACAAAATAACTGCTTCATATCCAATCCACACATCATTTCCAATTTTTAGCTTATCCTTATTAACAGGATAATGATACAAAACATTATTTTTTTCAAAATCAATCGGATCATGTACAAAATCGTTGTACAGTGTATAATCCCCTACCTCTATATCAGGGGTATTTATTACATTTTTCAGATAAACGATCTGTTTATCGAATGTTCTTGGGAAAATATTATCTTTCATTTTCGGCCTCCTGTTGTCGAAAATATCTGTATAATTCTCGAAATCTCCATAACTGCAACCTTCAGCATTACACCACCGGACATTTTAGTTTGATATATTTTCCTACATTTCCTGTAGAAAATGATCCATGTGATCTTCCAGAAGCCTTATCACCCGACTCTTGTCATCTACTCCATCATATATGCTGTAAAGCAAAAAAATAGGTCCATAAAAATCAAGTGCTGTCTGTCTGGCTTTTCTTGTATCCCCCAGCATATCCGAGAACAAAGCTTCTATATAAGTTAATGGTCCACCTGCAAGATAATTCTGATATAACTGTGCCATCTGCGGCTCCCTGTACTGTTCCAATGTCAGCATCTTACGGAAACAGGATGAGAATTCTTCTTCTGTCCAGTGAAGAAACTGCACCTTTGTAAACTGCTTAATTTTATTATATGCTGTTTCTTTATACTCAGCTGTAACCTTTTCCAGATTGCCCTCCGGCATTTCATACCGCTTTACTCTCTCCATATCCAGTTCATTCATTTTGTCAATAATACTGTCCAATATCTCCTGCTTGCTTTTATAATGCTTATACAATGCAGCCTTGGTTACTCCAAGTTTTGAAGCAATATCATTCATGGATGTTCCCATATATCCACTCTGTGCAAATAATTTTAAAGCTTCTTCCAGTATTTTGTCCTTTGTGTTCTTTTCTTTAATCTCCATACTTGTCTCCTAAATCAGCCTCATCAATCGGTTACCCTTTGGTTACTTTATTATAGTTACCTATCGGTTACTTGTCAACAATTATTATTTGAAAACAGAAAAGCACATCATTAACTGCCTATCAAACTCTTCCACTTCCTGCTCGTCAACCAGATAGCTCTCCGGTGTTGCATATTCCCCTGTAATCCCATCCAGAAACCCTGGTATCAATTCTTTGCACAAGAAGAATGATGCATCTTCCCCCTTGGACAATCCATGATAACGGATACCATACTCGCTTGCCTGTCTGAAACCACTCTTACCATAAAAATCAATATTTCCTTCAAAACATAATGCTCCAGACATCCGGGACGATATACATTCCAGAAGCTATCCCTTACCAGTTTTTTCACTTGACGATATTCACTTTTTTCTTCTAAACGAATTTCTATATTTTCCTTCACGATATGATTCTCCCCTATTTCAACTCTTGTCCCATGCTGTTCAATGTTAAAACAACTTCTTCTTTTACTTTTTCCTTATCAACTGCTCCATCATAAATGCTGTAATAGAAATACATAATTGCATAAAATCATTAGTTCCATATACATCCTCCTTCAGCTTAAATCTGCACGTTACGTGCTGTCAAAAATTTTTCTCTTATAAAAGAAAATCATAACCACCGGCTTAGCCGGTGGTTTGTTCTAGCCCTATAAGGGCTTGTTACCGGCACT
>ERZ1026846.1706-NODE-1706-length-13276-cov-24.017321_pt1 | contig 13276 bp, 7 predicted proteins | sample MGYA00380153_ERZ1026846 | MGnify/ENA primary metagenome ERZ1026846 (study PRJEB33269, sample SAMEA4719789) | human gut metagenome | biome: human-associated habitat; feature: organic feature; material: feces | place: Cameroon | collected 2013-10 ... | reverse complement strand
TTATAATACTATTATAATGCAATTATAGGAAAGTTTAACCATTAAAGGATTTCTCTTCCTTACTATCTGCTACCCCGAAAAATCTTCTTCTTTAGAAGAAGGAAAAAGACAGAAAAAATAATCCCGAAAAAATTTGGTGGTTTCAGAATAATGATGTACTTTTGCACCCGAAATCAAGCATTAAGAGTTGCCCAGTTGCGGCACACCAACCGAGTTTCGCATAGAGATAACCACGGTGGTAAAAGAATGTGTAAGTGTTTAACAACTTAAAATAATTATCTTTATGAATCCAAATTCAGATTTAAAGAACAATGAGAGTGTAATGGCAGCTAATGCCGAGTCTTCATCAACTAAGGCAGCTAATGCCAAGTCATCAACTGTTGATGCAGGCTATGCCGAGTCAAGAATTTCAGAGTATGCTGCCCGTTTTGTCGCTTACAGCGATGAGCGTTTGAAGCAGACCGTGGATCACGAGCGCAAGGTTCGTGGTTGGGGCAGCGAGCGCAGCTACTTTCTCGCCGCCCTGCGAGGAGAGTGTGAGAAGCGGGGCATTGATTACTGCTAATCAAGCCCCCATCTGTGTGAATCTGTGAATTGAAAATCGGCGGCCGAAGGGAAAGCCAAATCTGTGGGAGCTTATGACTTGAATTCCTCGATGAAGGGTTGCAGGTTTCCACCTCTTGGCGAGTTATGGTCTTCAAGGATGGCGAAGGCGATGAGCTTGTACTTGTCCTTGAACTCCTTCTCGTCAATGACTTCGTGAAACAGTCTTGCGATATGTTTCGGAGGATTGTGGAAGGCACCGCAACCGAAAGCACCGAGCACGATGCTGTCGTGTCCGTTCAGCAGACCGATACGCAGCATCGTCCTCATTTTGTTCTTCGTCAATGCGGCATCTTCTTCGCAGATGTTCCCATCTCTATCTAAATCAGGATGATTGATGGCCGCTACTGCCACGAACGACATATAATAAGGAGTATCGAGCAAGGCGAAGTCATCCTTGGCTCCAGCCCTGAATACGGTAGCGTATGGCACATAGATGCCTCCGAATCTCACTGGCATCGGATATTGAAACTTGCTTTTCTCCAAACCGTAATCCTCGGCATATTCTGCATAGCGATACATAGAGAGAAAGAGGTTGGTGCTGCGGAAGAGGCTCTCCTCCTGAGCCCGGCTTCCGTTCTTCACTCCACCGCCCGGGTTGCGCCGGCTTGCCAGGTTGAGGACCACGGGATTGTATCCTTCTTGCTGCAACTGATGACCGCAATGGATGCTGTCGTCATTCTTCACAATAATCTTGGTGGAACCTTCTGCAAGGGTAGGTATGTTTGAAGCATCCAGTGGCTTGGTATAGAATCTGCTTCCCTTCAGCATCTTCGTGTTGTCGGGCAGTTTCACTTCCTCCCCATTCTCAGAGGTGTAATGTCCCTCCAGTACAATATCTATAGTTTGCTGATACACGTCAGCCAGTTGTCTTCTGTCGTTTATCATGATTTCTTCTGTTTATTTTGTTTGTTTCACTAAAAATCCATTCTTTCTAGCAAAATTACAAGTTTTCTTTGTATTCTCCAAACTTTTATATATAAAAAATGTGGTATTCTCGATATTTCTTTGTAAATTTGCCATCTGATAGCTGCTATCTTAGGGCTGATGGTTCAAGGAGGGAAATGAAATCAGAAATATAAGAAGAATGATGCAATTTGCTCAAAAAATACCAAAAGAACAAATTGTGTCGCAACTTGCGACCCAATTGACATGGTCGCATATAATAGAGGTTCTTCCGGTAAAAGCCCCTTTAGCTGTAGAGTTCTATCTGACAATGTCGTCTTCTGGTAGATGGGGAAGAAATCGTCTTCGCAAGGAAATTGACAGCATGCTCTTCGAGCGTACTGCCATTGCAACCAAGCCTGATGAACTCATTAAGAAAGAACTTGCAGATTTGCGAGATGACAGCATATGTCTCCAGACTTTGATAGAGCAAATCAGAAAGTCGCTGGAAATTGCCAAGGAATTGGGTGCTGAGGATGAATAGCAAGACAGAAATTTTTCCAATCACCGATTGGAAAATCTTCCTTGATATTTGGAAGTCTCGATTATTTTTCGTACCTTTGCCCTCGAATAGGGTGTCGGCGTCTTCGGCTTCGCTCCCTTGTAACATAAGTTGAACAAATAAAATAGAAAAATAAGAAACAGAAAGAATAAACTTTAGACATATAATATAATAATATACAAGCGTTTACGATTATTTGGAGTCTCTTGAAATTTGGCGATTGAAAAAGACATTCATATAGTAAATAAGGTAGATGCTCACGCTCATAAGGCGTGAGCTAAACTTATCTATATGAGTGGGTCACGCCAAATACCTAAGAGACTGATAAGTGAGGCTTACGCCTTTCTTATATAGTTTCGCCAACAAGGTATTTGTCTCTTCTGCATTGTTTTAGTAAGCCTAGAAGTTTGCCCAAGCATAGCAAAAATGTGACCTGCTAATTCCGATAAAGTTTACGCTCATAATTCCTTATAAGTGACGATGAAACAGGAAATCCCTTATTCATCTGCGCAGCTCTTGTATTATGCCTGGCAGTTGTCACGCAATAGGGGCGGTGCTGATGATGATAAGTTGACGGGTGTCTTGTCGGAGGCACGTGTCGATCTGAACCCCCATCAGGTGATGGCGGCTCTTTTTGCATTCCAATCTCCTTTCTCCAAAGGTGTTATCCTTGCCGATGAGGTGGGATTGGGAAAAACGATAGAGGCTGGTATTGTTATCAGCCAGTTTTGGGCTGAACGTAAGCGTCGTATCCTCATCGTTGCTCCAGCTACCCTTCGCCGACAGTGGAGCATGGAGCTGGAGGAAAAGTTCTTTCTGGATTCTTTTATTCTCGAAAAGAAAAAGGGGATTTCTTTAGACCATCTTTCCGATGGTAAGCAAATCTATATCTGCTCTTATCAGTTTGCTTCCAGACAAGCCGAAATCTTGTCGCGCACTCATTGGGACCTGGTGGTTTATGATGAGGCTCATAAACTGCGCAATGTTTATAAGTCAACCCCTTCGATGGCTTCCCGTCTGAAATCAGCTTTTTCTGATAGTCATAAACTCCTCCTTACCGCCACTCCGCTTCAGAATAACATTGAGGAATTATATGGTCTGGTAAGTATCATCGATGACCATTACTTTGGTGACTTGAAGAGTTTCAAGGCGCAGTATTGCTATAGTAACAAAAACGATGATATTGCTTTTGGTGATCTTCGCAGACGTCTTCGCCCCATCGTGCATCGCACGCTTCGCAAACAGGTTACGGAGTATGTAAAATATACTTCCCGTATCCCGATGTCGCAGGAATATTATCCTGCCGTTGAAGAGCAGAAACTCTATAATCAAATCAGCGAGTATCTTCGTCGTGATGATTCTTACGGATTACCAACCAGTCAGCGTCAGTTGATTACGTTGATATTCCGAAAGCTTATGTCTTCATCAACTTTCGCAATCGGCTATACGCTCAAAACGCTTATCGACCGTTTGCAGACCAAGATAGCTCCTTATTCTACAGATAAACAGCAAGGCTGGTATGGAGAAGATGGAGAATTTGCCATGGTTGCCGAGGATATGTTGGGTGATGATTGGGATGAATGGAATGAGCAGGATGAGAACGAACAGGAAGGAGAAATCCTTACTCCCGATGAGATAGAAGGCATCAAGGATGAAATCAAGGAACTTCAACGTCTATATGATCTTGCCAATGGCATCAGTAGCAATAAAAAAGGTGATTGCCTCTTGTCGGCACTCCATACCGGCTTTCAGAAGATGGAAGAGTTGGGAGCCAACCGTAAAGCTTTGATATTCACGGAAAGTACCCGTACCCAGCTCTATCTGAAACAGCTTTTAGAGGAGAATGGTTATATGGGCAAGATAGTCCTCTTCAATGGTTCCAACAATGATGAAACTTCCCGGAAGATATATAAGGCATGGAAAGAGCGGAATATAGGCACATCAGCCTTTACCCCTTCTTTGTCGGCAAACAAGCGCCAGGCTATTGTAGATTATTTCAGAGACGAAGCCGAAATCATGATTGCTACCGAGGCGGCATCCGAAGGTATCAACCTTCAGTTTTGTTCGCTTATTGTGAATTATGATTTGCCGTGGAATCCTCAGCGGGTAGAACAGCGCATAGGTAGATGCCATCGTTATGGACAGAAGAATGATGTTGTGGTTTTCAACTTCATCAACAAGGCAAATGCTGCTGATGTGCGAGTGTTCCAATTGCTATCAGAAAAGTTCCATCTCTTTGATGGTGTCTTCGGTTCGAGTGATGAGGTGTTGGGTAGCATCGAGTCGGGTGTTGACTTCGAGAAGCGGATGCTCAACATCTATCAGCAGTGCCGTACTCCCGAAGAAATCAATGCTGCTTTCGACCAGATTCAGCAAGAGATGGATGCGAGTATCAAGGCAACGATGCAAGATACGCGCAAGCAACTGCTTGAAAACTTTGATGAGGATGTGGTGGGATTGCTGAAGATTCGCCAAGGCAAGGATATGGGAAATCTGAATAAGTTCCATCGTTGGCTTTGGACGATAACCATTGTTACGCTTGGTAAGGAGAATGTAGAAGTGGTAGATGAAACTAATCTCGTCTTTCGCTTGAAGCACAATCCTTATCCTGATGTGGCAGCAGAATGTGGCATGTATCAGATAACGACGCTGCAATCGCAATACATCAATTATCGTTTGTCGCATCCTTTGGCTCAAAAGGTCATTGCCTTGTGTAAGCAGAATGAGCAAAGTCTGCAGAATCTCCTCTTCGATTATAGCCTATATCGTTATAAGGTGGCAGATATAGAACAATGTGCTTATGAAAGTGGATGGCTTCAGGCTCATCTTGTTTCTTTTATATCCGAAGGACAGCAGGAACAGCACATTGTGCTGACGGCACTTGCGGAAGATGGAACGGCTTTGGGTCAGGAGTTTGCTGAAAAACTATTGAATGTACCATCGGTAGTTACAGGAAATGTTTATGTGCAGGAGGAAGCAAGCCGGAAGCTGGCTTCCCTGTATGATAACCGGCGAGCAGCCTTGACCGTTCAGATAGAAGAACGAAACAAGGCTTTGCTTGATACCGAAATTCAGCATATCGAGAAGTGGGCAGAAGACCAGCAGCTCTCTTTGGAGAATGAACTGAAAGACATCAAGGCAAAAATCAAAGAAAAGAAAAGACTTTTGAGTCGTTCGGAGAATGCACAGCAAACATTGACCCTGGAAAAGGATTTGAATACTCTTACTCGCCAGCAGAAGCGTAAGCGAGCCGAAATCTTTAATCTGGAAGATGAGATAGAGGAGAAGCGAGACGGAATGATAGACAAAGTGAAGGCTTTTATCCAGCAGCATATTACGGAAGAAGAACTCTTCTGTGTGCATTGGACTTTAAAGAAATGAGACGGAAACAAAGCAAGATAACATAACTAAGATAAAAACAATGACACAATACGAACAGAAATTTAGAGATATACTTGCAGAAATACTGCAACTAGACCAAGCCGAACTCGACTTTGGCATATATCGCATTATGAATCAGAAACGTAAGGATATTGAGGCGTTCTTGAACAATCGCCTTGTTCCTGAAGTCACAAAGATTTTGAAGGCTCAAACTGTTGCAGGAACTGATATTTCTGCCATGGAGAATGAGGTGTTTTCTCATTTGGCTAAATTCTTTAGCCGTTATTATGAGGGTGGCGATTTTATCTCTAAGCGTCGCTATAAGGACGATGCCTATGCTATTCCTTATAGTGGTGAGGAAGTGAAGTTGTATTGGGCAAATGCCGACCAGTATTACATCAAGACTTCTGAGTATTTCAAGAATTACTCGTTCGTGTTGCCAACCAGCCGTCGTAAGATACACTTTGTTCTTCGTGATGCGGATACGGAGCAGAACAACAATAAGGCAGCCAACAATATGGAGCGCCGCTTCCAACTTTGTGAAGAGGACTGTATCGCAGAGGATGATGGTGAGCTAAACATCTTCTTTACTTATGAGCTGATGCCGAAGACAACCAAGCAGGATGCACTTATCAAGGATGCTGAGGCTAAGGTTATTTCTGCGTTTGCAGAAGGAAAATATGCCGACTTTGCAGAGTTGGTCAATGAAAAGGTGCCAACAGAAAAGAATAAGGAACGCACTTTGCTGATGAAGCATCTGCAAGACTTTACGGCAAAGAACAACTTTGATTATTTCATCCACAAAGACCTGGGCGGTTTCCTTCGTAGAGAACTTGATTTCTATATCAAAAATGAGGTAATGTTCTTGGATGATTTGGATGCCACTCATATCATGGAGCATTTGGCACAAGTGAAAGCCATCAAGTTGGTAGGAGAGAAGATTATCACTTTCCTTGCCCAGCTTGAAGACTTCCAAAAGAAGTTGTGGCTCAAGAAGAAGTTTGTAGTCGGTTGTGATTATTGTATCACGCTCGACCGCATTCCTCGTACCCTTTATTCTGAGATTATAGCCAATGATGCCCAAAGAAAAGAATGGGTTCGCCTCTTTGCCATCGATGAAATCAAAGGGGATATGATGACCGAGGGCTATAGTGAGCCATTAACAGAAAAGTTCCTGGAAGACAATCCGTTCCTTGTGCTTGACACTGAGTTCTTTAGTGCCGAGTTCAAGCATAAGCTCGTGGGAAGTATGGAGAAAGTAGATGAGGAGTGTAATGGATTGCTGATTAATAGTGAGAACTTCCAGGCTTTGGAGCTGTTGCAGGAGAAGTATAGAGAGGCTGTTAAGTGCGTTTATATAGATCCGCCGTATAATACAGGGAAGGGCGATTTCTATTATAAAGATAATTTTCAAGATTCAAGTTGGTTGACAATGATGAATGAGAGATTAACCTTGGCAAAGTCTTATCTTTCCAGTAAATCTGTCCTACTGATGAATATGGATGAGCATGAAATCTCCAATTCTGAAATATTGGCTTCGAATGTCTTGGAAAAGAATAATGATTTAGGTACAATCGTATGGGATAAACGTAATCCAAAAGGAGATTCAAAAGGAATTGCTTACCAACATGAGTACATATTAACCTATGCTAAGGATGCGGCAGCATTGGCTGAGACTTGTAAGGTTCAACGACCAAAGCGTAATGCAGAATTGATTCTTTCAAAGGCAAAGCAATTATTTTCTAAAAAGTCTGAAACTTATACATTAGATGATATAAACAAGGATTTTATTAAATGGATAAATTCGCAAGTTGGCTTTAGTGGAGGCGAAAGGGCGTATAATTCAATAGATGAGAATGGAGATGTCTATCGTGCGGTATCTATGGCATGGCCAAATAAGAAACAAGCTCCAAAAGAATATTTCATTCCTTTGATTCATCCAAAGACGAATAAACCGTGTCCTGTTCCTGCAAGAGGATGGCGCAATCCACCACAGACAATGAGAGAATTAATAGATAAAGGTCAAATTCTTTTTGGAATAAATGAGACAACTCAACCAACGAGGAAATACTTACTTCGTGAGAACATGTATGAGAATATACCGTCTTTGGTTTATTATGGAGGTTCAGATACTGATATGCTTCATAATATGGCTATTCCTTTCGATACACCAAAAGTAACAGACTTAGGTAAAGAGCATATTGCTTCTTTTACTGATAAAGATTCTCTCGTTTTTGATTTCTTTGCAGGGTCTGGAACATATGGGCATTCTGTCATAAAACTAAATAAAGAAGATGGTGGGCATCGTAAATTTATTCTTTGTGATATGGCCGATTATTTTAAAAACGTACTAAAGCCTCGCATCGAAAAAGTAATCTATTCCGAGGATTGGAAGGATGGCAAGCCTGTTTCCCGTAAAGGCATTTCTCAATGCTTCAAGTACATCCGCCTGGAGCAATACGAGGATACCCTAAATAATTTGCAGCCAAAGAACCAGCGACTCGACTTCGATAACGAGAATGGCAAGGGAGATTTCGAGGAAACCTATTTCCTCCGTTATATGCTCGATACAGAAACCAAGGGAGATCTCTTCAACCTGGAATGGTTTAAGAATCCGTTTGCCATGTCTATCAAGACAACCAAGGATAATGAGTTGGTAGATACCCATGTTGATATGGTGGAAACCTTCAACTACCTTATCGGTCTGAATGTAGAGACGCTCCGTTATCCTAAGGATGGTTACTGTGTGGTGGAAGGTATCACCCATATCGGCAATGAGCGAACCCTTGTGATTTGGAGAAACTGCAACAAGGTGAGCAACGAAGACTTGAATGAATTCTTCCGAAAGCAAGCCTACTGCACCACAGACTCAGAGTTCGATAAGATTTATGTAAATGGTGATAATACATTACCGAATATCAAGACGGATGAGGAGCATTGGAAAGTAGTACTCATTGAGGAAGAGTTTAAGAAGAGAATGTTTGAATAGGTCTTATTATGGCTAAGAAAATACAGAAAAAAGGAAAACTGCAGCAGGCACTGGTCCTGTTTCATTATATCTTGCAGCTGTTTGGCTGTAAGGACTTGGAGGCTTTGTCTCGTGATCTCAAGGATCCTGCATACGAAGGATTGAATGATGACCACGAGTCAAAACTCTATCATGAGCTTTGTCATAAGCTCTATGCTACAGGTCCTTTGTCCATAGAACAGCTGTTCTTTTACGACCAGCATATCGTGAAGTTTACTGATGAGATTAACGAGAAGCGAAGTGAACCTATCAAGTGGAAGTACTTCCAGTATCTGTCCCTCTTGTTCACGGAAATCTATCTTGACCAGTATTTCAGTAATCCGCAGGCACTTTGCGACAACCTGAATCGTTTTCTGCATGATGACTTCAATCATCGTGCAGAAACCTGGCATGAGTTGCCCGACTTTACGATTGATGACTTGAATAAGTTGGCCTATTGGAATGCAACAGGTTCGGGTAAGACTCTGCTGATGCATGCCAACATCAAGCAATATCAGGAGTATGCCAGAATCCATCATGCCAAGAAACTCAACCGCATCATCGTATTGACTCCGAATGAAGGATTGAGCCGTCAGCATTATGAAGAGTTGAAGGCTTCTAATATGGATGTTGCTATGTTCAGCAAACAAGGTGTTGGTGGTTTGTTTCAAGGCAAGGCAGTAGAAATCATCGACATCAATAAATTGGCAGATAAAGATGGAGATAAAACGGTAGCAGTTGAGGCTTTCGAGGGCAACAACCTGGTATTGGTAGATGAAGGTCACAAAGGTTCCAGTGGTGATGTCTGGATGGGGTATCGCCAGAAGTTGACCGAGGAAGGCTTCTCTTTTGAGTATTCCGCTACCTTTGGTCAAGCCATTTCTGCAAAGAGTAATGCCAAAGACCGGAAGGCGATGTTCGACCAATATGGTAAGGCAACACTTTTTGATTATTCCTATCGTTATTTCTATGCCGATGGATATGGCAAGGATTACCGTATCATGAATATGAACGACTGGAATGATGATGATCTGCTCAATATGTATCTCACGGCATATTTGTTATGTCTTTATGAGCAGACAAAAATCTATCAGAGTGATGTGCGGATTCATAACAGGTTTCTGGTGGAGAAGCCATTGGGAATTTTTGTGGGAAGTAGCGTGAAGGCTGTGAGTAAGGAAAATAAGAATCAGGTATCGGATGTAACTCAGATACTCTTGTTCTTGCAGAATTTTATCCGGAATCGTACCGAATTTTCTGGTTATATCCGTCGCTTGCTCAGTTCGGAAGATGGATTGAAAACAAAGAATGGTTATTCTGTATTTGGCAACTCTTTCCTGGCGCTTAAAGGTGGTTATCTCGTAGAAGATGACAAACAGAAGTTTGCCGAGAACATCTATGATGCTATCCTGCGGGATCTTTTCCACTCCAATATCCATGGTGCCCAACTTCATATCGACCTTCAAAAAGGAGGTTTTGAGGAGATTGGATTGAGGGTAGGAAGTGCTAAGGATTATTTCGGTGTCATCAATGTGGGAGATGGTAAGGAATTGCTGAAACTCTTGCAGGATAAAGGATTCCTTTGTGAAACGAAAGCATTCGGTACTTCAAGTCTCTTCAACAATATCAATTCTCAAGATTCAACTGTCAACATCCTGATTGGTTCCAAGAAGTTTACCGAAGGATGGAGCAGTTGGCGAGTTTCTGTGATGGGGCTGATGAATGTGGGACGTAGCGAAGGTTCTGAGATTATTCAGCTCTTTGGTCGTGGCGTTCGTCTGAAGGGATACAGATATTCCCTGAAGCGAAGCAAGATGCTGGATGCCTGCTATCAGGACGAGATGATTCCAAAGAATTTGTCAACTATCGAGACTCTGAATATCTTTGGCGTGCGGGCTGATTATATGGAAGCCTTCAAGGCATATTTGGAGGATGAAGGTTTGCCAACCAATGAGATAGACTATGAGAAGATTGTCATCAAAACCATTAAGTCTGTTGATTTAGACGCTCTTCATCTCTCATTGCCTAAAGTTGTGGATGGCTATAATTTCAAGAAGTCTGCCGTCGTGAAACCTGCCGACGAAAGCCTGATGAAAAAGGTGAATGTAAAACTGGACAAATATCCAAAGGTGGATTTGCTGAGAAGCAAGAATGTCCAAACTGCTAATGCTGCAAGTCGCTATATAGGTGTTTTGGGACAGGAGCATCTGAATTGGATAGACTGGACGGAAGTGTTCTTTGCCTTGCAGGGTATGAAGGCAGAGCGAGGTTGGTATAATCTGGAATTGCGATTGGAAGACTTGAAGTATCTGATGGCAAATCCTTCCTGGTACGAATTGTCTATTCCTGAGGACCGTTTGAATTTTCATGATTTCGGAAAGAATGTGGAGTTGTGGCAGGATATTACAATCAGTCTGCTTCGAGGCTATATGGATATGGCTTATAAGAAAGCCAAGTCGAAGGAAGAGCAAAAACATCTGAAGGAGACGCCGGTTACCTATTATAATATAGGTATGCCTGACGAATATGAAATAGAGGTTCGTAACGACTTGTATAATGTGGTAGATCATTTGAAAATATTGCAGGCGCAGGTAGAGGCCAATAAATTTTGTAAAGACTTAGTTCTTGATGCTCCTTATTTCAAGGCATTGAATGTGGGGGAACATCTGTATAAGCCTTTGGTCTTCCTTGCAGAGAAAAATACCAATGGCAATCGTCCTTATGTAGATGTTGTAACTGGTGAGCCAAAGTTGAAGGTGTCTCCAGTGGCGTTAAACTTGGGAGAACAGAATTTTGTGTCTTCCTTCCGTGAATATTGTAAGGCTCATCAAGACGATGTGTTAGATGGTAAGCAGGTTTATCTGCTTCGCAATGAGAGCAAGAGGGGATTGGGCTTCTTTGAGGCAAACAACTTCTATCCTGATTTTATCTTATGGATATTGGATGGAGAGAAGCAATACATCACTTTCATCGATCCGAAAGGTATTCGCAATCTTAAAGGATTGGAGGATGATAAGATTCAACTCTTCAAGTATTTACAGACAGAAGTGTCTTCTCAGTTGGGCAACGCTCACCTGATGTTGAACAGTTTCATTATCAGCAATACGCCAATGGAGCAGGTTGAGTTTTGGTTGAAGAATCCATTTGAGAAAGGTGAATTCCAAAAGAATCATGTGCTGTTTAAGGATAATAAAGGCTATCTGGACACAATGGTGAATATGATTTTGCAGTATATGTAGGAAAAAGTTTTTCTTTTTTAATGTCACATCTGCCACGCAGATTGTAAGTTGTTGATACACAGAAAGAAATGGGTGGTAATAAGACGTTTTCTTATTGCCACCTAATGCCACGCCTTATTCTTGCTTATTCTTCTGTAAACTTCTCAGAATCAAGTAGTTGTTTGATTTGTGGCCTCAAAACTGGTATATCCTTCTCTATGATATTCCAAAGCTGTTTGGGCTTAATTGTATAGTATCCATGCACCAAAACATGCTATTTTTCTAGTTTTAAAGTAAAAAAGTGTCTATTGATAGAAGGAAAAGTTACGCTAAGGCGATGCCCGCCTGTACCCGAGGCGTTGGGCAAATTTGCCCAACTACCTCGGGTATCTTTACCCATCGTCTCGGTTACTTGTACCCATCGTCTCGGTCATGCGTACCCGTGTACGTGGTCACGGATACCCGTGTACATGGGTATGGATGCTCATGTACGCGGGCTGAAAATGATGCGGGTTTCTAGAATACGCAAGGCAATGCAGAGAGCTGCTGCATAATGGTCTTTGCCATGCGGGCATGACCGGCATCGTTTGGATGAAGACGGTCGGTATCCGGCTTGTTGAACATCTGGGCACCAGCATCGTAAAGAGGGAAAAGACCGGAAAGAGAGTTGAGGTCGATGACCGGAACTGCCCATACATTGCCTGTTTCCTTGATTGCCTTTACATATTCATCGAAGAAGATGCCACGAGCATTCTCGTACATCTCATCTGGCTGGATGTTCTTGTCACCACTGGCGAAGAGGGCACGATGCACAGGAGTCATCACCACGATTTGCTTGGTAGGATACATCTGCTTCAGCTTCGACATGGCGATGTTGATGCGACCTTTTAATGTATTCTTGTCCATACAGAAGTGGCGGTGGCGGCGCTGTACCATTTCGCTTGGTTTGTGGCGGGCTACTCTCACGCTGTCGAAAGATTCTGTATACCATTCGCCTACAGGCACACCATTGTTGTAATCGTTGGTACCCATAAAGATGAGGATGGCATCGAAATCATCACCATGTTCCTTCTGCAGTTGGTCTGCCTGGCGGGGAATGTCGTTCCACTGTCTGCCGCTCACGCCATAAACGTAAGGGGTGATGCCGAGCCAATCCTGCAGGAATCCCCAGTATTTCACCTTCGATGCCTTGATTTTTGGATCGGTGATGGAGTCGCCGAAGTAAGCCACTTTCTTTCCCTTCCAGGGATGCTGAAGGTTCTTGAAAGCCTTTTCTTTTTCGGCGATTTCTTTCTTGCTCATCGCTTTCTGGGCGAATGCTGGCTGGGTTGGCATCGCCAAACTGAGGGCGAGTGCCAGGGTAATCATTGTTTGTTTCTTCATTGCTAGTTTGTTTTTAATCTCTTTCTAGGCGCAAAGGTACGTCAAAAATCTCATACCGAGCTATATTTTTTGTTCAAATATCACTCTTTTTCTGCTTTTTTTTGTAATTTTGCAGCCGCTAATAGAAATGAGTAATTATAATAGGTATATTATTAAGGATGACAGTCAGTTTGAGTAATTTAAGTAATTTGAGTGATTTGGCGCGCAAGCGAGTGGCGGTTGCGGCTTATTATTTTG
>ERZ1026846.1692-NODE-1692-length-13404-cov-13.545809_pt1 | contig 13404 bp, 11 predicted proteins | sample MGYA00380153_ERZ1026846 | MGnify/ENA primary metagenome ERZ1026846 (study PRJEB33269, sample SAMEA4719789) | human gut metagenome | biome: human-associated habitat; feature: organic feature; material: feces | place: Cameroon | collected 2013-10 ... | reverse complement strand
GAGCGTCAGATTGTGGTTCTGAATGTCGTGGGTTCGAGTCCCACCTTCCACCCAACTTTTCCGGATAAGCAAAACATACCAATATGGTGGACGTAGTTCAGTTGGTTAGAGCGTCAGATTGTGGTTCTGAATGTCGTGGGTTCGAGTCCCACCTTCCACCCAAGATAAACCCTGCAAGATTTATTTCTTGCAGGGTTTCTTGTTTTTATTCACTCCTTCCGCCATCTCAGCAGCGAAAGCTTTGCCTTGGGGTAAACCTCATGAAAGGCGCGCGCCATCAGAGGATAGCTCACAACAGGACAGCTGGTGTGAAGATACCGGCTCAGGAAACTTATCAGGAAATCCCTGCTCTCAAGAGCGCTCTCATAGGGCGAAGGCAGAAGGGTATAACCCTCTAGCCCCGCCTGATGGCAAACATCATAGATAAACTGGTCGGTAGCCTCATCAGGCAACCACTCCTGCAGTATCCTTCGCGGACAGAACATCACATGCCGGTCGCGAAACAGTCTTCTCGTGCGCCGCAGCAGTCGCCACAGCCGCACATAAGTATCATAATCATTCCGTATTTCCATACTTTTTCATTATTAAAGATTCCTTAATGACCTTAATGACCAATGACCTTAATGACCACCCCCAGGAAGATTCTGAACCTTCTGAAAATGCCCAGGCGTATGGCTCACCACGATAAGCCCCTGGTTGCGCCAGTTTTTCAGCATCATGCGCACACTGTTGCGACTCACATTCGCCCCCTTCACAGCCATACACTGCTGAATCGCCTGCTCCATACTGAACTCATCGGCAAGCCGCGCAAAGATACTGTCGTTCTTGCCCACGCGGTTTCTCGGTCCTATCTGATAATTCTTCGACTCATAAGCCCCCTCTATCCGCTCGCGGAAATAGTAGAGATCATTGTCTATCAGATAATCGGCTATGAGGTCGAAAGTCTGCAGCATGTCGTCGTTCTGAAGTTTCTCCAGCGTGGTAATCCAGAGCTTCGGCGTAAGCTTCAGCCGCTTCTCGGCACCCGAAAGTCCGAAACGCCCAATCAGCGATTCAGCTACCTTGCAGAGCCAGAGTGCACAGGTGATGCGCTGCGCATTCACACAGCCGCGCAGACGCTGGCGAGCCAGCACCCTATCGTCGTTCTTCATCGCTTCCATACGGATTCGCTCCAGCCATTCCCTGCCCCGGTTCTCCAGCTTGTGCAGCACCACCGTGCCCTGCATCATCGGCAGCAGATGAGCCACCTGATGAATGCGCTCCTCCTGCTTGTCGGTCAGGTGAGAAGGTTTCAGAGCCAGCGGCGCAAACGTGTTGTCGGGCGTGCGGGCGATGGAGATGCGCGAGAGCAGACCGTCGGTATAATTGGTAATCACGCGGTAGAGTGCATCCTGCGTGCCGCACATCGTCACATTCCAGAGCAGTTTCTTGATGTGCACACGGGTAGCATCTGCGCTCTTCGCCTCGCGGTCGTAGCGGCTCTCATCATAAGCCTGGCGCAGCATTACGCTGAAATCGCTCATCGACGACTTCCACTTCATCGCCACCGTATCAGCCTCGGGTGTAAAACTGAAGCTGTGTTTCTCCTCAGCATTCCCCAGTCGTTCGGCTATGTTGGCAAGTGTGTTATTCAGCGGCAGCATTCTTACCGGCAGTTTCGGCTGTTCGGGCGCCTTCCCGCTCTTCATGCGTCTGGTTTTCTGCGCCCATTCCTCCTCTTGCTGGGTGTAGATGTCGGTCTGCGCCTGCAGTTCGTACATCCAGGCACCGATTATCGGGTCTAGCTGTCCCTTTCCCGAACCGAATTCGCCGCAGATGTAGGAGATGAGATTCAGTCCCCTCGCATTGCCGTGCACATCCAGTTTTACGCCCGTAGCCAGCGCCCCGAGAGCCGGAGCTATGCCGATGAGGGTAGCCATACAGAGCGGAGTTCCGGCAGCAGCCACACTGTCGCTCACGCCCATCGGCAGTTTCGGCAGTCGGTTAAAATGCCAGAGTTCATCCTGTTGCATGGCCTCGTCCAGCGCATCAGCCACCTGCACGCCTTCCTGCGCATCTCCGCATCCCGTCTTGAGATATTCCTGTCTCAGCGCATTGAGCACATCTTTCAGTCTTTTCGGCATCTGCGTTCGTCTTTCAGCCAGAGCCGAGTCAATGCATTTCATCTTCTGTTCTTCCGGAAACCCGTCGTAGCAAGGAATCACCCTATCCATCAGCATTCTGTCGAATCCGCATATATGCCTCAGGTTCACCGCCAGTTCAAAAGTCAGCACATCTCTGTTAGAGGTCACCGGCGTTTTCCCGTCGTTATACATCCCCCACCATTTCTCAATAATCACCTCATACGGTATCCCCAAGTAATTCTCTCCAGAAGAAGAGGAGGAAGAAGATGAAGAGGAAGAGGAGGAAGAAGATGAAGATGAAGAGGAAGAGGAAGAAGAAGAAGAAGAGGATGAAGAGGATGAAGAGGAAGAGCCAGCAGATGAAGAGCCAGCAGATGAGGAGCATGTCCCCCGTTGGGCCCCCGCTCCAGGCGATTCCATCGCCTGTCCCCCCGGCTCCGGCTTCTCCGTTCCCCCCGGCTTCTCCGTTCTCCCCACCTTGAAGTGCTTATTGCTCCCGTGGGCTCCTTCTGGCAGTTCCTCTCTTCCGTTTTTCTCCCTGTCTTCCAGCGTTCTAGCCTCCTCGGCAACGCGTTCCACATCAGCGCCCGGGCTCACCCCATACTGGTCATTAAAGAGTTCAGGCGAGAGGAAGAGCAGTTCATCCTTATCAGCAGTACTTGAGAAGTAAACCCGGTTGATATCATGCGCATTGGTATCCAGTTCGCAGTCGAGGGCTTTAGCTATGCGCACCTGGTTTTCGAGAATCGTCTTTCCCTTTTCTCTTTTAAAAACAGCATGTCCGCCCTGGCTCGCGCTTCTTTCCAGCATCAGCAGTCCCAGCCTTTCAGCCAGCGCCGCTCCTTCAGCGCCCTTGCCTTCTCCAGCGTCACCGCCCTCAGCAGCCGCTCCCTTAATCTCCGAACCAGCGGTCCCCCGCCTAGCCCCCGTTCCCTGCGATTCCATCGCAGGTCCCCTCTTCTCCATCAGCATTTTCGCTATGCGTTCAAACTCCCCCGCATCATCCACATCAAATCCGAAGGCCTGGCTAGGCAGCCGGCACCCCTTCACACCCCCATCCGGGTAATACCCCGAATAGTTAAACTGGATAAGCCTCCGTTTAGCAGCCTGGTTACCCATTCTAGCCTGCCTTAGGTTAGCCTGTTGCGAAGAAGTATTTCTGAGCCGTCGATACGACTCCTCGGTGAGAACAGGGAGGGCCACCTTGCGCCCTCCCCTAACAGAAATCAAATAAACACTCATTTTCCAATCAAAAAATAAAACAGTTAATAAAGATTCAGTAAGTACATCTAGGGCCCTATCCCAGCATCAGATAATCCATGATAGCCTGCACCGCCTCGCGGCTCTCCTTGCGCATCGCCTTAGGAATATTGATGCCCTCATTCTTAAAAACCTTCAGAAAAATCTGTATCGCCCCATCCTTCGTCTCCGAAGCACGGCCGTGGGCAAACTTCCTGATCAGCTTACTCTGCGAACGCGGATACCCCTTCACCGTAAAATCCACAGTGCCGTCGCTCATCTGCTGCACAATGCCCAGCGTACGGAAACTGGAAACCTGATTAGGTTTCGGATCATCAGGCGAAAACATAAAATACTTGCGGTTGTCGAAGAAAGCCATGCCCTCAATCTGCACATGCTCACCCCCATTCATCACCATTCCAACATTCTGATTCAAATTAAAATTCTTTTCCATATTAGTTTTTTCTTTTTAAAGTGGTTGATAAAAAATTTCAAGTTTCGCAAGTTCAGTAATAATTATTATCGGTTCAGCTTAACGATTTCCTGCACCGAGATGTCCTGAAACACCTGCCCATTATGCTCGCGGGTCTGAAAGCGCAGGCGAACCGCCACCACATCCCCAGCCTGGAAACGGCATTCTGCCGCATTGCCCCAAAGTTGGGCAGCAAACTGGTTTTCAAACTTGCCGCCAAGTTCCTGCAACAGGATGTTGCATTTCTTAATCTGGCCGCCCTCAGCCTTCTGGCTCTGTACAGCGAAGGCCTCGCCCTGCTGCACCACTTTCATCAATTCTGTATTCATCATTTATAAATATTAAATAGTTAAAAAATCAATAGTTACACAATCGTAATAAACACCAGGTCGTCAGGTCCCTGAAACCCCTTCAGCATCATTTCCAGCTTAAAGAGCACAGCTCTCGAGTTCTCCAGTCTTCCCACCTTCGTGTTATTCCCCACCAGGATGCATCCCTGCGTATCCTTCACCGAGTTTCCGGAATGGATGCGGATGCCGTCGAAGAGGGGCACATCCATCAGCTGAAACAGCCTCTTGCCGAATTTAGGCGAATAGGTAAACCTCATCAGGTATCTCCCTTCCGGAATCGCCGTCATCCCCTTCACCTTCAGTCTCTTATCCCATTTTCCCCCATTCAGCAGGTTGCGTCGCGGCGGTTCCAGCGTATCGCAGAAAGGCTGCAGCCCTCCGTCACCCTTCAGCCCTCCGTCAGCCTTCAGCCCTTCATCAGCCTCCAAGTCCCCCGTCTGGCTCCCGTTCCCTGCGATTCCATCGCAGGTCCCTTCTTCTTCCCTTTCCCCCAGGCAGTAAAGGCGCCCGATGGTATACCCTTTCTTTTTAGCGAAGCGAACCAGCTTCAGCTCCATGATTTTCGTTTTCTTTTTCATCATTTATTCATTTTAAAAAGTTATTACTCCAACCAGCGTCATTTCTTCCGAATCCTTTTCAGGAACCAGCCTCATTTCTTCTGATTTCCAGTTGCAAAGGTAGGGCAAAAAAACGAAAGGCTTCGTAGACCACCCCATCGAGTCTACGAAGCCTATATTTCTCAAAACAAAGTTAACTATCTGATAATCACCTCATAAAAAAAATCAAAAAAACAAGAAAAAACTTTCATGGAGTCTACAAAGCCCCCATCAACATTCCCCTGTAATTCCGAAACAAACAACATCCATCAGATACGGGATGCGCTTACAACGCCTAATTTTTATCTTGATAGATTTCCGCCATTTTCTGTCTCATATCCTTAAAGATCTGCAATTGGCGCTCACGGGTCGTCGTATCGTTAAGAGCGCGACTCAAATCCTTATTGTAATTAGACAAATCCAGATTCACCGCCCTTCCAAACGCCCGGAAAGCCTCCTTCTTGGTGCAGAGAACCCCATCCTTATCCGTAAAAAGCCCCAATTCATAAAGCACATTAACCACACGGATGAAATCAATCTTCTTTCCCCGAACAGGCGAAAGATAAACAGAAGAACCAGCCCCCATCTCCTCCCCGTTTTCAGAAACAGATACAGAAGAGAACGAAGGAGATACAGAAGAGAACGAAGGAGATACAGAAGAACCCGAAGGAGATACTGAAGAACCCGAAGGAGATACTGAAGAACCCGAAGGAGATACTGAAGAACCCGAAGGAGATACTGAAGAGCCCGAAGGAGATACTGAAAAAGACCCTGATGAGCACCCTGAAAAAGACCCTGAAAAATCAGTATTCCCGGCAGCCCGGCAAGCCGCATCGCTAACCCCCAACTTCTTGCACAGCAACTTCCTCAACAATCTATAGCTCAAGATATTACGCAAAGCACAAAGCGGCGGCATAAGATAGCGAAGATGTGACAGAAACTTAGCATCATCAGCAATGAAGTCATACAGTCTTCCCGGCAGTTGCCTCACCTTCATTTCAGTATCAGCCAGCATCACCTGTGGCACGGATGTAGAAAAAGCCATCAAGTGGTCAAAGTCCTCTTTCACACCTTCATCCTCCATCATCTGTTGCCACATTTCGCATCTTTTTCGGGTAACCTCAATGCATCCTCCTTTCACCAGCGCCCTATCCATCTTTTCAGCCATTTCCATCAGTTTTGGTCTTCCGCTAGCCTCAAGCAGCTGTCTGTATCTCAGCACCCTTTCATGCGCCTCCCTGCTCACATCAAAGCTAACCTCCTCCAGCCAGCACCCCAAATACTCGCAAAGCATATCTTCAGAAGAAGAGTCCCCGCCTTCCTCATCCGCCTCTATTTCTCCCAAGCAGAAATCGATGATGAGCTCCAGCGATTCTATCCTCTGCCTAAAAGCAGCAGGGAGGGCCAAAGCAGCAGGCTCCATCCACCCGCTCCAATCAAGAGCAGCAGGAAGAGAAAGAGAAGCAGAAAAAGAAGCAGAAGAAGCAACAGAAGAAGAAGCCCCAGAAGTAGAAGCAGCAGAAGAAGAAGCCCCCTTCATCTTAGGCTTCTCCACCCAGAACACCCCGTGTTTCTCCACGTTAACCTCCGTCACCCTTACCGGTATCCCGACCCGAAGCCTATCACCGTATTCAGCCACGCACTGATGGGCATCATCTGCAGCCAGATAAGCTATCTGCCGCCCATGCTCAAGCACAACAACTGCCTGAGAATCATAATGGTTCTGCTCATCAAGGCGAAGCACAACAAGAGGCAACCGGGCTTGCAAACCCGACAATACACCGATAGTACGCTGCTCCATTTCAGGAGTCTCCTGGGCATTGCCACGAAGGCTGGGGTTAGCAAAATAACGCACAGCAGTGGCGAGATAAGTAGTAGTTTTCTGTGTCATAAGTATAATTTTTTATCTATATTAGTTTTTACCAGAGGCAAGCTTATCCTTTTAGCTTGCTTGATGGGGGCAAAGATAGAAAAAATAATTGTTACCACCAAACTTTTTCTTATTTTTTTTTTCAGAAGAAATCTATGGGCAAGAACTCTTCCCCTAAAGGGGAAACTCAAATATCTTTACATCTTGATGGTCAAAAGTGGTCATTAAGGTCATTGGTCATTAAGGTCATTAAGGATTCTCCAACGGGGAGTAAAAATAGAGACAATAATAAAAATATAAATTTTATATTTTTATTATTGTCCTAAAAAAATACCCCCAATCTCAAAGTGCTTAATGACCTTAATGACCAATGACCTTAATGACCACCCTCTTTTTCTCTCTCCCCTCAGCCTTCTCTTCATCCCTCCATCTTCACCCCTCCAGCCGTAGTTTCACTTTTATGTCACGATGAAAAAAATATTCCATCACGATAAAATAATAACAGGCACGCGTGGGCACGGGTATGGAGATACAGCAGAAGCACCGTCAAGCCGCCTCGTGCCGACTACCGGAAGACCTCACGTTTTGTGAAGAAAAGTTAAAGTTGAAAAATATTTACGATTTTACTTGCCCATGTCAAAATTTTTTCGTACCTTTGCACCGTGAAATTCGAGAAAGTGCGCAGTCTCGTGTTCACGCTTACAGATTTTCAATATTAATAACCACTAAAAAAAATTAAACATTATGGGAATGAAACTTAAGGCAATTGAGCGTAACGTATCTTTCGACAAGAACAAAACCCGCTACGCATTCGTGCTCACTCCAGAGCTCTACGGCAAACTTACTGCCGACAAGGTAATCAAGGAAGCTTCTCTCCGTTCCGGACTGCCAAAGGGTGTGGTAAACGCATCTTGGAACGCATTGAGCGACGTCATCGTGGCATGGGCCACTGAGGGTCACAGTGTGGCAATCCCAGGTCTCGGAACCATGCGATTCGGTGTGCGAGGCAACGCCGTTGAGAAGGTTGACCTCGTAAGTACCGCCCTCATCACCGCACGCCGCGTCATCTTCACCCCAAGTGTGGAGATCAAGGAGGAACTCGCCAACACCGCCATCAGCATTACTTGCTACGACCGCAACGGAAAGGTAATCAAGCAGGTTACTTCTGCCGACAAGGGCAACGTAGACGAGGAGGGCGATGGTAACAACCCTACTGGCGGCGGTGGAAATTCCGGCGAAAACAGCGGTCAAGGCAGCGGCACTACCGAAGGTGGCGGCACTACCGAAGGCGGCGGAAACATGGGCTAGCCAAAGCCCCCTTCGGGGGGCTACGCTCTTTCTGAGAAATCCTCCTGAAAACGGAAACGAAGATTTCCAACACTGCTCTTAAAACACGGAAACACAAGTATTTAACCACTAAAAAGAAAGAAAAATCATGATGAAAAGAGAAACATGGAAAACGCTGATACAGGTTATCATCAGCATTCTCACCGCCGTAGCAACTACTCTCGGAGTTACGAGCTGCATGTAGAAAAGGCGGTAAAGAAGAAACGCAAGGCCGCAAGGAAAAGGCGGCAAAAAAAATTAAAGCCCTGAAAGAGGCAAAAGCATCCTCAAAACATAAAGATGCTTTTAGCCTTTTCTCAGGGCTCTTTCTATATATAAAAGTTTAAAAGTGGTTTTAATATGGGCTGAAGGCCCAAAAGCTACATAAAGTAGCACGCTTTTTTATCTGATAACCTTCACCTCGCCATCCTTGGCAATTTTTACGATGCTCGAAGGCTGATGAGGTTTATGCTCCTGCCTACGGCTCCAGCAAACATAATCTACGGCATTGAGGATTTCCTCAGAAATGTCGCGATAATTCTGGGCAGCTGGCTCGCCACTCACATTGGCACTTGTGCTCACAATAGGCTTCTGAAAACGGTAACAGAGCTGCTTGGAGAAAGGCTCATACGTAACGCGCATCGCCAAACTGCCATCCTCTGCCACCAGATTACTAGCCACTCCACTCGCATCATCCAGGATAACCGTGGTAGGTTTCACAGGCATCGCAGCATCAATGAAATCCCATGCCACCTGAGGCACATTGCGGAAATAACGAGCCATGCGGTCGGCAGAATCTGTCAGGCAGATAAGCGCCTTAGAGTCGTCACGTTTCTTAATTTCATAAACTTTCTTTACCGCCTCCGGATTGGTTGCATCACAACCTATTCCCCATACGGTATCCGTTGGGTAGAGAATCACTCCACCCTTGCGCATGCATTCCACAGCACGCTTGATATCTTCTTCTACAGTCATAATTACTATAAAAACTTAAATTCCTAATACCTAAAAATCGTCCTTAATATCCTTCCTCTGGCACTCATAATAGGCAATATCCTTCATGCCGTTGAGGAAGGCAGCTGCCTCCATGCGCTTCTTGCCGCTGAGCTGTAGTTCCTGAATGTTAAGCCATTCGTCGAGACAGGCTACCTGCAGCTGCTTGCCCTCAATGCGCAGCGAACCTACAGGCGCAGCGCCACGTTTTTCGCCCGAAAGATGGGTGGCAAACATTTTGAGCACCTGAACCTTTGCCGTGCTCGGCTTGCGAGACGGATGATCTGTTGCATCTGGAAACTTCACATAATCATCAGAATCACAGCCGTCCTTCGCCTTTCCTTCTGTAGGATCGTCAAAGAAAACTACCGTCTCCTTCTTCTTGATTTCGGTCCATGCACCAGGGTATGGAGAAAGACCGCGAATGAAATCGTACACCTTCTTGGCAGGCTGGTGGAAGTCGATGCGGCAGGTATCCTTGAAGATTTTAGGAGCCGACTTGAGTTCGGCGTCCTCACCTATCAGCTTGCTCTGCGGAATGGAACCGATGTTGCCGTCGGCAGCGATGAGCGCATCAATGGTTTCCAGCGCCAGTCCGGCACCGAGATGCATCAGCCCGTCGTAAACATACTCCACATTTGCCGTCTCCGGAATAGGAAAACGCTTCTGCATAATGATGCGGCCGGTATCAATGTCGTGGTCGAGGAAAAAGGTAGTAACACCTGTCTCCTTCTCGCCGTTGATGACAGCCCAGTTGATAGGCGCCGCACCGCGATACTGCGGAAGGAGGGCTGCATGTACATTAAAAGTACCATATTGAGGCATCGCCCAAACCACCTCAGGCAGCATGCGGAAAGCCACTACCACCTGCAAATCAGCATGATAAGAGCGCAACTGCTCTACAAACTCCGGGTCCTTCATCTTTACAGGCTGCAACACCGGCAACCCGTGCTCCACGGCATACTGCTTCACCTGCGAAGGCTGCAGCGTATCCTGGTGTCTGCCCACCGGTTTATCAGGCTGCGTAACCACAGCCACCACGTTGTAACCGCCCTCTACCAGGCGCTTGAGGGATTCCACCGCAAACTCTGGTGTTCCCATGAATATGATTCTCAAATCCTTCTTCTCCATAAAAATAATATTTGAAGTTTAATGTTTACTTGAAGCACATGAATTCTTCATTCTTCGTTCTTCACTCTTCACTTTCTCTACTCTGCCGACATATCCGCTACAATCTGCCTGTACATGGAATAGATTCTGGTACGGCTGATGTACCCCTTCAGCACGCCGCTCACATCTACCACTGGCAGCTGGGCAGCATCAGTTTTGTCAAATTTCTGCATTACCTCGTCCATACTGTCGTGCTCGGTAAGAACGGCAGAAGGCTGCATCATCAGCTGGCGCACGGTGAAATGCTGATACAGTTCGGTGCGGAAGATGATGTGGCGAATCTTCGTAATATCTATTACTCCCAGCAGCACGCCCGCCTTGTCGAGAACCGGCAGGAAGTTGTTGTTGCTGCGGCTTATCTCGCTCACCAGCTTGCTCATCGGCAGATCAGGACCCACCGGATGGTAATCTTTCTCAATGACATCCTGCATGCCCAGCAACGTGAGCGCAGCCTTGTCAACATGGTGGGTGAGCAGCTTGCCCTCCCTAGCCAGACGCAGGGCGTAGATGCTGTGGCTCTCGAAGATGCTGATGGTGAGCAGCGAAGAGATGCACACGATCATCAGCGGCATGAAGAGCTGGTAGCCGCCCGTGAGTTCGGCGATGAGGAAGATGCCCGTAAGCGGTGCATGCATCACGCCCGTAATGAGGCCCGCCATGCCCATGAGTGTAAAGTTTTGCTCAGGAACGTAGACGCCCACCTGGTTCACATTCCAGATGCGCGCAAAGAGGAATCCGGCAAAACCGCCGATAATGAGCGAAGGGGCAAAGGTTCCACCGCATCCGCCACTGCCGTTGGTTGCCGAGGTGGCAAAAACCTTGGTAAAGGTTACCAGGGCGATGTAGAGGATGAGCAGCTGGTTGTGCCCGTAGAAGAGCGAACGGCTCATCACCTGACCCCAGTCTTCCACATTCTGTCCATTCAGCAGCACGTTGACCGCCGAATAGCCCTCGCCGTAGAGCGAAGGGAAGAGGAAGATGAGCGAACTCAGAATCAGTCCGCCAAACAGCAGTTTTACGTATGGATAAGGCGAAAGCTTGGCAAAGAAGCCCTCGCACGCCGACATGGTGCGCATGAAATAAAGGCTCACCAAGCCGCAGAAGATGCCCAGCAATACGCAGGCTGGCACACGGTCGAGTGCCCACGGACTGGTAAGCGTAAAGTCGAAAAGGCTCTTGGAGCCCATCAGGATGTAGGTAAAGCAAGTGGCTGTTACACAACTGATAAGGATAGGCAGCAAGGAAGCCATGCTCAAGTCTACCATCAGCACCTCAAGCGTAAACACGAGTCCGGCAATAGGCGCCTTAAAGATTCCAGCAATGGCTGCAGAGGCGCCACAGCCCACCAGCAGAATCATGGTTTTCTTGTCCATGCGGAAGATTTGTCCCAGGTTTGACCCGATGGCTGAACCGGTGAGCACAATAGGTGCCTCGGCTCCCACGGAACCGCCGAAACCGATGGTGATGCCTGACGCCACCACCGACGACCAGCAGTTGTGGCCCTTGAGTTTGGAATTTTTGGTAGAGATGGCGTAAAGCACACGGGTGATACCGTGGGAAATGTTATCTCTGACCACATATTTGATAAAGAGCATGGTGAGGTAGATGCCCACAATCGGGAAGAGCAGGAAGAGCAGGTTGTAGGTGCCCTGGTTGAATCCCGAAGTGAGCAGCAGCTGTATTTCGTGCACAATGCCGTGCAGGAAATATCCTGCCACCGACGCCAGAAGGCCGATGACGAAAGCCAGGATAAGGGTCATCTGGCGGTCGGAAATATGCTTTTTCTGCCAATCCACCATCCGTTTAACCCATCCCTCTTTCTGGCCGTTGTAATCTAGAATTTCTTCATCCATCTTATTTTTTTTGATTTAGAATTCCGATGTGAAATGGAACTTGATGTGCTCAAAATCCTGCTGCGCCATGCTCAGCACGTAGCCCGAATCGGCGAGGAACACGTCGCGGCCCTCAATATCCTTGGCCATGTACTGGTACTTGCGCTTCTTGAAGCTTTCGAGTTCCTTCTCGTCATCTGCCTCTATCCAGCAAGCCTTGTGGAGATGCACAGGCTCCCAGCGGCACTTGGCGTTGTACTCGTTCTCCAGGCGGTACTGGATAACCTCGAACTGCAGCTGACCCACGGTGCCCACAATGCGGCGGCCGTTGAACTGGTTGACGAAGAGCTGCGCCACACCCTCGTTCATGAGCTGCTCCAATCCCTTCTGGAACTGCTTGCTCTTCATCGGGTCATCATTCTCGATGTACTTGAAAAGGAGTGGAGAGAAGCTTGGCAAACCGCGAAAATGCATCTTCTCTCCCTCCGTCAACGTATCTCCAATCTTGAAGATGCCGTTGTCTGGCAAACCAACAATGTCGCCCGGATAAGCCTCGTCAATGGTACTCTTGCGCTGCGCCATAAACTGGGTAGGCGAAGAGAAACGCACGTTCTTATCCAAGCGCACGTGGTAATATGGCTGATTTCTCACAAACTTGCCCGAGCATATCTTGCAGAAAGCGATGCACGAGCGGTGGTTTGGATCAATATTGGCTGTAATCTTAAAGATGAAACCGCTGAACTTTGGTTCTTCCGGCTCCACCAGTCGCTCCTCTGCCTGGGTTGGTCTAGGAGATGGGGCAATATGAACGAAACAGTCGAGGAGTTCCTGAACACCGAAATTGTTCAGCGCCGAACCGAAGAACACTGGGGCTACCTCGGCTGAGCGGTAGGTTTCTTCCTCAAACTCAGGGTAAACGCCGTCTACCAGTTCCAACTCCTCGCGCAGCTGTGCAGCCTCGCGTTCTCCTACCCGCTCATCCAGTTCAGCGCTCTGGATGTCTACCTCTACCTTCTCGGTAACGCGCTGTTTGTTAGGGGTAAAGAGGTTGAGCTGATGCTCGTAGATATTGTAAACACCCTTAAAACGGGCGCCCTGACCGATAGGCCAGCTCAGCGGACGAACCTTGATTTTGAGCTCTTCTTCCAACTCGTCGAGCACATCAAACGGGTCGCGTCCCTCGCGGTCCATCTTGTTGATGAAGATGATTACCGGCGTATTTCTCATGCGGCACACCTCCATGAGCTTGCGGGTTTGTGCCTCCACACCCTTGGCAGAGTCAACCACGATGATGGCTGAATCTACGGCAGTAAGTGTGCGGTAGGTATCCTCGCAGAAGTCCTGGTGACCTGGAGTATCCAGGATATTCACCTTATAGGGTTCTCCCTCCTGTCCGGCAGGGAGATAATCAAATTCCATTACAGATGTAGATA
>ERZ1026846.1688-NODE-1688-length-13421-cov-17.182927_pt1 | contig 13421 bp, 22 predicted proteins | sample MGYA00380153_ERZ1026846 | MGnify/ENA primary metagenome ERZ1026846 (study PRJEB33269, sample SAMEA4719789) | human gut metagenome | biome: human-associated habitat; feature: organic feature; material: feces | place: Cameroon | collected 2013-10 ... | reverse complement strand
ATATAATTTTTTATTATAATTAAGGAGTTGAATAATATGTCATTAAAAAATGATTTAAAGTCTGCAATCGCAAAGCAAGGATTTACAATGTCACAAGTTAATGATAAGTTAAATGAGAAGCATGGAACAAATCATTCTTTTCAGAATTTTAGTAATAGACTAAGAAAAGAATCTTTTACATACAATGAAATTTTGGAAATTTTGGAAATAATTGGCGTACAAATAGAATGGAAATATTAATCATTTCCGAAAACTTCTTTTGCAATCTCAATATATTTCTGAATAATTTCTTCACTTGCTTTAAACATTGGCATTGTTGCTCTGATTCCATGCGTATAATGCCATTTATCATCTTTTCCTAAGTAATACCATCCATCTTCAAAAGCATGTATTTGACCAGGGAATGTTCCTACTCCAAATCCTAAGTCGTTTTCTTTTGGATTTGGTTCTGGGTTGTAATAAATACCTGAACCAAATTCGATTGCCAATATCGTATAGAAAGGCTCTCTTCCTTCTGCTTGATACGTTTTCCCAGTTGCTACTAAAATAGCTTTGCATCCCATTTTTGAAGGTTCTTTTTTTACTTGCAATATAACTGTTTTTCCTATCGGACTTTCGTTGATCGCTTCTATTGCAACATTTTCTCCTTCTTTAGCCAGTCTCATTACATATTCTTCGCATTTTCTTTCTAACGAATTTTGGTAGCTTCTAAGCTCTTTTATGACGTTCTGCACGGATTTCTGTGATAATGTCATGGAGATAACTTTCTTTGCCATACGTCCACCTACTTAACAACTTTCTGTAACAGGAATAAATCGGCTGTCAATCCCTCATCAGCTACGCCCTTTACAATGTAATCTGCGCTGTTCTCGTCTGGCAATCCATCATCATTCAGAACGACTTCCGATTTCTTCCATACGACATCACCATTGTTGATAGGCAGATATCCTTTATCTGTAACAATCTGCACATATGATGTGCTATCGTCTATGCCGAATTGCTTTACCAATACTTCTGACAGCTTATTACTGATATTTGCATAGAACGTAACTGGTTCAGAGAATCCGCTTACTTCCTTTGTCTTTGGAATCGGATTGCCCTGTGAATCAAGGTATGGAATGAAGTTTCCACTTGCGTCCGTATATCCCTCATACACTGGGTTTCCGTATTCGTCAGTTTCCTCAATGGTCACGGTCTGACCCTGCAAGGCGTATTTCATTTTCTGCTTATTAATATCAAGCATTTTTGACCTGTTTGTAAATCTGATTTACGCCTGTGCTTGCAAGACCGCTTACAATTCCTACTGCAATTGCATTCAGAACGTCATTTGCTGGAAAATCAGCAATTACATACATTCCAACTACTCCTAAGATGCCGCCTGCCACACCTACGATAATCGGGATGTAATTGTCCTTTACGCTTGGAATTGCTTTAGACGCAATACCAATCAAATAAGTAATCACTACGATTGAAACTACTGTTGATACTGATGTTATATCCATTTTAATCCTTGCCTCCATTCTTTAAGTGAATTTCCTGTATTTCGTTATACATTTTGGTTACCATACCATTACCGCCCAATGCGTGATATGCGTTATACATTTCAACAAAATTGTCATACGCATAAGATGGTATTTCGCCGAGTTTTATATACTTATCGTGATATTCGATAAGTTGCACTCGCAAAAGTAACATTGTACCTTTACTATTGGCGTCTTTGTCTTTTTTTTGTTGCTTTAGAAGCCAAACTATATAACCAAGCAATATTGGTAACGCTATGGTGTAAGTCTGTAATAAAATTTCTTTCATTTTATATCTCCTGCAATTTAATATAGGCGCACCGCCCTCCACCTCTTACTGTGCGCCGCCTACGACCATCTTACTGGTATCAGTAAAAAGGTCATGCACAATCTTCTTTATAGGACTTTAACAAACGGATATACACCTACCAGAAGCGTGTCTCTATCTTTCCAGTTCCTGATTACCCCATTCTCTGTGTAAGATGCCATGTACGCTTCGCCAGCCTGTGAACGGTCATAAACTGTTAAATTAATGATTACATCCTCAAATTTCTTCAAGTCCTCGTTAATCTGTTCCTGCGTATAAGACTTTGGGTACATCCGTCTGTTAATTACTTCATTTGTTGACTGCTTAATGAGAAGCTCTAACCGTGGGTTATCTTCCTTACGATCAAATACAGTAACATCAGACGCAATCCCTGTGTCGGGGTCTGTGACTTCTTCGATATGAAATTGTCCCAATCTGATTTTTACCTGTTGTAAAATACTGTATTCTTCCATACGGACTCCTTATAAGTTTATCAATTCAATAAGCATTTTCTTTAAATCCTCACCGCTAAAGGAATCGGCATTTTGAATTCCTTTTTCTCCTGCTAACTTCTGCAAGTCTGCAGTTCTCATGCGGTTAATGTCTGTCTTTGTATATGTCTGATTTTCTGTTTTAACTTCTTTATCAGCATTTCCGTCTGGCACTTCTGTTCCTGCTGGATACCAAACACCGTTTTTATTTACGATATACGGATACTTCATCCCAGATACCTCCTACTAAGCAGAATGTACTTCGATTACAAATGTTGAATCCATATTCTCATAAGAAGGAAGCACGATTTCTGAAGCTGTAACAGATGTGATTGCAGGAGGACCGTATTCAACTTTCTTAGCAATTGCAATTCCCATACCATACATAGAAACATCTACATCAGCAACCTGTGAAGCTGTTCTTTCTTCTGGAGTAGTTCCAAACCAAGTATTGCCAAGAGAACCACTTGGTAGTAACGTAACCTTATTATCAGGGTAGAAATACTGTTCGTTTCCCTCATCGTCAATGTACATCTTATCGTAAAGAACAATAGTAAGTTTTGCTCTTGATTTTACGATAGAAACAACATTATCATCTGTAAGCTCAATGTTTGCCGTTAAGTTCTGCGCAAGAATAGCATTTTTGACCTGTGCATTTTCTAACAGATAATTAAATGTGTTAGAGTTCATAAGTGCATAGGAAGCAATCTTTCCTAATTTTGCAAGTTCTTTTCTTGCATTATTAAGGTCAGTGAGTGGCTTAGAATTTGTAGTATCACTCCACATAGCCGTGTCCTGCAATTTTAAGTAATGCTTCTGTGTGTATTCTCCGTTAGGGTCATAATCATACTCATACTTAACACCGTCAGATTCAATACCGATTGTAGGATGCCCCTGTGTTGTTGAAAGAAGTGACATTCTCATTCTTTCTGGCACAACTTCCGCACCACTCACAAGAGTATTTGTATCATCATAAATGCTCTGTAATGCCCCCTGCAAGTAAGGATCGTTTTCATCTTTGATTCTGTCGATTTCCTGTGCATCTTCTTCTGTGATAATCATCTGTTCACGGAAAAATGCCATCTGCGTTTTTTCTGTCTTTAATCCGCCCCTTGCTCTGATTGTTGGAAGTGCATCAAAATTAGACGGTTTCAGTGATACAGGAAGACCCTTGTGTGTCTTAATCCACTTTAAATCAAGACCTGACTTTTTCTTTTCTGGAAACCACTGTAAACCAAGATAAGGAATTGTATTGCTTGCGTTTTCTGTAGTCGCAAGTGCAATAGCCTTTGTATTTACTACTTCATTTACTAGCATTATTTTTACCTCCTGTTAATTATTCAAAAACAATCATTGGCAATGCCGTTTTTGCAACTGCCGCAATTTCAACGCCTGAATGTGTCTGCGCAATTGTTTTGTCAATATATGCCTTTTTAAGCAACGTTCCCTGTGGTCTATCTTCTGTAACGTCATGTAATAAGATTCCCACTACTGTAGCCGTGTTATCTGCTACTCCTGTAGAACCGATAGGGGTTCCTGCTTTTACAACCTTTTTACCGTTTGCCAGTTTTGTATCAACGCTTGTAAAATCAAGTGTCATAGGGATTCCTTCAAACGGCTTTCTTTTTAAGATTTCAACATCGCCAGCGTATGTTGTCTGCTCAAAATGCATCATCTTAGTTACCTCCTACATAGTGTGATAAAATATCATTGTTCTGTTTCTGACCGCCGTATAACTTTTCAACAAGTTTTTCAGCAGTAGTCTTATTTTCATTTTCTTTGCCAGCAGTACCGCCGCCTGGATTAGTAGAATTGTTTGCGATCTCCTGTTCCTTTGCCTGTGCCGCCGCAGTTTCTTTGTCAGAAATAATTTTTGCAAGAGCATCATAATCCATAGTGCCATCATCCTTAATAATCTGTGCCGCCTGTTCAGCGCTTACATTGAATTTGGTAGCGGCATTACTGCGTTGTGTTGAAATTGCCTGTGCCTTTTCCAGTTCTGCAATTCTTGCATTCGCTTTTTCAAGGTTTTTATTTGCCTGCTCAACTTCTGAAAGATTTCCAGCTTCCAATTCATCCAGCTTTTTCTGCAATTCATCCGCATTATCAGCCTTTGCCTTATACTGGTCTGCCTTATCTTTTTCTTTTTTGGTTTCCCCATTGACCTGATTCAGATAATTGCTTATCTGTTCGTCTGTAGGTTCTGCCACTCCGATAGCAATAAGATTCTGTTTTGCCTGTTCTCTTGTCATAAATTACCTCCGATTCACTACGCTTTTATTACGTGGGTTGCTCCACTTGTGATTTCTCCTATTTCACGCATAGGTGCAATTTTATAAAATAAAAACAACTACCGATTATTCCTCTGTAGTTGCCTTATTCTGCTGATTATTTATTTTTTCCATAAGTTCCTGTGCTTTCTGTTCTTCTGCTTCGACATTATCAATGGTCTTCCATAATACATCAAAGTATGGTTTAGAAAGCAAATAAGTTTTTTCTGCATCTCCCCAAAGTCCAACTGTTTTTACAGCAACAAGAGGATGTATGCCTGCCTGCAATAACTGATATAAGGTCTGCGCTTTAGTATACATGTTATCCTGTGGGCTATGATTGATTTGAACGTCAAAATCTCTCATGGAAAGTCCTAAATCATGGTCTTTTATTCGGATAACATTTAGAACCAGCTTCGCAAGTCGTTTTTCAGCAGTTTTTACAATCGGGTCTTTTAGCTTTGCTCTGGATTTTGAGAAATCCCATCCGTTTCTCAGTTGGACTGCCCCTTGTGTGTCACCGCCTGTATTGCTCTGTTTATTTGGAATTGCCAGAATAGATAAGGCATTATCAATCAAATCTTCTTTAGCGACCTGACATTGCGTCTGGTTCAATTCCTGTGTCATTACATCAACATCACTCTTGTTATCCTTGTTAATGGATTTTACTACAAGAGCACGGTTCATTTTCATTTTCTGAAATTCTTCTGCGTCAATTTCACAATTTACAAATTTTATCCACGCCTGTACAAACTGCTCTATGCCATCCATTCTATTAGACTGCATATTGTTTACTGCATCCATTATATCTATTACCAATTCGATATCTGATAATCTGGATGGGTTATTCGGATATTCGACAATAGGAATACTCCCAAAAGCGTGTAGTTTCCAGTCCTGTGCCTTGCTATTTACAATCTTGCATTCATAGGAATCTGTGTAGCATTGTTTATACCAGTTTCCCTCAACATCTTTTAATTCCTGCACTGCAAGAATCGGCTCTCTCGTTGAACGGTTGTAAATAATAAAAGTGTTCATAGGGCTGGGCGCTACAATTCTGAATGGGATATCTCCATTTGCAAACTGTACAGCTTTAAATGAAGTCCCAACCGCTGACTGCCACTCTCCAGCTTCTATATCTTTTTCCTGTTTATTAGCATCCACCAGATAATCATTTAATTCATCAACTGCGTTATTGATTCTGTCATCATCCTTACGGCTGATATACTGGACAGGCTCGCCATAAGTCTGACCGACCTTAAACTGCACCCATTCATAAGCATGGTTCTCGCATATTTTATTGATGATATCCTCGTTTGATATCTTTACACGGTATCTGATAGGCTGGTCGCCTTTGTAATAATTCCAAAGGTACTCGATAGCCATCTTGTTGAAATAAAAAACTCCTATGCACTGACCAATGACTTTTACAATGTTGTCTGGCGTGATAGTCTCAACATCTGTATATGCAATTTTTCGACCATAACATCCCTTGACCAGCTCTTGAAAAGTCCTGTTGTTCATTGCTTCTCCTTATACAAAACAAACGCCGCTAGAAGTGGCTCTTTGTGGTAATCTCTTTGTTTCTGTCTCTCCTGTGTCATAGTGGTATATGATTCTCTTTTCACATTTGCGGCACTTACAGATTGTATTTGTCCGTGACCGCAAATCATGTCTGCCTACCGTTCTATGGCATATTGGGCAGTATATTGTTTTTGATTCTATCAAGATAAATCCCCCTTTTATGCATTAAAAAAGCACCGCCATGAAGACGATGCCTTTTGAGAGAGGTGTGAAAACTTATTAATTTGGTCTTTAACCATTTTAATGATACCATGCTGTATATAGGACATTCTAGGACAACATCACAATTCAAGATACTGTTCACCGTATTTTTTCTCAAATTCCTTTAATGCCCTGCCATGAAGCCTTGTAATATTGCGAAAAGAATAACTCATTTCTGTTGCTATTACTTCAAAAGTCTTTTTCTCAATGTATCTGGCAAACAGAATATTATACACATTTTCATCATCCATGCTGTCAATTTGGCTTATGATTACATTTTTCTTTTCAACGTAACCATCTATCATTTTATCAAGCTCTCGTTCCATTTCATCTATTTTAGAAAATGTAACTCCCATTCTGTCTGGGTCGGGGGAAGTTTTTACACGTTCATCATTCTGTATAGCAGTAACATTGCACGCCATTTCCCTTAATTGCTGTATTTCCACCAACTTATTATTAATCATCCTGTTAAGTCTGCTTATTTGATTCAGATACTCTCTTGTCTGCATACTCAATACCTCCTAAATGGGTTGTGGACTGCTTCGGCTTTTGCCGATACCCCTGTACGCATTTCATTTTCAAATAATGCTAAAGAGTCTGGTGCATCATCATGTTTTACTTTTCCGCTACGTGTCATAGTGGTAAGTTCTTTCATGAATTTGTAATATTGACTTTTCCTGTCCATTTTCTTAAAATCTTTGAAATAATAATCACGTATAATATTATCTCTAGCGTTTTCCATTCTGGTTATCTTGTTAGCACAGTTGAATTTATATCTTGCACTGCATCTGCCGCCCTGCTTATTTACGATCTCCATTACATCACGACCGAAGTATTCTCCTGCGCTGTTGCTCTCAAATGTAACTGTTTTGACATTGTGCTTAATCAGCATGTTTGCACATTCTGGCTTAGTAAATTGCGTTCCTGCGTTGTCAAATACAACATCTACTATGTAAACCTCATTTCCGTACACATAGCCAATCGGCATTGAACAACTGTCTTCTCCCTTATCTGCGCTATCACAAGCCGCCATAATTGCATCTGGTTCACGATCAATAGGTAATTCTTCAAAGTAATTAAGTTCATTCTCTGCAAACATACGCCCTTTTGCTTCAAATGGTTCTTGTTGAAACTCTGCCGCCCACGTTTCTTCCGAAACAAGTTTTCTTTCCTTTTGGTAATAAACGGTTGTGAATATCTTCCGCAATCCCTTTTTATCTTTTCGATAAATCTCCCAATTGCTTTCATCTGTGATTGGGTCAAGTGCCGGAATCGCAACTTCTTTCCATCTCCACTCCAATTCATCAGCTTTATTTTGCAAAGCTGTAATTGGGTCATACAAGCTGTATTTTGTACCTTGAATAATAATAGGCGTACCCTCTAATCTACGTCCAAGAACATCATCCGTAACCTTTTCACATAAAAATTCCAGTCTATCCCTGTTTCTTGCTTCTTCGTGGTTTTTAACACAGTCATCAATATAGACAAGCACATTTGCTTCAGTACATCCCACGATTGCGCCATCAATCGGACGGCACGTAAATGTCGGAAAAATATTTTTGCTTTTTAGGTCGATTGATAGGTTTTCAGCACTTTTATAGTTTTCCCCTATCTTTGTAGCTTCTGGGAAAACATTTAAAAATCTTTGGTATGTGTTATCTGTTTCAAATCCTTGTAATAAGCCACCATAGAAACGTTTTACTAGACCTTCTCCTTTTCCGACAGCAAATATACTTCCATCCGGGTCACGACCTCCCATCATTTGGGCAAGTTTTAAACCGCCTGTAGTTTTTCCTGTTCTCTTAGGTTGTGATACCGATAAAAAATCTAATTTCCCGTCATAAATCTCTTGGTATGCATTAACTACTGGTTGTAAAACTTTACGCCTTGGAAAATAAAAGCGTTTGTATGTGTCTTTTTCATCAATTTCAATGTAATAAAAAAAGCTGTCAACTAAATAAGCGGCTTCATACATCAGAACATTGTAAAACTGCTCCAATACTTTATATTTTGTGTCATGTTCTCCAGCATATATTTCCAAATCTTCAACTCTGCCGCCTGTATGGTCTTTGACATATTGAGTAATAAGTTTCTTTACTCTGGAAGATAATTTTAAGCCATACTCAACATCATGTTCAGTCCTTAATGCAACTGCTACAGCTTGTATATATGCATCAATAGCCTGTTCATCAATCCCATTCACCTGTATGTAATTTTCATAGCTTTTTACGGCATTCTGTAATTCTAAAGACAAAAAGGACACCTCCGCATAGCAGAAGTGCCTTGACCTCTGCCAATAAAATGTTGTTGGTTAGCGGCTACATCTGTTTGTAGTCGTTGTGTTATTTATTCAAGCCACGTATTATCCAGATAATAAAATCCAAATACGCAAGCCCCTGTTAAGATAATCCAAAAAATCCAAAACAAAGCAATTCCAATTTTTCCGTTTGTTTCTAATCTGTTAATCGTATCTTCAATAGATAATCCATTATAGAAATTCGTTTTATCTGAAATTGTTCCGTCTCTTAAATCCGTAAATATAGTTCCTGTAAATTCTGTTCCTACGCCATAGTAAACAAATTTTACTTTTACATATTCCCCAGATTTCCAACTGTAGGTTTTTCCACAATTTATCGTGGTTATATAGTCCGCACTTGGTAAATTAATTTTATTACATGGAAATACTATTCCAAGAAAAGAAATTTGTTCTGACTGTAAGGATTCTGAATCGTATGTGTCCCACTGATAGTATTCTTCGGTTTCCGTATATTCATTTCCCTTAGAATCTGTCTTAGTTACTTCTCTTTCATGCTTTTCGTATCTTTCTTCTACTTTTTTTACATAAATGTATTTGCCACCAATTTCAGAATATGTAACCGTGTCAACTGCTTTCAAGTCTCCATGTACAAATGCATTACCTACATTTGTGTCCATTCCATATTGAAAAACATCTGTAGATTCAATATGAATTGCCTTGTTATACATATCATTTGCATCTGCCTGACTTTCTGATATTTTCTCTGAAATCAATACACCGAAAAGCAACATAACAGCAACAATAGTGATGCTTGCAAGTATTTCCCTTTTGGTTATCTTAAAATTTTCCATAATCAATCTCCAAATAGATTTTGTGGTGCTTTTTCTGGGGCATCATATTCAAGATACTTGTATTCCCGTTCCTCATATCCCAAAATATTCAAAAACATTCTTGTTGGAAACTTTCTGACATATCTGTTATATTTTCTAATCTGCTTATTGTAGTTTTCCCTGTACTGTGCAATCAAATTTTCTGTAACGGCTAATTCGTTCATAAACTGCTTATAATTTTCATTGCTTTTTAGTTCCGGGTATGATTCTGATACCGCTGTGATGGCTGTAGTAACATTTTCAATATCTCCTGTAGAGCCACGACCACCTACGATAGCTTTCAATGTTTCTGCTTCATGCTTATCATACTGTTTTACGCAATCCGCAAGATTATAAACTAGGTCAACTCTTCGCTCTTCCTGTACACTAATACCAGATTTTGCAGAGTCTACGGCTTCTTCCAGAACAAAAGCCTTATTCTGTGAGCTTTGAACACCAAATATGCACAAAATAATGACCGCAATTACTCCTGACGCAATTATTAATCCCATTTTCCAGTTATTCTTCATTAATCTTTCCTCTCTTTCCTATCTTGCATAAACCTTATTGTGGCACAATGGACATTCAGCTTTCCATTCGTCACCCTCAATCTGGCATCCGCAATATTCATATTCGCCCTTATCTGCTTCAAATATCGTCTTACATTCCTTACACTCAAAGCGAATAGGTTTCTTAGCAAATTTCAAACTGCCCTCTCTAATTATCTTCATTCTTTCCACCATCCATTAAAACAACATGTGTTATTTTACCTGTTTTTGTTACTTGGTCTACTTCCAGTTTTGTCTGTAGCTTATCAATATGCATGTCAATATTGGTCATATGCTTAATTTGCTTATCTCCGACACATAGGCTTGTGCTTCCGTCCTCATACTGTAAAAGTAATAATTTAATCTTTTTGCTTTCCTGCATTTTTGACTTTATCATTGTTTCTCTGATAATCACAAGCAAAATAACCGCTATCCAATAGCAAACATATGCTATTTTTCCTGCCAAAATATAAAAAATTGCTCCGATTGCGCCAGCAACAAAGCAAATAGCAATTATTCTGGCATATTCAATTAATGTCTCTGCTAAAATTTTAAGTATTCTTTTCATTCCTTATAAACCTTTCAAAATCTTCCATGCATTTATGGCACAAGTCGTATGTGGTATTAAAAACGCCGTTTCTTGTAACCGAATTTCCGCACAGTATTCCTTTTTTAATTTCAGCACCGCACCTGTCGCAAGTACGCCATTCTTTTTGATGTTTCATAATCACACCTCATATCTTACATTCCAATCCAGGAATAAATGTTCTTATATTATTCGAAGCTTCAAAATAAGATGTAGTTTCTATTGAACGTCCACAACTGGCGGGGTCTAGCGAGCAATCTTTACAATTACTGCATATGTGGAAAACTTCCTTTTTCTGCTCTGTTGATTCTTCAACATTCAGCTTTCTGCCACACATCGGGCAATAATTGATATTAAAATATCCAACTGCCTTACATTGCTTAAAAATGGCAATCCCTGCCTTTTCATCATTGACATTCTTGATAATCTGCGCATCTGATAAATCTGTAGTACTAGCGCATGGATTGATTTTTATATCTTTACCGCAAATTGTATTTTCGTCTTTCCACTGTCTACAAAATTCACACATATTACACCTCAATACCATATTCCTTAAAATAGTTTGCAATATTTTCTGGGATTTCTACACCCATTTCCTTTGCTTTTTTAAGTGATTCTATTTCTTCATCAGTTGGCGCATTTGCAAGCCTGAACCATTGTTCCTTATCAGGCGTCCTGCATTGTGAAGCATTTTCAAAATCTGTGGTATCATAGTTTTCTTTCATTCTCTCTCCTATCTGTGCAGTTTCCGTAGGCGGTTCGGACTCCAAACAACACCTACGGTACTTGCAAAAATCAGAATGGCAGGAATCGAACCTGCGACCGCCTGTATATAAGACAGGTGCTCTACCAACTGCGCTACATTCTGCTGCGTTAGGTTCAGTTTTTTACTTGCTCCACACCTAACTAAGTGCAAGGTTGTGTTAGTCAGAGGTTTGATAAAACCACTCTAGGGGATTCATTTGCCGCAAAACTGCGCATTTTCACGGTTTACAAAGAATCAGCAATAACATTACATGATTGTACACAAGACGAACTAAAATGATATTAACAATTCTCTGCACTTCTTATAAACTGCTACGATTGATGCATCAACCCAAACTTCCAAAGTGCCACTTGCTACCCACTGGCTATTGCTATCACAGTGTCGCTTTATCTCCGCAAGTGTAGTTTTTTAAGATACTGCGAAGCAAACTCTTGATATCCTTTAGCAGATACGGCAATTACTTGAATTACCGATAGTGGCAAGGCGGAATCGAACCACCGCACGGGAAACCTCTGCCCTGCTCTGCCGTCTAAGCTATTGCCACTAAGTAAAGGGGAATCCGACTGTAACGGTCATATCTGCGTAAGCTATGGTTTGGGGTTTCACCAAGTCAAGTGTTGTGGGATTTCACTCGACCGATACCAGCCGGACGGTCTCTCACCGCCCTTAACAGTAGTCCTAACTGGTGTAGAGGAGATTACATACCTATCTCGGAAGAAAAGGTAGATGGTGTGTGCGTCCTGTCCAAAATGCTGAAAACAGGACAACGGTAACGGTAGGAGTCGAACCTACATAACCGTTTGAGTACGTTACCTAACCTTGTTTTATAAAAAGTAGTCCTGTATGAATTATCAAAAAATGAAATTCTATCGAAAAATTCTTTTCTTTGTATACCATGTTATCTATATCAATCCAAATTGTTGGTATAACCGCTATTTGATTTTTGGAAATGCAAAATCCTTTTCTTTCTAACCGATACATAACAAGTCTACCTTTCTGCCAGTTCTATGTATTTCCCGAGATACCATCATTTTCTCTCTTCTCCCTGTGTTCAAATTGGCATTCCAGCATCTTTGATATGTTCTGTCGGTCACATTTGATGCCATGCCCCTGTCGGAACAATTCGCATTCTAAGACTTGACCGCATCTGGAACACTCGTCTGTGATTTGCTTGCCGAAGATTAACATGGCTATGACTCCTTACCTGTTTTGTAAGCGGTCAGAAGTATTTTAAAAACTGACCATGTTATTCTCACTCCTGCTAACCAGAATAACCATGTTGGTGCCTGTAACTTAATCAAAATCCATATAAGAATAATTCCTGTGAACATATTGACTCCTTTTTTATTTTTGAAAAATTTTTAGAAATAGAGTGTCTGTATAATTAATATATGCGTGTTGGATAAGGGCTTTTTGTTTATCGGGTAGTTTGGGTGACTTAGTAGGGGCTGTCTCGTCCGTTCTTCCGACCCCCTCCCCCTACCTGCTAGCTCCATGCCATTAATCGAACATGTGTTAACTATTCGCAAAATATTAATTTTACGCACAGTTATAAATCACATTGTAACCGCTGAACCCCTTATAAATACTGCATTCTAGCTGTTTTCCTTATCTTCCAGTACTGGATTACTGCCTTGCATCTGCCCAATAGTGCCATTAATTGCATTAAGCTGTGGCAGTGTTGACAATGGTATAACTGTATCAGATGCCTTTTCCCTGCTCACACCGGGTAAGTTCCATTGGTAGTGCCTGTTAAGTATTGCCAGTATGCCAACAGGGTTTTTATTGCCTGTTGCCAATTTATCACTTAGGGTTTCCTCTCGATACTCGTATAGTTTTTTGTATACAATAAATCCCGCTTGACTTAGTTTTCCGTTGTTATTCCCCCAATTATTAATATTTTCCGTATCTATCCCTGTTAGATTACTAAATCCTATAATAGATACTTCTTTGTCATACAAAAAACATAAGTCTATATATACTGTCTCTTATACACATCTGACGCTGCCGACGAAGAGGATA
>ERZ1026846.1685-NODE-1685-length-13429-cov-36.393076_pt1 | contig 13429 bp, 9 predicted proteins | sample MGYA00380153_ERZ1026846 | MGnify/ENA primary metagenome ERZ1026846 (study PRJEB33269, sample SAMEA4719789) | human gut metagenome | biome: human-associated habitat; feature: organic feature; material: feces | place: Cameroon | collected 2013-10 ... | reverse complement strand
AAGCCAGTGGTTAGCGTCATGGAAATGGAAACCACAGCCATCCTCGCCGGCTCTGTTATCCAGAAGGCGTCAGATGAGGATTACAGCGATGAAAATGTGAAGGATTTCTGGGATAATTCAACAAATAAGGGAATTTGGGCAGACTAGCCCCTGATTCTCTATCGTATTCCCCGACAGGCAGCACCTTTGCTGCCTGTATTTATATAATTATTAAATAATTTAAGTTTCGTAAGTAGGCTCTACACGCCCTGAAAGGGCAGAAGCTCCTAGCCCAGGGCAACGCCCTGGGTATAAAAGTAATCAGCAAGGCGCCCTGTAAGGGCAAAAGCTTTGTATATTGCTAGGTATTTGAAAGCTTTTGCCCTTACAGGGCGACAGTTTTGCGTCCATAAACACCCAGGGCGATGCCCTGGGCTAGAAGCTTCTGCCCTTTCAGGGCGTGTGGGGCTTACTTGCGAAACTTGAGTAAGAAAAGAATACGTTCAACTAAAATAACGAAGAAACTATGAACTTAAGTATTGTTTCTGCAAGATATGTGGCACCATTAAAAGTTGAATTACACTTTAATGATGACACTGTTAAGACGATAGATGTTGGGGCTTTTATTAGAAATCACCCACATCCGCAATATAACTCTTACTTGAATGAAAACAAATTCAAAAAGTTCAAGATAGAGTTTGGAAATATCGTTTGGGGAAAAAATTGGGATTTGATATTCCCTATAGATAAGTTATATGCTGGCGTTTGCTGCTGAACAGAAAGCCCCCGGAGCTATTACGCTTCGGGGGCTTTTTCCGCTTTCTTCCTTATACTTCCTTCCAATCTACCAATCCTTTTCCCTTATCATCCAACTCTATGGCAAGGGCGATTACTTTCCGCTTATCAGCCTGGAAAGGCTCGGCATACTGCTTGGCTTTTATCTGCTCCGTGGCAGCATCCACACCGCCATTGTTGCTCAGCTTCAATTCAAGCACATAGATAAAGTTGGTAGTTTCTACCACCATATCAATCCTGCCCGTAGCAATCATCTTCTCCACTTCCACCCGGCAGCCGATGGCATTGAAGATGGTGCTCAGAATCAGGCGGTAGCGCTCTTCCATATCCATGCTGGCAAGCTTCTTGTTGCTGTAAGGCACATCCGCAATAAGTGCCTTCAGGCATTTCATGGCTTCGGGGAGATTGCCAAGCTGAAGGGCAAGAAATAAACCAGACTGGGTAGATTGGATGTCACCATTGCCTCGCAGCATAAGTGCCGGTAACACCGTTTCGTAAAGTGCCTGTCTTACCTCAGAATTAGGAAAGCCCAGAATATAGACTCCCATCTGATAATCCTTAATGGTAAGATACCCCGACTGATAGAGGAACAGTTCTGCTCCTCCGCCCGTTACATCCGAAGTCTCGATAGTTTGACGGAGAATGGTGCAAGGATCAAAATTACCCAATTTCAGTTCCATGTCATCCACAAACTTAGGCAACAGCGAGGTTGCGCCCGATGAAGCCCAGTAGTTTTTCAAATCAGAATCTGCCAATGCATTGATGAGGCTGAACGGATTGAATACATCCACCATGTTACGGCGACTGAAATGATAGCCGTCATAATATGCCGTCAGTTGTGCTACAGCTTCATCGAATGTCCAGTCTTCGTATTCTGCCAACTTGTTGATTTCCGGCTTGAAATCCCGTAAAACTTCTTCTTTCGTAATACCGCAGATGGCTGCATATTCCGGCTCGAAACTGATGTTGCTCAGATTGTTGAGCACAGAGAAGAGAGAAATCTGCGTAAACTTGGTGATGCCGGTAATGAAGACAAACTTCTCGTATTTGTCGTCTGCTTTGAGAATGGCAAAAACCTCTCTATAGATAGCGGTACATGCTTCGTGATAAGGAGTCTTCCAGGAATGCTGCAATGGCGAGTCGTATTCATCGATGAGGATGGCAACCTGCTGTCCGGTTTGCTTATATGCCCCCACGATTATTGCATTGAAGCGGTCGGCAAGACTATCTGCAGGGTCAGGAACCAATGAATATTCTCCTTCGTATTGTCTGAATATATTATTGAGATAAGAGCGCAATGTTTCCGGCTCTGCGCCTGCACGGCTCATATCCAGTCTAATGACAGGTCGCTTCACCCATTCCGTTTCCATCTGCATGATCTTCAACCCCTCGAAGAGTTCCTTCTTGCCCATGAAGTAGGCTTCTAGCGTATCTACCAGCACCGATTTACCAAAGCGGCGTGGGCGGCTCAGGTAATTATATGTTTTGTTTCTGTTGGCAAGTTGCCAGATAATATCTGTCTTGTCAACATACAGATATCCTTCCTTTCTGATTTTCTCAAAAGACTGAATGCCTACCGGCAATATTCTATCGTTTGTCTCTATCATAATTCCTAATCTTTGTTTTCCAATTGCAAATTTACGATTATTTTTCCAAACCGCCATGCTTTTCCTCTTTTTTTTAATGAGCTAGAAAGAATCTTACGGATGGTCTTATGCTCCTCTTGAAATAAATGATGTAATAAAGTTGGTTAAAAATGTAGTAAATGCTTGTTTGCTTGTCGTTTTTTTAGTATCTTTGCGATGAAAAATAAAACTCAAGTGTGGAAAATGTGGAGAATTTCACAAAAGAAGTATCAGAAATGTGTAAACTTACACATTTTCCGCACTTTAACGATGGAGGTGCTAAAAAATGTTTAATAGAATAATTATTCAAGAATTAAATCAATGGAGAGCTAAAAAAGACCGTAAGCCATTGATTATGCTGGGCGCTCGACAAGTAGGAAAGACTTCTGTACTTCAGAAGTTCGGAGAAGAATATTTTGAGCATTGCGCATATTTTAGTTTCGATGAAGAAGAGGGAGTCTGCGATATCTTTCGCAAGACCAAGAACCCGCTGCAAATCATCGAGCAATTGTCATATCTTACTTCAGAACCTATTTTGCCTCAGAAGACTTTGCTTATTCTTGATGAGATACAAGACTGTCCGGAAGCCATTAGCGCAATGAAATATTTCTGCGAAAAGACGCCGGAATATGTTGTGGCTTGTGCTGGTTCTCTTTTGGGGTTGGCTTTTGGGCATCAAGGCTTTTCGTTTCCTGTGGGTAAGGTTGACCATATAAATATGTATCCTGTCACTTTTTCTGAGTTTTTGGAGCAGCGAGATGAAAGGCTTTACCAATATTATATGTCAATAGATAGCTTGGAACCTCTTCCTGACGTTTTTTTTGATAGACTTTCTCAGGCATTTACTGCCTATCGTATATCTGGTGGAATGCCAGCTGCGGCAATGAAGATGATAGAAAAGGATCTGAGTGGCGTGGAAACAACTCTACGTAATATCTTGCAAGATTATTCCTTGGACTTTGTGAAGCATGCTACGCCTTTACTGGCTAATAGGATTTCGCATGTTTGGAAGTCTTTGCCGTCACAGTTGGCTAAGGAAAATAGAAAGTTTGTTTATCAGCTGGTTCGTCCTGGTGCAAGAGCGAGGGAATATGAGGATGCTCTTACATGGCTTAAAAATGCGGGATTGATATATAAGGTAAGCTTGTGCTCTACTCCGCAAGTTCCTTTGAAATCGTATGAAGATTTGAGCATCTTCAAGATTTATAGTCTTGATGTGGGATTATTGAGAGTGCTTGCTGATTTGAGTCCTGAGGCTTATCTGGTTGATAATCCTATATTTAAAGAATATAAGGGCGCTTTGGCAGAGAATTATATTCTTCAGAGTCTAGTGGCTAATGGCGTTAATTGTTCCCATTATTGGGCTTCGGGTAATAAAGCAGAAGTGGAATTTATTGTTCAGCGTGGTTTGGAAGTTATTCCGGTGGAAGTGAAGTCGGGTACCAGTGTCATGGGGCGTAGTTTGATAGAGTATAACAAAAGGTACTCACCTGGTTTGCGCATCAGATATTCGATGCTTAATCTCAAGAGGGATGATTCCTTTATCAACATCCCTCTTTTCCTGGCTGATAGAACGGAGAAACTGATTTTTAAATAATTTTTAATGAGAAAAAAGATAAATGGGTGAAGAGTGGGTGAAGAGATAAAGAAAACTCTTCACCTCCCGAAACCCCGATAAACAGAGGGGTTACGGGCGAGAAGGTGAAGAGTGAAGAGATAAATCGGGATTTATTACAACTGATAGAACTTGGTGAATGCCTTCACGCAGTATTCGTGGTCGATGACGCTACCGGTTTCGCGGCAACTGTGCATGGCGAGGATGGCATTGCCCATATCCACACCCTTCAATGGGATGGAAGAGGCGAGGATATTGCCCAGGGTGCTTCCGCCTGCCACATCGCTATGGTTCACGAAACGCTGGCATGGTACACCGGCTGCCTCACAGATATTCGCGAAGATGGCTGCTGATACGGCATCGCTCGCATACTTCTGGGCTGCATTGAACTTGATGACCGGACCACCGCCCAACTTAGGATGATTCGTAGGGTCGAACTTCTCGCTGTAGTTAGGATGCCAGGCATGCGCATTATCGGCTGAAATCATGAAGGCACGCTCTACTGCCTGATAATAAGCCTCTTCTGTATGGCTCTGTGCCAGGGCGATGCGCTGGAGCATATATGAAAGGAATGGACTTCCGGCTCCCTGTTTGGTCTGAGAGCCCGTCTCTTCATTATCGAAGATGGCGAGAACCTGGGTGGTATCATTGGCATCTGCTGCAATCATTGCCTCTACGCCAGCCCAGCACATCGATAAATCGTCGAGTCTTCCTGAAGAGATAAACTCATCGTGTACACCGAAGGTGCAGGCTGGAGTGGCATCAGCCAGATAGAGATCGAAGTCGAGGATATCTTCTTTCTGGATATTCAGTTCGCCGGTAATCACGTTCATCAGCAGATTACCCTTTTCCAGTTCATCGTTGATGATGCCGAGGATAGGGAGCACATCCTTCTGCTTGCTCAACTTCACGCCATCGTTCACCTGACGGTTGAAGTGGATAGCAAGATTGCTGATCTGCAACAATGGGCGCTTTACATGAAGAAGAAGTGTCTGGGGATTCATCGCATCCTCGCCCTTCACGATGACTCTACCTGCCAGGGTCAGCGGACGGTCGAACCAGGTGGACATGATAGGACCACCATAAACTTCGGTATTCAGTTTTACGATACCGCCCTCGCAGAGCATCTCGGCATTTGGCTTGATGCGGAAGGTAGGGGAATCGCAGTGAGCACAGATCATATGGAAGCCTGCAACGGCAAGCGTCTTCTTTCCGATTTGGAAGGCATAGATAGAAGAGTCGTTCTTGGTGACAAAGAACCTGTCACCAGCCTCTACCTTGCCCAATGGCTCCTGCGGATTGATGCGGCGGAAACCATTCTTCTCCAGTTCATCCGCCATGTTCTTGACAGCCAGGAAATTCACTGGCGAAGCGTCAAGAAAGGATAATAGTCTTTTAATCATATCTTTTTAATTTTTATTCCATGTAAGTGTCTTGCACTTTTATTCGTTTCTTTTTTGCAAAAATAATACTTTTTTTCGGAATACGGCTTGCATCTCCTTATTTTTTAGTTATTTTAGGGTAAGAAAGCAAAATGTACTGATGCTGGACTCACTCCTTCCAGTATTATTTTTGTGTTAATCTTAGGAAAAGTCTTCGTTGCTATTAGGGAAAAATGTGCTTCTGCCTAATAGAAAGTTTCGTTCAGCGACGTTGAATGTGCGTTCAACGACGATGAATGTGCGTTCAACGTCGCTGAATGTCGGTTCAACGTCGTTGAACGAAACTTTCATCTAGAGATGCATACTTTTATCTTTAGGTATGAGAACTATTATGATGAGGAGCAATCATCATTAATCTTGACTGAGCAGAATGGCCTCTTCCTCGTGGGTGACGGTTACACCGTAAAAAAAGTAACTATTGAATAATATATTAGAAAGATTTCCGTTTATATCATAAAACGTCAAACCTTTGAATTTATGAAGAAAATATTATTATCTATTTCAATGTTGGCATTGGCTTATACAGCCAGTGCCAATGTTCCAGTTATCAAGAGCGACCCTAAGATAGAGGCTCAGGTAGAACAAACCCTGAAGAAACTCACCTTGGAGGAAAAGATAGGTCAGATGATGGAATTGGTGACTGACCTTTTTGGTGCCAACGACAAGAACGGTGTGTTCTATATCGACGAGCACAAGACCGATTCTATCCTTTCCCGCTATAAGATTGGCTCTATCCTCAACGCTCCAAATACCTGCGCTCCTACAGCCAAGCAGTGGGAGAAGTACATCGCACAAATCCAGAAGATCTCGATGAAGCGCATCGGCATTCCTTGTGTCTTCGGTCTCGACCAGAACCATGGTTCTACTTATACACAGGGCGGAACCCTCTTCCCGCAGAACATCAATGTGGCTGCCTCCTTCAATCGTGAGATAGCTCGCCGTTCGGCTGAGGCTACCGCTTATGAGACTCGTGCGGTGAGCGTGCCTTGGACTTACAGTCCTACCGTTGATCTCGGTCGTGATGCCCGTTGGCCTCGCATCTGGGAGAACTTTGGCGAGGATTGCTACCTCAGTTCTGAGATGGGCAAGGCGATGGTCTATGGTTTCCAGGGCGAGGATCCAAACAACATCGACCAGTATCACATTGCCACTTCAATGAAGCACTTCATGGGCTATGGTGTGCCTTGGACCGGTAAAGACCGTACGCCAGCCTATATCTCTCCAGCCGACTTGCGAGAGAAGCACTTCGCTCCTTTCCTGGCGGGTCTGCAGGCTGGAGCCTTGACCGTGATGGTGAATTCCGCTTCCGTCAATGGTATGCCGATGCATGCCAACAAGGACATCCTGACAGGATGGCTGAAGGAAGAGACTGGATGGGATGGTGTGCTCATCACCGACTGGGCAGACATCAACAATCTCTATACTCGTGAGATGGTAGCAAAGGACAAGAAGGATGCGCTCCGCATCGCCATTAATGCCGGTATCGACATGATTATGGAACCTTATTCTTGCGATGCTTGTGGCTACCTTATAGAATTGGTGAAGGAAGGTAAGATTCCGATGAGTCGCATCGACGATGCCTGCCGCCGTGTGCTTCGCATGAAGTACCGTCTCGACCTCTTCAAGAACCCAACCCAGAAACTGAAGAATTATCCTAAGTTTGGTGGCGAGGAGTTTGCCAAGCTCGCCTTGGAGGGAGCTACCGAGAGTATGGTGCTCCTGAAGAACGAGGGTAATATCCTTCCTTTGCAGCATGGTAAGAAGATTCTCCTTACGGGTCCTAATGCCAATCAGATGCGCTGCCTGGACGGTGGATGGAGCTATACCTGGCAGGGTCATCGTGCTGATGAGTTTGCCGGCAAGTACAATACCATCTATGAGGCATTCTGTAATGAGTATGGCAAGGAGAATGTCATCTTGAACCAGGGGGTTACCTATAATGAAAAGGGAAAATACTGGGAAGAGAATGAACCCCAGATTCCGGGGGCAGTGGCTGCTGCAAAGGATGCCGACATCATCGTGGCTTGCATTGGCGAGAACTCTTACACAGAGACTCCGGGTAACCTGACCGACCTTTGGCTCTCAGAGAACCAACGTAATCTGGTCAAGGCTTTGGCTCAGACAGGCAAGCCTGTCATCTTGGTATTGAATGAAGGTCGTCCTCGTCTCATCGCCGACATCGAACCATTGTCACAGGGTATCATCGACATCCTCATCCCTGGCAACATGGGCGGCGATGCCTTGGTAAACCTGGTGTCGGGCAAGAGTAACTTCAGTGGCAAGATGCCTTATACCTATCCTAAGGAAATCAATTCGCTCGCCAACTATGACTTCAAGAAGAGTGAGGAGGTGGGTACGATGGAAGGTGCTTACGACTACAATGCGAAGATTACTCAGCAGTGGGGCTTCGGATATGGTTTGAGCTACACCTCTTACAAATATAGCAACCTGAAGGTTTCTCAGTCTGATTTCCGCCACGGCGACATCATCAAGGTGAGCGTGGATGTGAAGAATACGGGAAAGGTGGCAGGCAAGGAGAGTGTCCTCTTGTTCAGCAGCGATCTCATCGCTAGTATGGTGCCTGATGGCCGTCGTCTCCGTGCCTTCGACAAGGTGGAACTTCAGCCTGGTGAGACCAAAACCATGACATTTGAATTAATGGCAGACGATTTGGCCTTCGTAGATTGGAATGGCAAATGGAGATTGGAGGAAGGCGACTTCAAGTTGATGATTGCCGACCAGAGTGCTGATATCCATTGCACTGATACTTATCAGTGGCCTACTGCCAACCGATAATGTATATTTAAAAGATGAGTTAAAGAAAAGAGCGTGCCAATAGCGGTGCGCTCTTTTTGTTTACATAGTTAAATGCAGAAGAGTTAAATATCTACAAGAATCCCCCATGATGTTTGGTGTTATGTTTTGAAAACATTAATTTTGCAAAACAATTTTTTGCAGATTTACAGAATCATTTAAAACAAAGATAATGGAAATAATAGGAATAGTCATTGGTCTTGCCATCGGCTTCTTCGTGGGCAAACTGCTGGAAGCCAAGAAGGCGGGAGAGGAGAAAACGCAGCTTGTAGCGAAGGCTCAGGTGCTGCAGGCTAACATTGAACAGAGCAATCTGCATCATGCTTCTGAGGTTCAATCCTTGAAGCAATCTCATGCTTCTGAGGTTCAATCCCTGAAAGCTCAGATGGAGAACGAGCGGCAGTATGCGGCGAAACTCAGGGCGGAAAGCGACCAGCAGTGGGCACAGAAACTCGAAAACCTGAAGCAGGAGATGCATCGCATGACCATCGAGCAGCAGCGGGTGGCGGCAGAACAGCTCGCAGCCAAGCAATCTGCCTTGCAGGAAAACAACCGACTTCAGATGGACGAGCTTCTGAAACCAATTAAGGAGCAATTCGCCGATTTCAAGAAATCGGTAGAAGAAAGCAAGACCCAGAACGAAGTGAACAAGAAGGAGCTGCAGAATACCTTTGAGGCTACGATGAAACTCTTCCAGCAGGAGCAGCAGCAGGCCGTATCGAGTCTGAAAGAGCAGACATCGAAGATTGGTTCCGATGCCGCCAATCTTACCAAGGCTTTGAAGGGCGACAGCAAGATGCAGGGCGACTGGGGCGAGATGGTGCTGGAAACCATCCTGGAGAATAGCGGTCTGCGCAAAGACGAAGAGTTCTTCATTCAGGAAAACACCAAGGACGAGAACGGCAAGAACTTCCGTCCCGATGTCATCGTCCGCTTCCCGGAGGGCAGAAGCGTGGTGATAGATTCCAAGGTTTCGCTCACCGCCTATACCGATGCTCTGGCTGCCGGGAATGATGAGGAACGCGAGCGGTTGATGAAGGCGCATGCCCTCAGTGTCCGTAAGCATATCGACGAACTTGCCGAGAAGGATTACTCCAAACTGGTGGATGATGCCATCGGTTTCGTACTGATGTTCATCCCTAACGAAACCAGCTATATCGCAGCCATGAAGCAGCAGCCGGATCTCAGCCGTTATGCTTATCAGAAGAAGATTATCATCATCTCACCAAGCAATCTGCTCATGGCACTCCAGCTGGCGTATAATCTCTGGCAGTACGACCGCCAGAACAAGAATGTGGAGAAAATCGTGAAGACGGCAGCCGACCTATATGATAAGGTAGCGACTTTCGAAGATACCTTCCAGGGCATCGGTGATCTGATAACCCGTCTTTCCGGCACCTTCGACAAGGCAAGAAAGCAGCTTTACGATGGAAGCGGCAACGTGATGCGCAGGGTGGAAAGCTTGAAAGGACTGGGCGTTACGCCGAAGAAGCAGATTAAATCGCTGGAGGAATCGTAACATTTTCTTTTCCTGGTTTACCATATTGTTCAAAAGTATTTGCTAATCGTTCAATTTTTGAAATTAGTTCTCTAAAAATGAGCGGGTTTCGATTTTTCTTTGTACTTTTGCCCTGCCTATCCAGAAAGATAGGCACATACATGGAACAATCAAAAAATACCGTATAATCATGAAACTGAACGAAATTCTTTCTAGCAGCTTTAATGCTGCAGAATGGGAAGCTAAAGGTTATCAGCTTCCTAAGTATGACATCGCAGCCGTAGCTAAGAAGACTCACGACGAGCCTACTTGGGTTCACTTCGGCGCAGGTAACATCTTCCGTGCTTTCCCAGCCGCCATCCTCAACGATGCGCTCAACACGGGCAAGTACGATCGTGGCGTAATCGTGGCCGAAAGCTTCGACTACGAAATCATCGACAAGGCTTATCGCCCTTATCATAACCTCTCGCTTCTCGTCAGCCTCCAGAGCAACGGCACCATCGAGAAGAAGGTCATCGCTTCTATCACAGAAAGCCTCAAGGCTGATAAGCAGTTTGGTGAGGATTGGGCCCGATTGGTTCAGATCTTCCAGGCTCCAAGTCTGCAGATGGTAACTTTCACCATCACCGAAAAGGGATATTCTTTCAATGATGCCGATTTGGCTCGTGGCCTCGATGCAGTCTTCGCCATGGGTAAGCTCACCGCTCTGCTTTACGAAAGATACAAGGCTGGCAAGTTGCCTGTAACCCTTCAGTCAACAGACAACTGTTCTCACAATGGCGACCATGTAAAGGCTGGCGTCAAGGCTTACGCCGAGCGCTGGGTAAAGGATGGCATCGTTGAGGCTGGATTCCTGGATTACATCAACGACAGCAGCAAGGTAACCTATCCTTGGTCTATGATTGATAAGATTACCCCTCGTCCTCACGAGAAGGTACAGGCGATGCTTGCCGAGGATGGCTTCGAGGACAACGATACCATCATCACCGAAAAGCATACCTTCACCGCTCCTTTCGTGAATGCCGAGGAAGTGCAGTATCTCGTTTGCGAGGATACCTATACCAACGGTCGCCCACCATTGGAGCTGGGCGGTGCGCTCTATACCACCCGCAAGACTGTGGATGAGGTGGAGACCATGAAGGTAACCACCTGTCTGAACCCATTGCATACAGCGATGTCTATCTATGGCTGCATGCTCGACTATACTCTGATTTCTGCCGAGATGGCTGATGAGGACCTTCGTGCCTTCATCCAGAAGATAGGTTACATCGAGGCGATGCCGGTAGTAACAGACCCAGGCGTATTGAACCCATACGAGTTTATCGGCACCGTTATCAACAAGCGTCTGCCTAACCCATTCATGCCAGATGCTCCTCAGCGCATCGCTACCGATACCAGCCAGAAGCTCTCTATCCGTTTCGGTGAGACCATCAAGAAGTATATCGACCGAGGTCTCGACAAGAGCAATCTCGTGCTGATTCCATTGGTATTGGCAGGTTACGCCCGTTATCTCAAGGCATTGGATGATAACCTGAAGCCATTCGAGCCATCTTCCGACCCATTGCTGGCAGAACTCCAGGCCATCGTGGCTCCTCTGGAGGTAGGCAAGGCAGATCAGGACTATTCTTGCCTGAAGAATCTCTATTCCCGCAAGGATGTGTTCGGACTCGATCTCTACGAGGCTGGCTTCGGCGAGCAGATAGAAGGCATGGTGAAGGAACTCTTCGCCGGCAAGGGTGCCGTAAGACAGACATTGCACAAGTATGTTGCAGCAAGATAATTCATTTTTAAACTTATACATTATATAATATATATGGAAAGAACATGGCGCTGGTTTGGCAAGAAGGATAAGATTACTCTTGCACAGTTGAAGCAGATTGGTGTTGATGGCATCGTTACCGCATTGCACGATGTTCCTCTGGGCGAGGTTTGGACACGCGAGAAGATTCATGAGCTCAAGGAGTACATCGAGTCTTACGGCATGAAATGGAGCGTGGTTGAGTCTTTGCCTGTGGTTGAAACCCTGAAATATGGTGGTCCTGACCGTGATCATCAGATTGAGGTCTATAAGCAGAGTCTCCGCAATCTGGGCGAGGAAGGCATCAAGTGCATCTGCTACAACTTCATGCCGGTTTTAGACTGGGCACGTACCGATTTGTCTCACGACAATCCTAACGGAGCCAACAACCTCTATATGAACTGGGGCGAGTTTGCCTACTTCGACATCTATATCCTCCAGCGTGAAGGTGCCCGTGAGGACTGGGCTGAATTCTCTAAGGAGCACAAGTGGGGCAGAGACCTCGTGGCTGAGGCTGATGAAATCAAGAAGACTTCAACACCAGAGCAGGATCATGCCTTGGTAGAGAACATCATCATCAAGACCCAGGGCTTTGTTTCTGGTAACTTCAGCGAGGGTGACTCGGCTCCTGTACAGAAGTTCCGCGACCTGCTGAAGCTTTACGATGGCATAGACAAGAAGAAGCTGCAGGAGAATATGAAATACTGGCTGGAGGCTATCATGCCTATCTGCGATGAATACGATATCAACATGTGTGTTCACCCAGACGATCCTCCTTATCCTGTATTCGGCTTGCCAAGAATCATCGGTCGTGCCGAGGATATCCAGTGGATGCTCGATGCTGTGCCAAACAAGCACAACGGTCTGACTTTCTGTGCAGGTTCATTCTCTGCCGGCGAGCACAACGACTGTGTAGCCATGGCGAAGCAGTTTGCCGACCGCACCCATTTCGTTCACCTTCGTTCCTGCTACATCTTCCCTAACGGCAACTTCACGGAGGCTTCCCACCTGGGTGGTCGTGGCCATCTGATAGAGCTTTGCCGCATCTTCGAGAAGGCTGAGCAGGAAGGCAAGTGCAATTCGGGTCGCCGATTGCCTATGCGAGTAGATCATGGCATGACCTTCACTGATGAGCCAGGCGGCGTATTCGATGAGAGCAACCACGGCCACAATGCCGGTTACACCCTTCTGGGCCGCATGTTTGCCATGGGTCAGATTCAGGGCGTGATTGCTACCGTGGATGATGAGCTGGGCATAGAGTACAAGCAGCCAGGATTTTATGATTAGTTTATAGTTTATAGTTTATAGGCTATTAAGTGATTTGAAATTCAGGTTAGATAAAATACGAAAAAGGAGGGTGTGTCATTATTCATCGGATTACGCAGAATAAACGGAACCTTAACCGCCTTCCTCGGATTACTCACGGATTTTAAACGGAAACTCGACCTGGCGGTCGTGGCGATACCCCCTAAAGCTGGAATGCGAATGCGCTAGCCCAATGGCCGTAAGGCCAAATCCGTTTAAATTCCGTGCGTAATCCGTGAAGCAAGAATGTTCCGTTAACTCAGCGTAATCCGATGAAGAAAAACGATGAAGAAACAAAAAAGAGGGTGTGTCTTGGACTTTTGACACACCCTCTTTTTTTTTATGCTGATTTTATGGTTATTGGCTAAATGTACCACTTATTTTTGCCAATAATGCTTAAAAATAGGGGTTATTGGCTAAATGTTATATAAGAAATAGCCAATAATTACTTTTTTCTTGCTATTTTTTTACGGCGGATTTCAAATCCGCCGGGATGCCAAACGTGATGTTTAATACTTTGGATTTTAGCAAAAATATGATGTTTAATACTTTGGATTT
>ERZ1026846.1681-NODE-1681-length-13443-cov-82.589035_pt1 | contig 13443 bp, 8 predicted proteins | sample MGYA00380153_ERZ1026846 | MGnify/ENA primary metagenome ERZ1026846 (study PRJEB33269, sample SAMEA4719789) | human gut metagenome | biome: human-associated habitat; feature: organic feature; material: feces | place: Cameroon | collected 2013-10 ... | reverse complement strand
GCAAAGGTACGAAACTTTATCTAGGCGCACAATACGGCATTCACCGAATTCTTACGTACTAGTATGACCTGGCGTGAGAAGATATTCCAATGCCGTAAAAATACTGGTCTTACCAGAACCGTTTTTGCCAGCCATAAACAAAGAACCTATTTGTTGTTTCCTGTCAACGAAACTTACCAAATAAGATTTTCCTTCATGGGTTTCAAACTTGCGGAAATTAGAAAACGTCAACTTCTTGATACGAAAATCATTGATGTCATCATTGGCTCTTTGAGTCCGTATCCACTTGTTAAAAGCAGCATCGTTGTCAGAGGCCAAATCGGCCACCAATATATCTTTATCCATATCGGGGCTTTTCGACAACCAGCCAAAAACTATTTTTGTTTCAGCCAATTCCCTAACCTCTCTGGGTAATCGTTCATAATAACGTCTGATTAAAAAATCCATATCTGGTAACTTTTTTGTACTATTTGTTTCAAGAACCCTCGGATATCTATTCCTTGATTTTTCGAACCGGCAACGTAGCTAATCAGGAAAGACAAATTAGGATTATTTTGATTCTGGATATATTGAAGTAATCTGTCACCAGATTTATCACAGAATGCGATTCTTACTGTTTGTATCAGTACCCAGAATCCCTTCGTATGTAAATGTCCTTGTTTCAGATTGATTGCTTCTTTTAGTTCTTGCTCATTTTTAAAGTAATTTTCCACATACCATTTCTGGGTATGAGTATATCCTGCCATAAACTTTGCTATCAAGCTTTTACTATCTCTAGAATACTCCAATCTGGCTTTGCCTAAATTTTCCCTTTTACCTGATGCAATTCCCTTTAACAGGTAAAACGCCTTTCTTAACAAATCTTCTTCCTTAACAAAGTATTCCTCTTCTTTATTAGCCTGAAGACCATATAATCTTGCATCAAAATAGGGAATATAATTATTCACATCATCAATATCAGGGAATACCTTATTCAATTCTTCTAATAAGTTTTCAATCTTATCCGTCAGAGTATCCGGAAATGCTGCACCTGAGAATAATTCCTCATCAAACAGGTTTTCATCAAGACCAATCAGTTCATCTTTGTTTGTTATGATCCCCAAACGAACAAGTACATCCAACACTTCCATTTTCTCCTCACCTATAGGAACATGCATTCTATAGGATCCTTCAGAAAAAACACACTCAGAATCATCCAGGAAGAAATCAGATAACCTAAGCTTTTGATGAATGTAACACAACAATCCAGATAGAAAAGATGTTTCCAGTTTCTGGGTACCAGTCAATTCTAACTCCTTCTTCAAAACAATCAAGGACAATCTCACCCAATGTGATATGAAATGCAGCTCATTTTCACCCGACCTAAAGACACGAAGCCAAACCTTATCAGATTTTGGTGTTTCTACACGGATATATTGCGGTACAATACTAGCTGCATCAATTTGTGCATCAATCCATGCATGCATATCCAGCAGATTCTTTTCATCATCAAGATTTGCTTTCTTCAACAAAGAAGCTATCGATCCAAAGGTATGTCCATACTTCAATCTTTCGTAATTAACGGCATAAAAGATTCTATTCTTTTTATCCAACATGAAATTTTGAAGATAGAACTCACTCAACAGGACTCCAGGCACATGCTCAAACTTGTGCAAAAAACGCTCTTGCCATTCATTATACAATTTACGATAAGCCAAGTTTGCCGGCAGATACTCCTTTTCTGTTTCAAGTCCTTCTACAGGCTCTATGGAAAGTTCCTGAAACTGCATTTCATATACAATATTAAAACTATCGTAAAACCATTCGGATACAGCCTGTCCGATATTCTCTCCAAAAAGCAGCTTCAGTTCTCGGTTTCTCAGTTCCAGATTATCTTTGGAAAAATTCATATTAAAAGCATCACTAAAGCAACGCCTTATCATTTCCCATTTACCTACAAACACAGAAATTGAATAAATGAAATTTATGGCGACACATAGAGTTCTATATACCTCATCATTTCTTTTCTCTGTTAGAATAGCATTCTTGATAAGTTCCCAGGGCGTTTCATATTCCGTGCCTATGAAGAAATCATTATTGAATAGATATGCCTGCGAAATAGCTCTTGGGCAAATGGAAGAAATCAAGACTTCTCCCTTTCTGACATACAAGCGAAACTTTTCACATTCTCTTCCATCTGCAGAAAGTTCAAGGCCCAACTCTGAATAATCCTTTATTCCTTCTTTTTGGTTCCAGTCATGACTCATTTGATTGTTTATGGTATAAAGTTTCCATGCGTCCTTTTTGAAAGAACGAAAAAATCGATCCATATTGGGAACATACCCTTTTGGCAAAGGATATCGAAAGACCGGAAACTCCACTTCGAAAGGAGAGCATTGCTTTCTGAAATCGATACTGAGACAATTCACGAAATAGTGACCCGCATAACGAGGTACTGTTGTGGTTCGCAAATCCTTATCAAAAATCAGTTCTGCTTCTGATGCACGAATACAGCACATAGGGATGATTTTCACATGTGGAGCATAACCTTCTATCTGTTGATAGATAGCCGTGAACGTGGAACCAAAATAGATGGCATCATCTATCAGGATGATTCTTTTCACCTCTTTCCATTCTATAAAAGGAAGCGTAATCTCTGTGAATATAGTAAGTTTATCCCAGATGGCATCAATATCTCCTTTCTTCGTTCGAAGCAAATCGAGCAGTTTTGGAGTCTTACGTGAAATGGCACAAACATATACCTTGCCTTTCACGTCTTCATGATGAATGAAAGCATCTTTCACCTCATCCAGAAACTTCTCACAGAAAGTATTTATATATGAATTATAATTATCAAATAAAGCCATAATCAGGTATTTATTAAAAGGATAACTTCAAGCGCTTTACGAAAGCGTCTACATTTCGGTAATATGAGTGAAATCTATTCAGCGATATGATTATCCATGTGGTGCCAGCCCACACATTTATTACGAGATCTTTGATGCCCCGCCAACCTTAGAGCGAAGCGGTTCCGAGCACCGGAGGGCGGTTACATCCTCTCTATTCGGGCAAGAGAGAGACTTGGTGAGAAATGTGGAATCCTCCTTGGAAGGAGGAACTAGGTGGTTCGAAGAATTTTACTTCCCCTAACTTTTCTAATACCAACAATCATCAGCATACCTATTCCACATCCTACCACACTACCTAGCGTATTATGAAACAAATCATCGAATTCACACAAGCCTCGCTTGAAAAACAGTTGTGAAAGTTCTATGCAGGCAGAGAAAGCAGCACCGAATAAGAATGATTTTAGCAATGCATTTTTAGTACAGATGAAACTTAGCAGGAACCCAAAAGGAATGCCTAGAGCAACATTGAGTAGATTTTCCTCTATCAATTCATTCTGCCCATCAGCAATGGCCACATAACTCCAGAAAGGAGTAAGCTTATACATATATGTATCTCCCGATGTTCTATATGTTACAGTCGAGCCCAATATGAGAAACATATACTCAATAAGTAAAGTGGTCATTACACCTATTCTTGCTCCTTTGAGATTCTTAGCAAATGCAAATACCAAAACGATAATGCCGCTCATTACCAGAAATGACAACTGCACAACCATATTAGGTATGTCTTTTGAAACATCTGCCAAATGCTCAATAGAATACTCTACAGGATTACTCATTGCAAACATCATGATTAGAGATTAAGCACCATTCCCCAGGCGGTCCCATCCCACATAACATGGCGCAGGGCTTTGATGCCCCGCCAACCTTAGAGCGAAGCGGTTCTGAGCACCGGAGGGCGGTTTTTCTCTTCTTCCCTGAGGGGAGAAGACCGAGATGAGAGGTGGAGCCTTCTTTAATGGTAAAGAAGGACGGGATGATTTTAGAACACACTTCTTACCGAAGAACACTACTGTCCAATAAAAAAGGGCAATTCGATCTTTGAAATAGTTGATTTATAGTCTTTTATGCCGTATTTTGCAATGAAACGGACTTGATTTTGTAACTTTGTAGCCAAAAATAATTGGCTACTATGTTTCAAGACAAATACGTTTTCGCTCAACTTACTGCATTTCTGAATAGAACTCAGTTCAACAACTACGTACGCAAGTATGATGGCAACCGCTATGTGAAGCACTTCACTTGCTGGAACCAACTTCTTGCTATGATGTTCGGTCAACTGAGCAATCGTGAGAGTTTACGTGACTTGATAGTTGCATTGGAAGCTCATCGAGCTAAGCAATATCATTTGGGTCTTGGACGCAATACTATCGTAAAGGCAACTCTTGCTTATGCTAATCAGACTCGTGATTACAGAATTTTCGAAGACTTTGCATTCTATATGATGAAGGAAGCTTGCGAAAAGCGAGAAACCAACATTTTGAATATACCAAGCAAGAAGTATGCTTTTGATTCGACAACAATTCCGTTGTGTCTTGCAACTTTTCCATGGGCAAAGTTCAGAAGTAAGAAAGGAGGAGTCAAAGCACATGTCTTATATGACATAGAAGCCCAAGTTCCAGCTTTCTATACTGTGACCACAGCATCAAAGCATGATTCCACAGCAATGTCTTCAATTCCGTATGAACCAAATAGTTACTACATTTTCGATAGGGCTTATGATACTTTCAAGGAACTTTATAAGATTCATCTTACAGGTTCCTATTATGTAGTCAGAGCCAAAACGAACTTGAAGTACAAAACGGTAAAACGGAAGCGAAGAATGCCAAAGAATGTACTAACTGATGCAGAAGTAAAACTGACAGGATATCTTTCCGAAAAGAAGTATCCTGAATCATTCAGATTCATTCGATACTACGATGAAGAAGATGATCGTGAGTTTACTTTTCTGACGAATGCAAAGCATCTTTCGGCGTTGGATGTCGCAAATCTATATAAAAAAAATGGTTGGTTGAGCTATTTTTCAAATGGCTAAAGCAGCATCTTAAGATAAAGAGATTCTGGGGCACAACGGAGAATGCTGTACGCATACAGATTAGTGTTGCCATTATCACTTATTGTCTCGTGGCTATTGTTCACCATGATATGCAATTGAAACGCTCGACATATGAAGTTTTGCAGATTCTAAGCATTTCATTGACGGACACAACCCACCTGAGAGAGATCTATTTGATAAGACTATTTTCAACGATGTCAAAGAACTCGAATATCCCCTTTTTAAGGGACTATTTGATTAATTAATTAACGTGTCCAATTTTTATTGGACACTAATGATTTCTCCCATAAAATAATATCATTAAGATTCTGCTATTTGCTTACCTCTTTCATATCCCAAGAATACATCATTAAATCCAGACTCATTTTGGTCGAAATATGGAAAGTTCAATGGTAGAAATGTTCGATTCTTGTATTTCACACTTGCTACTCCTGCTATAAAGTTTGCATGATAACACAACTCTATTTTTTCATCTGTTTCCAGATCATAGTCGTTCACATTATTATGTATCTTAGTTAACAGCGATTCCACTTTACTGCCAAAATACAAATCTGAATCAAACTCTTCCATCAAAAGCCGTTCTATCAATATCAGACTATCGACAACACGCTCATCTTTAATGACCTTCAATACAGAAAACATATGATCCAAGATTTCTGTTATATCATTATTCCAGTTCTTCCAAGCATAAACAATTGCGGAAATGGTCTGTCCTCTCATAGAAGGCTCTTTAGAAAACAAAGTATTCTTTAATAGCTCCTTCATTTCATCATCCATCAACAAGGTTTCCCGGCCAGAAATTAACCATACCAGCATCGGCAAACAATGATACCCTTTCTTCAATAGTTTCTGTAACATATCACTGAACATCCATAAATTATCATTACCAATAATATCATCAGTATGCTTGCATACAAACTTTGATACCAATTGCATAATCATATCTATGTTAGACCTTATACCCCCAAAGACGATATTATCTTCATCGTCTTTGGTAAAAGCATCAATATTCACAAAAAGCATTTTTTCAATATGTTCAAACACTCTTATGGCTTGCTCTTCTGTCAATCGGGAACTTTGAATACATACTTTCTCAAGTTTATCAACCCAATCGCTCAAAGGAATAGAAGATCCTTTAAAAGTATAATCACCAATACAGAAATCATCTACACATTTCGCTATCAATTCGTTCAATCTCACAAGTTCATCTTCATGAGGCTTTATGAGATTATACGAAAAAAGGACATCAGCGGAATAAGCTGTAGACCTCCATACCCTTACCGCAGACTCCAGTTCCACCCTATCCCGTTGGTTAAGCATTTTATTATCCCATATAATACTCAACAAATTATAGGAACGACTTTGCTCTTCTTCACTTTTAGAATTGAATCCCTCATAGATTTTGTCCAAGAGATTCTTTTCTACCGGATATGAAACACCTCTTTTCGTCGGAAGAGGAACTCCACTACTATAAGGTGTCATGACTTCATGATTCTTAAGAACTAATGAAATTACACTTGGAAGATTATCCGAGCTAACAGAATCATAAACATAGCCCATAATCTCACTTACAACATGCTCATCAAATGCCATCAAAGCCTTTACATATCTTAGTATGCGTTCTTCAGTAATAACACAACATAATCTACCAAGAATATGAACCAGAATATAATAAACTATCCGTCTAAGAAGAGGATTCACTATAGCATCAAACTGCTCCACATATTCAATATATGAATCAAAGAAGTCATTTGCGTCATCTCTGCTAATCATCGAAAGATGTTTCCTTGTTAGCGTTTCTTTGACAAATTTTCCATCTGAAGTAACCAGAAGTTTGTCCATTGCAAAATGCCAATCATAATCAAACATCTTATCCACACTGTATAGATAAAATTTATCATCGACAACATTGAATGCCATACCTATCTTTTCCTTGAAGGAAAACCAGCGTTGCGGATACAAGTAATCAGAAACAAAACCACCAGGTCCCATACTCCATGAGTTGGAATAAGACCCTAACTTGAAATTATGAACCACCTTGAAGCCATGCTCAGGTTGTCTCTCATATGCTTTCTTACAACAATAGATATTAAAATCATCCATTGTTAAATCTTGCCGCAGTTGCTCTGGTATTTTATACTTATTGCCATTACAATAACACAAGAGTTCCAATACATGTACCAAACATGAACTTATATAAGCGTCTGCCCCATAAGTAATCAAAGACTTACTCAGTTCCGTTCTACACTTATCCAATATGTCATATGCATCTCTTCTGCTATTCATCATGAGAAGCACACTTGCCTTATGAATACAGTCTACATACTCACCATAGTCAGTATCCCAATCCGCAAGATACTGTTGGATTTTTTTATAGTTCAGCAAAGTCTGAGCGTATAATATTTGCTGATAAATAACATATCCCTTGGGGAGATTCATCGGATCAGCCAACAATAACTCACAGAGTTTATTGAACTTTTCCTTTTTGTGTTCAAGACGATAAATCTGTAGTAGCGACAACCTTAGCTCAATTATGATCTTTCGTTCCTCATCTGTTGGAGACAATATATGGTCTATAACATCTTCTATAGTCGGAGCAAGCCAATCTATATTTTTAGGAGTGCACGAAATCGTCAACCTCCAATCCATTTCATAAAGAAATCGAAGTTTTAGATTCCACTCACCTTTTACCTTGCTAAAATACCCTCTCGTAAAAATGACACGTTCACTTGCATCCTTAAAGTTATCATAGAACCTTGTAGGAAGAACCATCCAACCTGGATAACTTTGCCTAACAGAAGTCATCTGCTCGATTAAAGCCTCCATCCCTTCTTTTTCTTGACCATCCTTAAAATGATAAGCAAAAACATCTATCTTACCATCCCATTCCTGATTTTCCTGGGATTTCAACAGATAGGTAAAGAAATAGGAATAAGCCTCTTTGAAATCCTTTATACCGGGAATTTCTGCAAGATTGATGATATCAATACCCAGCTGAGCCATCAGAGCTTTTTCAGCTTCATGGTAGCCTTTCCTGAATGTTACAAGATAGGTTGGACATATTCTGTCTCTACCTATCACATCCCTAAGCCACCCTATCCACGACTGAAAGTTTGGGTCGTCACCAGAAAAGCCAATCAAGCACATCAGGCTTTCCAAGAAACATTGTCTTGCCGTATTCACCATCTCAGGATGTTCCATCGGATATTTGCGATAGTCCTCCTTGGTCATAATATAAGGGCGGATGTTTGGGAAGCTTCCATGCAATTTGATAATACGAGGTGAAGGTTGGTAGAGTAATGTCTCTTTATTCGTTACCAACTTATATTCTTGCACTTCCTCCTCTGCCGCTCTTTCTATAAGGGTATCATAATTGGTGGTAAGAATATCACGCCACTTCAACCTTACCAACATTCGATGAAGTTTTCCTGGTCTAATCAGCTTATCAGGCAATGCGGTCTCTAGAATTTCATCAAGTTCATTGCGTTTAAACTCAGCATCAACAAGCGAAGCCAAATGAACAACATCGTTGTGGTCCTCCTTTTTTGCCTCTTCATCATCTCCATACAGTTTATTCAAGAAGTCTTCTCTTAACTGTACCCAGGTCTTCATCTTTACATGAGACGGCATCTCCGCATTGAGACTGAACCCAGCCCCAATGAAAGCAGTAACACGTTTTTTCGCCATATAAAGCTTGACTTGTTCAAGTTTAGAAATTAACGAAGGAGGTATTTTTATAGATGTGTCCATAAGTAATATCTTTTATTCTTATTTTTTTCTTTCGTATGCATCCAACTCATAAGATACAGCACGATACTTATTATAGGGTTTTAGCAACATACCAAACTTATCACCTTCTCCGCCACCTTTTACCATGCGGTCCCATCCCGCAAAAACCTGGCGAGGGCTTTGATGCCCCGCCAACCTTAGAGCGAAGCGGTTCCGAACACCGGAGGGCGGTTACATCCTCTCTCTTCGGGCAAGAGAGAGGCTTGGTGAGAGATGTGGAATCCTCCTTGAAAGGAGGAACTAGGTGGTTCGAAGAATTTTACTTCCCCTAACTTTTCTAATACCAACAATCATCAGCATACCTATTCCACATCCTACCACACTACCTAGCGTATTATGAAACAAATCATCGAATTCACACAAGCCTCGCTTGAAAAACAGTTGTGAAAGTTCTATGCAGGCAGAGAAAGCAGCACCGAATAAGAATGATTTTAGCAATGCATTTTTAGTACAGATGAAACTTAGCAGGAACCCAAAAGGAATGCCTAGAGCAACATTGAGTAGATTTTCCTCTATCAATTCATTCTGCCCATCAGCAATGGCCACATAACTCCAGAAAGGAGTAAGCTTATACATATATGTATCTCCCGATGTTCTATATGTTACAGTCGAGCCCAATATGAGAAACATATACTCAATAAGTAAAGTGGTCATTACACCTATTCTTGCTCCTTTGAGATTCTTAGCAAATGCAAATACCAAAACGATAATGCCGCTCATTACCAGAAATGACAACTGCACAACCATATTAGGTATGTCTTTTGAAACATCTGCCAAATGCTCAATAGAATACTCTACAGGATTACTCATTGCAAACATCATGATTAGAGATTAAGCACCATTCCCCAGGCGGTCCCATCCCACATAACATGGCGCAGGGCTTTGATGCCCCGCCAACCTTAGAGCGAAGCGGTTCTGAGCACCGGAGGGCGGTTACATCCTCTCGTTCCTGAGGGAAGAGAGGCTTGGTGAGAAAGGTGGAGCCTTCTTTAATGGTAAAGAAGGACGGGATGATTTTAGAACACCCTTCCTTAAGGGTAAGGAAGGACGGGTAGGTTTTCGAAAAAAGCTATTCTTTCACAATCACTTCAAAAGTCTTGAAGATAAGCTTGATGTCATACCAGAAGCTGGCATTCTTTACATACTCCAGATAGAGTTTGATTTTCTCCTGCATGATTACATGGATGTAATAATCCTCAGGATCAGCAGCCTTCTCCATTAACTCATTCTCATTTCTAAACTTGATGCTGGCAGGGTCAGTGATTCCTGGCCTTACATCCAGCACATGCATTTGCTCAGGAGTCCAATAGTTTACATAGTGACGAACCTCAGGTCTAGGACCCACCAGACTCATATCACCAATAAAGACATTGATTAGCTGAGGTAGCTCATCAAACTTGTACTTTCTGATGTAATAGCCCGAACGGGTTACCCTTGGATCCCTACCACCGATTGTAACCAACGAACCCTTATCAGCCCCCACTCTCATCGAACGGAACTTGAAAATGCGGAAATCCTTATTATGTCTTCCCACCCTCACCTGACGGTAGAACACCGGTCCCTTACTATCCAACTTAATCCAGATAGCCAAAACCAAAAGGAGCGGACTCAAAATGATGAGTCCGCATCCAGATGCAATGATATCAAATAATCTCTTCATAGAATCTTACTTCACGCATTCCTTGAAACATTCGATTACATACTCCAAGTCCTCATCCGTCATCTTAGTGTTCAGAGGCAGAGTAATCTCATTTTCAAACATGTGGAAAGCATTTGGGAAATCCTTGATGTCGAAGCCCAACTTCTTGTAGGCAGTCATCATAGGCAGCGGCTTGTAATGTACATTGGTAGCCACGCCACGCTCTGCCATCATCTCAATCACCTTGTTTGTCTCCTCACGAGTCTTACCCAGGAGGCGAACGATATAGAGATGACCAGAAGAAATATGCTCTTCGTTATAGTGAGGCAAAACAGCCACATTCATATCCTTGAATGCCTCATTGTAACGCTCAATCATCTGACGACGACGCTCCAACATACCCTTGTAACGGTTCATCTGAACCAGACCGATGGCAGCCACTACGTCTGTCATATTGCACTTATACCAGGTACCGATGATATCATACTCCCAGGCACCCAGCTTCGTCTTAGCCAAGGCATCCTTGTTCTGACCATGCAAGCTCAACAACTGAGCCTTGCGATACAAGTTCTCGTTCCAGGTCTCCCCATCAATTTCAGGTACACCGCTGAAGGTATTCTCAGGATTTTTATCCAAATCCTTCACCACCTTCTCATTACCGAAAGGAAGATTCCACGACAAGGCACCGCCCTCAGCTGTGGTGAAGTTCTTGACAGCATGGAAGCTGAATGAAGAGAAATCAGCGATGCTACCAACCATCTTTCCATGACGTGAAGCACCGAAGGCATGGGCTGCATCACAGCAAACAGCGATACGGCCTATCATCTTCTGAAGATCTGTCTTAGGAATAAACATCTCCTTCTTGCTTTCCACAATAGCGAAGATGCGGTCGTAATCGCAAGGGATACCGCCGAGATCTACAGGAATCACCGCCTTGGTTTTAGGAGTGATAGCCTTCTCCAATGCCTCGTAATCCATTTCGAGACAATCCTTCTGTACATCTACGAAGACGATGGTTGCACCCACATGGTTAACAACTGATGCACTTGCCGTATAAGTATAAGCAGGAACGATAACCTCATCCCCTTCACCTACGCCAAGCAATCTCAGCGCCATTTCTGCACAGGCTGTCTGCGAGTTCAGGCAAACCGCCTTCTCCACGCCAACAAACTCAGCCACTTCCTTTTCCAATTTCTTAGTACGTGGACCAGTTGTAATCCAACCGCTCATAATTGCATCACGCACTTCACTAGCCTCAGCCTCCGTCATATCAGGTGGAGAAAAAGGCACATTTCTTCTTTTCAAATCTGTACTCATAATATTTGATTTTTTTGAAATATACTTCTTAAAGGATCATCAAAAAGAAATATAAAATAAGAGATAATTTATTAAAAATTATATTTCTTCACATAAAACATCTTCTTCCAGCCATTTCCTAAGACATTCATAAAAACCCAGAAAGTGGCTACAAGAGGATTCATTTCTTCTGCCTTACGGAACAACGGATAATGAGCCCAAATACGCTTCCATAATGGTTTGGGAGTAATGCTAACTTTGCGACGACGATACTTTGCCAGGTTTTCTTTCAGTAAATAACAATCAGCCTTTTGAATAACTTTCAGCCACATAGCCGTATCGTTGTTCTTCTTGACATCATTAATCTGAATAAGACCTATTTTGCTTGCATCATACATAACGGCCAAACAACCAGGCCAACAACATACATACATAGCAAATTTACCTACTTTAGACAAACCTGAAACATAGATACCTAAGTCCTTGCCATCCTCGCTCATCTCTGTATATTCATGATAAGAGAAGGCATAATCATTCTCCACCATAAACTTCAACTGGTGCTCTAATTTCTCAGGCATCCATAAATCGTCTGAATCAAGGAACGCAATCCATCTACCCTTTGCTCTGCGAAGAGCATTATTGCGAGTAATAGCTGCCCCACTATTCCTAGGATTGCACTCATATTTGATGCGACTATCCTTATCCAGATATGGACGGATTACCTCAAGTGTATTATCGATAGAACAATCATCCTGTATCAGCAATTCCCAATTCTGATAGGTCTGAGCTTGAATACTTCTTATTGTCTCACAGATAAAAGGAGCGCATGCCCATGTGGGAGTGATAATTGATACTAATCCGTAATCATCCATAATACTAGTCTCTTCTAAAGATGTCACGTGTATAAACCTTATCCTTTACATCATCCAGACAAGCATCATAGCGGTTGGCGATGATGGCATGGCTCTGTGACTTGAAGGCTTCGAGGTTGTTCTCTACTCTACTACCGAAGAAGGTGCTGCCCTCTTCCAAGGTTGGCTCATAGATAATGACCTCGGCACCCTTTGCCTTGATACGCTTCATGATGCCCTGGATGGCAGACTGGCGGAAGTTATCGCTGTTTGACTTCATGGTCAAGCGATAGACACCAATCACGCAGTTGTGCTCCTTACTAGCATCATAGCTGTTGGCATCAGCATAGCTATAATAGCCTGCCTTCTGGAGTACGGCATCAGCAATATAGTCCTTACGGGTACGGTTGCTCTCTACGATTGCCTCAATCAGGTTCTCTGGAACATCGGCATAGTTTGCCAGGAGCTGCTTGGTATCCTTTGGCAAGCAATAACCACCATAGCCGAAACTTGGGTTGTTGTAATGGGTGCCGATTCGTGGGTCAAGACCTACACCATCGATGATTGCCTTGGTATCGAGTCCCTTTACCTCAGCGTATGTATCCAACTCATTGAAGTAGCTTACTCGGAGTGCCAGATAGGTATTAGCGAAGAGCTTGACAGCCTCAGCTTCCTTCATGCCCATGAAGAGAGTATCAATGTTCTCCTTGATGGCACCTTCCTGGAGCAGAGCAGCAAAGGTCTTGGCAGCTTCCTTCAACATCTCGACATTAGTTACTGACTTGATAGCCTCGTTCTCCTCTGCAAACTCAGGGCGATCGATAATCTTTGGATAGCCTACGATAATGCGACTTGGGTAAAGGTTATCGTAGAGAGCCTTGCTCTCACGAAGGAACTCTGGAGAGAAGAGAAGGTTGAACTTCT
>ERZ1026846.1674-NODE-1674-length-13486-cov-6.241233_pt1 | contig 13486 bp, 11 predicted proteins | sample MGYA00380153_ERZ1026846 | MGnify/ENA primary metagenome ERZ1026846 (study PRJEB33269, sample SAMEA4719789) | human gut metagenome | biome: human-associated habitat; feature: organic feature; material: feces | place: Cameroon | collected 2013-10 ... | reverse complement strand
GTATATATACATACAAAGAGGGCATGGCTTTTCGCCATGCCCTCTTATACTTTTGCTTGGTTGGTGCACATTAGGGGGTGCAGCTGTCTCAGCTGCACCAACAGAGTTGTTAGGCTGCTGCTTGGTTGGTGCACTTGAGACAAGTGCACCCCCTGGGGTTACTTCACGAGCAGCTTCTTAACCTTGCCGTCAGCGGTGCGAACGATGTTCAGACCCTTCTGGAGCTTAGAAAGCTTAACGCCGTCAACTGTGAAGAGCTGTGCCTCGCCATTAGCAGCCTCAGCGTTGATTGTGCTGATGCCGTCAACAACCGGCTCTACAACCTTAAGAGTTGCATCCCAAACGCCACCACCGTCTTCGAGGATAGTGCTTGAACCACCAGGGAGGATGCAGTTCCAATCGAACTTGAAGCGGATACGATATTCGCCAGCCTTAGCAGGAGCCTTGAACGAAGGTGCAGCATAAGTATTGCGAGCATCTCCTGTAAGTTCATCACCTACTGAGTTGTAACCAGATGCATCGTTCTTTGGGTTAGAGTCGAGAGAGTAGAAGCTGAATGCTACCAAATCGGTGCCAGTCTGATCCCACTGTCCCTCCTTATAAGAGAAGTCGCCGTCGTTGTCGAAGTCGATGTAAACGAAGCTATGCATCCATTCGCCTGTATAATCGAACGAAGCTGTCAATTCGCTGCCAGCCTCAACCGTGAACGGCTCGTCTGCTGTATGATCCTCGTAAGCAGCCTTTGAAGTCTTAACGCTCTTTGTCTGCTTTTCCTTGCCTGCCTGCTGGAGAGAGAAGCTGTTGAGCATACGTCCATGAGCACTTGTATTGAGAGCGTCCTTGTCGAAGTTGATAGCGTAGTCGTCCTTCGGCTCCTCTGTTGAGAACTCAGTGCCGTAAACGAGAGTGTAATCGAAAGACATGCCGAACGAAACGATCTTAACAGCACCAGAAGCGTTCAGATAAGCCTTGTCGTTATTGAACATAACCTTGAGGTTGCCCTTTTTAGAGTCAACCAATTCCTGATCAGTATCTGTGAATGTAACCTCTGGATTCGCAACCTCGATAGTTGTGATACCGTTCTCTGTCTTACCTGCGACATTCTTGAAGCTGATAGTACCTACGTTCACAGAGAGAACGTTTACAGAATTGAGGTTAGCGAGGATAACGTTGTAGCGGTCGTTGCCGAGCGACTCGATTGTGAGCTTCTGAGGATCGTTTGTGCCGATAGTACCCCTGAATGTGTAGTTGAGCTTGTCGCTGAAGATCTTTGTATCAACTACTGACGGCGGCTCCGGTGTCTCTGCCTTCTCGCCGTAAACGAACTGACCGTTCTCTGTTGTGAACTTGCAAACGAAGTCCTCAAAGCCGTTCTCGCCTACCTTTACAGAAGCAGAGAAGTCGGTGAAGTTGAGTTCTGTCTCGTCAGCGTCGTTCCAGAAGCCGCTTGTGTCAGATGTAGTGAAGGTAATGTTACCATCTTCGTCCTTTGTCGGCTTGAGGTTGAGGTTTTCGATCGTGAAGTCTTCGGTCTTAGTGCCTAAAGTGAGTTTCTTAAACTTAACCATATAAACGTCTTCCATGTACTCTGTGAGCACTGCCTGAGCGTTCTCGAAGTTAGTAACCTCATCGCCTGCCTTTACATAAGCGTTGCTTGTGAAGTTGTAAATGTTCGGAACGTAAACATTATCACTGAACTCGTAGCTGATCATGTCGCCGTTGCCGACAAGGATAGTGAGCTTAACAGATGCGGAACCCTTGCTGTCTGCATCAGCAGCAGGTGTTGCGTCAATCGTACCACCCTTAATAATCATAGACTTGCCATCGTATGGTGAACCAGGAGCGCTGATTGTAATGTTGCTTTCAGGAACATCAATCTGAAGTGTGCCCGCATTCTCTTTTGCCTCAAGACCTGCAATAACGATATCGCCAAGAGACACACGGTCTTCGCCTACTACTACATCCTTGAGAGTAGCTGTGTATGTGCCGTCAAGTTCCTTAACGAGCTGAAGCTTTGCATCCTTAACATACTGGTGGAAATCGAGGTAATCGCCCTCAGCAATTTCTTTCCAGTAAACAGTCTCAACATTGTTTGTAAACTCGTATGTAGCGGTCTCACCAGGTGTTGAGCCACCCTCCTCTGTTACAAGTTCTACAGACTTGTAGGTAGCGTACGGATGCTCGCCACGCAAAGAGCCGAAGTAGAGCTGGTTAGCGCCCTCCTGATAGAGGTTCGGCATAAGAGAAGCCTCGAACACGAGTGTGCCATCAATAGTGACGCCATTCTTGTCCATTACGATTGTGCAGTTAGAAATGTCCTTCACCTCGTAGAAACGGTTGGTAGCGCCGTTATCGCCTTTATAGCGATACTGAACAGCGAACTTGTGAACATCGGCAGTTGTAGCCCCCCAGTCAGTAAAGTTCTGTCTGTAGAAGAAGTGGAGTGTGCTTCCGCTTTCCTGATCCCAGTTTGCGATATCCGTACTGTTGGTAGAGATAGCGAAGATCTGCTCGTTGGTGCCGGTAAGACAGTTTGTCAAATCTACATTCGCTACAATCTTCTGGGTAGCCCAGTCGACTGTGATTGCTTTAGGTGTGATGGTCCGCCGTTAGGCTGAGTGCCGTCGGGAATAATTTTCTCGCTTGTGGTCTCAGCGAACGCTGTCAACGTCACCACCAACAATGCGATAAGAGATAAAATTTTCTTCATAAGAGATCTGTTTTGTTAGTTATTAATGTTAGTAAATTGTATTATTAGCTTTTAAGGGGGTGATGCACTTTAGGGGGTGCAGTTGTCCCAACTGCACCTACAGAGTTGTTAGGCTGCTGCTTGGTTGGTGCACTTCTTGCTCTGGCAAGCGGCAAAGCCGAGCGGAGACAAGTGCACCCCCTGGGTTACTTCACGAGTAGCTTTTTTACCTTGCCGTTGGCTGTGCGCACGATGTTGATGCCACGCTGGAGGTGCTGTATGCGTACTCCGCCGAGGTTGTATATCTCGACGTAGGTGTTGTCGTCGGCAGTGGTTAGGGTGTTGATGGCAGTATCGATTTGCTTGCCGAACACCACGCTCACGTCCGAGCCCATTGTCATAAAGTTGAGTTCTGCTACAAACTTCGACTTATCGGCAGAGAGTGTAGCCGTAAAGGAGGTGAGTGTAGACTTGCTTCCCTCGGTTACGCCTCCGATGGCTGCTGTAGAAGTAACGTTTACCCATTTGCCCTCGGTGGCCGAAGTGGCAAATGTAGTAACGCCAGTTTCTTTATCAACCGTAGACATAACACCATCAATTTCAAAATCGCCAAACGTCTTGTATGCCATTGGTGCGAGTTTCTTAAATGTCACCGTGTATCTACTGCCACTGCCAGCCACTCGCTTCAGCTCCACTTCCTTCTGAGTGTAGTCGGTTGTTCTGCCTCCTCCACTTGTAACATGCAAATCGTCGGTAAACACCTGACCAAATGTGCAGAGTGTGGTCATCAGGAAGAATACTATAGAAAGAACTTTTTTCATATTATCTTTAGTTTAGATTGCTCAAATATAGCAATATTATTGCAAACGGGGTGCATTAAAACAAGTTTTAACATCATCAAAACCCATTTTAACACACCCCGTATAGTTGTTTGTTGTATCGTGTCTATATTACTTCAACACCTTAACAGTCTTGCCGTCAGCGGTGCGAACGATGTTCAGACCCTTCTGCAAGCCGTTCTGACGTGCGCCAGTAGCGTTGAACACAGCCACCGGAGCGGTCTTGCCTGCTACTACGCCGTTGATAGCTGTCTCCGACTTCTTGCCAAATACGCAGTCAACCTTAAGCGTTTCTTCACCCATTGGAACAGAGAGTGAAATCTCAGCATAGAGCTTACCACCTTCTACTACAGAGTGGAGTGTAAGAGGAATTTGGTGTCCGAGAGCTTCCGCAAGCGTTGTGTTGCTCGGCAACTTTGCAGTGCCATCAAAGTCGTAAGTTGTAGCGTCGCCATTCTTTACGCCCTTGATACCCTCAACTATTACATCACCTACCTCAAACATTCCGAAAGTGAAGTTCTTGAGCATGAATGTAGATGTACCATCAGCTTGATGCTCAAGCTCAACTGTTGTTCCTTTAACAGGTTCCTGTGGAGCACCATTGAGCGAGATTTCGAGATCGTCGGTGAACTGTTCTTTTGTCTGAGCGTTAGCTGTTGTCGCCATGAATGCTGTCGCAGCAACGGCGAGTGTCATAAAAAACTTCTTCATTTTTTTATTTATTAATTAATAGCAATTTACTTCTTCAAAACCTTCAGTGTTCTGCCGTCGGCTGTGCGCACGATGTTCACGCCACGCTGGAGAGATGTAACCTTCGCACCAGTGAGTGTGTAGATGTGCTTAACGGTGCCGTCGGCTGCTACTACTGTGTTCACAGATGTTTCTGTCGGAGTGAAGCTGAATGTGTAAGAAACCGCCTCGTCCCAGTTGTCAACAACGAACTTACCTGTGCAACTTGTCACCTTCTTCTCTGCGTCAAAGCCTACGACAAACTCGAAGTCAGTATAGGGAAGCTCTGTGTACAATAGGTGTGTAGCTGTTGTCTTAGCCTTACCCTTCTTGCTTGTGAAGCTTGCCTCACTATCGCTGCCAGTGCGCTGAACGCCTTCGAACGAAACAGTGCCGAGGTCTACGCCTTTAGGAATAGCAACGTTGGTGAGCGAAAGGGTATAAACATCCTTTGCAGTCTCGGTGAATGTAACTGTTGTCTGTTTGTTGTTCATCTGTTCGCCATCATTATACGTGTAGCCAACGAGAGTACCATTTACTGAGAACGGATCTGCCGGAACGAACGGCTCCTGATAGTTGAACCATGCTGTGAGCTTGAACGAAGGCTCGCTCTCGTCTGTGAACACGATTGTAGCATAGAGGTCACCACCTTCGTCAATACGTGCCTCAACCTTAGCCTTGAGGTTTACGTAAGCGTCGTAGAAGTTAGGAAGAGTTTTGATCTCTGGCTCTACAACGCCAGTGTATGTCACTTCGCCGTCAACTGTCTTCTTCTCCAGACCCTTCAGGAGTACGCCTGACATAGTGCCCTTCTCGGTGTCGATGTGCTCAATCTCGATGCTCTGCGCACCGTCGCTCCACTCGCAAACCTTTGCCACTACGCCTGGATACTTAACAACGCCAGACTGACCGCCCTGGAACTCAGAAGCAACGTCAGCTGTGAACTGCTCTGTAGCGGTGATTGTCGGTTTGTCGTCGCCACCGGTGCCGCCACCGCCGCTGCTTGTGCGTGTGCCTTCAAACACTACGTTTCTGTACTCCTTGGTTGTGTTAACCTGGAAGTATTTGAATGTGATGTAGATCTTCTCGTCGTCGATAGTTGACTTGCCGAGATAGTCAGACAACTCGAAATAGTATTTTGTAGCTGCGCCGAGGTTGCCGCCTTCGTTAGAGAAGGTGAAGCTGCCGCCGCCTGCCCACTTATAGTTCTCGATTCCGGCGAATGTACACTTTCCGAAGTCGTCGTTGCCGAAGATTACGCTCTCGAACACGAGTGTGTACTTGCCGCCCTCGCCCTGAGTTACGGCTACAGTTGTTTCACAATCACTAAACTCGTTCAACTTAGAGTGGAATTTTCCTTTGTAATACTGCTGTGCAGACACACAAAGTGTAGTCATCAAAAGGACTAAAAGAGTAAAGATTTTCTTCATAAGCTTGTAATTTTAAAAGGTTTAATTAATTCTTGTTGTTATGGTGAGGTGGTGTGATGGTGATGAGATGGTGTGGTGGTGAGATGGTGAGGTGGTGGTGAGATGGTGAGATGGTGAGGTGGTGAGATGGTGAGGTGGTGAGATTTGCCATTAAGCCGTAAACTAATGTCAACATTACAACACATCAACATCACAACATCAACATCACAACATTACAACATCAACATCTCAACACCTCAACTTACTTGAGCTTATACATCACACCGAGCGTAGCGTACACGGGGTACATGGTCTGCTCGATGGTCTTGAACTCCTTGCGGAACACTCCCGACATACCCCACTGCACGTCGGCATAAGCACCGAAGCGATGCGAGAAGTACCAGTCGGCACCGAAGTCGAAGCCGAAGTGCCAGTGGCGCATATCGCTTGAGAAGTCGTAGTCGCCACGCTCTCCCTCGTTATGTCCGAGTTCCACCTTCTGTCCAGTTGGGTCGCCCTCGCGCAGATAGCCATCGTAGGCGTAACCCGAGAACTCGTTGTTGAGCGCGTAAGAGAAATAAGGTCCGAACTTCAAGCGCACGGCATCCGACACATTGAACGTAGCCTGCAGAGGCAGCGTTACGACGAGTTGTGATGTCTTCGTAACGACATTGCCGGTGAAGAGTCCGCTGAGCGACTCGCCACCCTGACGCATCTCCATTGAGTAGCTCTTCACACGTGCGTCGGTCTCCATCGCCTTTGTCTGGAAGTGGAAGCCTGCCATCATGCCCCACTTCTTGGCGAGAGGCTTGTAGGCATCGAGTGCGAGAGTGAAACTTGGTCTCGGCTTATAGCTATCGAGGCCACGTATAGAGGCAGGCATACCCATCGGCATTGTGCCACCGATGTTGTAGCCGAGACGTGCCTGATAGTTCAGATTGTCGAATATTCCGAATGCTGACGCACTGTGCGCGCCGAAGAGCAGCGCAAGGGCTGCAGCTATTATTGTTTTCTTCATCTGCTTGTTGTTCTTACTTCTTGTATGCAATACTTACCTTGTCGATGAGCAGCGTGCTGCCCACAGCACCCTCGAAGGCTGCGCCCTCGATGCTTGAGGTGAATACGACCGCCATGCTGTAGCCCTTGTTGGCAAGGATGGCAGCGTCGAGTTCGCGAATATAGTTGAAGTCGACTGCGAACTCTTTCCATCCGCCCTCGGTCTTCACCACGTTGGGCACTCGTGCCAATGCTACTATCTGCGGCGAGGTGAGCACGTTGTCGCCCGTGAGATAGAACGCCTTGCCTTCGCTGTCGACGTTGCGGAACACTACGGCGTAGATGTCGCCTCGGTCGATGCGTCCTTCTAACACCTTGGCGTTCTTGTCCTTGAACGTTGCACCCGGTGTGTACTGGTAGTAACCGGAGAGAGTCACGGGGCGATAGTTGATTTGGTTGTACGATCCGTCGCCGAAGTGTGTAGCCATAAGCGGTTCCTTGGTAGCCGACTTCGAGTCGAACACACCGGTGAAGAGGTTGCCGGCAGCGATGCGCATGTTCACAATGACACCGAACGGTCCGGTGTCGCACGTCTCAAGCTTCACGGCAGCTCCGTCGTAGCCCTCAGCGAGAGGTGTTGTCGGATACTGGTCGGGCTTTGCAGAACCTCTGGCTATACTAAAACCAGGGTTGCCGGTCGCCCAGTTGTATCCATTCTCGTAGTCGCTCCACATGTAGAACTTTGATGTAGCAGGGTCGAGCGAGTAGTTCTCGAAGTTGTAGTGTATGTATGCAAGTTGACCTTCTGGCTGATCGGGTTTTGAGTTAGCCTCTTCAGCCTTTATAAACACACGATATGTACGACTGTACTGACCATCTTCTGACGTTACGACGTATGTCACGGGGCCGTTAGCGAAGTTCTGCGCCGAGCCACTTTCGGGAGATACTGTCGCTCCAGGGGTTGTCTTGAAGTAGACCGGCAGTGCGGTAACATCACTGTTTGGGCGCAGGTCGGGGAAGATAAGGTCGGTCTTTGTCGACTCGATGCCCAATAGTTCGGCGTTTGACTGCTGAAAGAACACCTCGTCGGGGTTCTCTACCTGGATGCGTGCTTCAACGATATCGCACTCGTTGTTGGGTGCTTCGTCCTTAAAGCATGATGTGAGCGTTGTGGCGAACGCCACGATAGCGATAAGTGAGAATGGTTTTACCATTAATATTCGTTTTTGTTTATTACCACTAAGCCCATATCTAACTGAATTCAAGAGGGCTATAGTCGGCACAAAGTTCGGTAAAAAAAGCGACAAGCGCAAGAAAATACTTGCTTTTTTAACAATGCGCCTTAAAAAATGGTAATTTCTCGAACCTTTTGACAACAACAAAACCCATTAACACCATTTGTTTGTAAAAGAATGAGTAACTTTGCAGTTCGAATTTTATCAGGTAACGAATAATTAATCAGAAACACTATGCTTGGATTACCAAAAGATCCGATGATGCTGCTGAGCGTCATCAATACGCACTTGCGCGACACTTACCCCTCTTTAGACGCTTTATGCGACGACCTTAACGTGGAAAAACAGCAGATAATCAGTCAACTTGCAGCAATAGGATATGAATATAATGAAGAGCAGAACAAATTCTGGTAACAGCACCATAAGCATGAGTCAGCACTACCGCACGCTGCTCTCTATCGGCATACCCATTATGATTGGTCAGATGGGCATGATCATCCTCAGCTTTGCGGACACGATGATGGTGGGACACCACAGCACTACGGAGCTTGGTGCGGCATCGTTCGTGAACAACATCATGAACCTTGCCATCATCACGGGCACGGGCTTCTCCTACGGACTGACGCCCGTGGTGGGTGCTCTGTTCGGTCGTGGCGAGCAGGCTGAAGCAGGTCAGGCTCTGCGCTGCTCACTGCTTGCCAACACACTGGCAGCGGTGGCGATGATGACGGTGCTCTTGGTGCTCTACTTCAACCTCGGCAATCTCGGACAACCCGTAGAGCTCTTGGGCTACATGCGCCCCTACTACATGGTGCTGTTCGCATCGCTGCCGTTCGTGATGCTGTTCAACGCCTTCAAGCAGTTCACCGACAGCATCACGCTGACGCGCACGTCGATGTGGATTCTGCTCTCGGGCAACCTGTTGAACATCCTCGGCAACTACATCTTTATATATGGCAAGATGGGCGCACCGGAGATGGGCGTTGTGGGCGCCGGCGTGTCAACGCTGCTCTCACGCATCATCATGGTGGTGATTTTCATCGTTGTCTTCATGCGCTCACGTCGCTTTGCTGCGTACCGCGAAGGCTTCTTCAAGCTCGGTTGGTCGCGTCCGCTGCTGCGCCGCCTCAACTCGTTAGGCACCCCGATTGCGCTGGAGATGGGCATGGAGACGGCATCGTTCTCGCTCTCCATCATCATGGTGGGCTGGCTCGGCACCATCGCCTTGGCATCGCACCAGGTGATGACAACCATCTCGCAGTTCACGTTCATGGTCTACTACGGACTGGGGGCTGCGGTGGCTGTACGCACAAGCTACTTCCACGGTCAGCGCGACGTGCAGAACGTGCGCCACACGGTTACGGCAGGTCTGCACCTGATGGTGATGCTCGAGGTGGTGCTTGGCGGCACCATCTTCCTGCTGCGCAACCACATAGGTGCGTGGTTCACCGACAGCACGGAGGTGTCGTCGGCTGTGCTTACGCTGCTCCTGCCGTTCTTCATCTATCAGTTTGGCGACGGTATGCAGATCAACTACGCCAACGCGCTGCGCGGCATCGCCGATGTAAAGCCGCTGATGCTCATTGCGTTCGTTGCCTTCTTCGTCATATCGCTGCCCGTGGGCTACCTCTGCGGCTTCGTGTTGGGCTACGGACTGATGGGCGTGTGGATGGCATTCCCATTCGGACTGACATCGGCGGGCGTGATGATGTGGTGGAGGTTCAGAAGATACAAATAACACTTAAGTATGTGCCAGTTATGTCATACATAATATGGCACATACGTCATAAGTTTCTTTGACACAATATCCGTATTGGCAATTTTTATTAGACCTACTTCTTGCGTATCTGCAATAATTCTTGACGCAACAGACGATTGCGTCTTTTTTAGATTAAAGCGTTCTCTAACTGACTGATTATTCATACTCTTTCCATCCTCGTTTACAAGGCACGCATGTTGATAACAAGCCTCAACCTTCTCCTCTTTGGTCATATCTTTCAAATCCTTATGCGGATAGAGCGTAACCCTTGTACACATTTCCTCCTTTGCTATTTTTGCAGCCGGCAAATGCATTTCTTCAATTGCAGCAACAGCTCGGTCTATTCCACTACCACGGCGTTCGCAAAAGCCTAACAAGAACATATGTTCTGCTAACTTCTCATTGCGAGAGTTCGGCGGAAGGTCTATCAAACGATTTATATCATTAAGTGGTGCACCAGGGTTTGTTATCACAACACGATTAGAGAATATCTCTATCGTAATGCTTATACCACAAATATCAAAATCCTGATGCACCAAAGCATTTGCTACAAATTCACGAATAGCGATTCGGGGATAATCGGCTACATCTTTACGCTTAACACCGATATCCTCTGTTGATACATTTTTCATTATGAAATCAACTAATCCCTCAAAGCCTACCGCATAACCGTATTTACCAAATTGTTCAAACAGAATATTGCGATTATTAACTCCCATATATTTACGTACAACGACCTTACGACTACCGAGTTCGTCGAAATCGCTCAGATTGTTTGCAAACAAAATAGCACCCAGATTTGTGATACTCCAGTCATCATCCGCACCAATACAGAACCCACATTCTGCCATTCGTGCAATAATACTGTCTACAGACTTAGGAACAGCCTTATCTTGCAGTTCAAAGAATTTTCGGAAATTCAAAAGTTGCAAGACACCACTTTTTGTCAACCCTCTTTTTGCTACTCGTTCTTCAAACCGAAGACCTTGCGAGGTTGCAATCATATTACGCACTTGTAGGTCTGACATCTTGCGCGTTTGTCCATTCACTCTACAATATGCTTCGTGATAGTCTTTTCCACGTAAGAATATCGGCTTTTCCCTTTGTTCTGGCACATACACAAACAAAATAGGATGTCCTTCATATTCCAAAACAGCATGGTCTATATCTATTGCCTGTGACAAATTATTGTGAGCGACATTACCTAAATTTCTAACAATTAGCTCAATCTGCTCTTTGGAAAGCGTAACAAACGAAGCATCATCGCTTATACCATAAGCAAACATGCCACCACCATGGTGATTGCAAAAGGCACAGATATGTTTAGCCAATCGATCAGACTTAGACGACAGATTGCACTTCCAATCGAGTTCACTCAATTCATGAGGAATTGGTTTCAAACTCTCTTTTAAAATATCCAAAGCTTTATCATTCCAATTCATATATCTTAAGGCGTTTCGATTTTACTTTGCAAATAAAAAACCATTGATAATCAAAGTATTACAAACTAAAAGAATTTACTTTGCAAATAAAAATCCGTATCGTTTTATAGTTATTATTTCTTATCACTAATGCAAAGATAGACCTTTAACCGTAGAAAAACAAAACTTTTATGCAAAAAATAACAAGAGAGCAGTCTCCACTGCACCAAGCAAGAAGTGCACCAATAGCTTGGTTGGTGCAGCAGAGACTGCTGCACCCCCTAACAAAAAGCCTCGCAAGTGAGAACTTGCGAGGCTTTTGAGATGGCGCTTCAAGATGGACTTGAACCAACGACCCCCTGATTAACAGTCAGGTGCTCTAACCAACTGAGCTATTGAAGCATTTTCCTACGACAACTTGGCTTGTTGTCTGATTGCGGATGCAAAGGTAATAAGTTTTTCCGTAACACAAAAACTTTTCGGCACTTTTTTGTGTCTATTGCGTTATTTTTTTTATAAACACTGACGTTTTATGAGCGCAGATAGTAAGCAAAGGCACAAAAACTCCACATTATTTATATGTATTTGACGTTAATGTTGTACTTTTGTAGTCTGAATAATAACGAACTCAAAAACATAAAGAAATGCGAAAAATCATAACTATCGCACTGATGCTCCTGCCTATGCTCGCCGTAGCGCAGAACAGCAGCGATCATAACTACCGCGTGGCGAAGAACTTGGACGTGTTCAATGCCGTGTATCGCAACCTCGATCTGCTATATGTTGACTCGCTGAACGCCGACGAGGTGGTGGGCGATGCCGTGAACCAGATGCTGCGCTCGCTCGACCCGTACACGGAGTACTATCCGGAGGACAAGGTGGGCGAATACAAGCAGATGCTCACGGGCAAGTATGCGGGCATCGGCTCGATTATCTCGTACAGCTTCACACGCAAGAACGTGGTGATAAACAAGCCGTACGAGGGTATGCCGGCTGCGGAAGCGGGTCTGCGCAAGGGCGACATCATACTCGCTATCGACGGCGAGTCGATGGAGGGAAAGATGACGGCGTACGTGTCGGAGCGTCTGCGTGGCGACGCGGGTACGACGATGGTGCTGAAGGTGAAGCGTCCGGCTACGGGCAAGACGCTGACGCTGAAGGTGCAGCGACGCGCCATACAGATGCCATATCTGACGTACTACGGTCTGCAGCCGGACAGCATAGGATATATCAGCTACAACCAGTTCCTCGAGAACTCGGCGAAGGACGTGCGCCGCGCGTTCATCGAGATGCGCTCGAAGGGTATGCGCAGCCTGGTGCTCGACCTCCGCTCCAACGGTGGCGGTTCGGTGCAGGAGGCTCTGCAGATTCTGAACATGTTTGTGCCGAAGGGCAAGCAGTTGTTGGAGATGCGTGGTAAGGTGAAGAGCTCGAACAAGACGTTCTACACAACGATGGAGCCGATTGACACGGTGATGCCTATCGTGGTGCTCGTGAACGAGGAGACGGCGAGTGCGAGCGAGATTACGTCGGGCGCGCTGCAGGACCTCGACCGCGCCGTGGTGATGGGCACACGCACATACGGCAAGGGACTGGTGCAGGTGCCGAACGTGCCCCTACCCTACAACGGCAAGCTGAAGCTGACTACGGCGAAGTACTACATACCGTCGGGCCGTTGCATTCAGGCGCGCAAATACAAGCATACGAACAAGGGGTATGCAAGCGAGCACGTGGCTGACTCGCTGACGCATGAGTTCCGCACGGCGGCGGGTCGCATCGTGCGCGACGGCGGCGGCATAAAGCCCGATATCGAGGTGCTCCCCGACTCGATGCCGAACATAGCCTACTATCTGCAGTTCGCCGACACTACCGACTTGCTGCTCAACTACGAGATTGAGTACATGGCGAAGCACCGCACGGTGGCTGCACCGTCGGAGTTCGAACTGTCGGACAAGGACTACGAGGAGTTCTGTGCGTATGTCGTGAAGAGTGGTTTCGAGTACGACCAGGTGAGCGAGAAGTATCTGAAGGACTTGGAGAAGCTGGCACGCTTCGAGGGCTACTACGAGGATGCGAAGCCTGAGTTCGAGGCACTGAAGGCGAAGCTGAAGCACGACATCGCCAAGGATCTGGCTTATCCGTACAACAAGGAGCAGCTGAAGCAGATTATCGCCAACGACATCATGTCGGCGTACTACTTCGATCGTGGTGCGCTGGAGAACTCGCTGCGCTACGACAAGCAATTCGCCAAGGCTGTGGAACTGCTGAAGAATCCCGAGGAGTACCGTAAGACGCTTGCTCCCACAAAGAAGTGACCGCGTTTCTTCCCACGAAATACGATTTACGATGAAGATTCTCCCACAGATTACACTCTAAGTTTGCAGAAGAAAGCAATTAGGCTAAATAATC
>ERZ1026846.1671-NODE-1671-length-13504-cov-8.399137_pt1 | contig 13504 bp, 12 predicted proteins | sample MGYA00380153_ERZ1026846 | MGnify/ENA primary metagenome ERZ1026846 (study PRJEB33269, sample SAMEA4719789) | human gut metagenome | biome: human-associated habitat; feature: organic feature; material: feces | place: Cameroon | collected 2013-10 ... | reverse complement strand
ATCTTTCAAAACCGCCTGTGGACTGCTGCGGCGATGGGGAGCCATAACAAACCCAGACAGATTCTTTCAATCGTCTCTACGCTCAACTGGCCTCCCCGACGAGCAGTGGTTTGGATTGTGGAGTACGATATTCCGCATTTCTTTGCCAACACACACAGATTCATATCACGCGCTTGCATCAAATCCTGAACACGCTTGATCGTATCCACGAAAACTCCTCCCATCTTTTTAGTTCAAAACTTTTCCAACAATCTCGAATCTTTGCTCTGGAGATATAAGGATCGGCGAATGCAATCGTCAATATCTTCCCAGAAAATACCAAAGTATAAGAAACTGAGCAGAAAAAGAAAAGCAGCCCAAAACCTTTCGATTTCGAGCTGCTTGCAATGCCGGTGGTGGGGGTCTCCCGCGCACTGAGCAACAGCCCGCAGGGCTGATTGCTCCCCTGCTGTGCAGGGTCGTGCTGTTCGACCCGCTCACACGCCGCAGATAAAAAGAAAGCCCCCCAGACAAGCTGGAGGGCTTCCTTTTTATGCCGGTGGTGGGGGTCGAACCCACACGTGTTATTAGCACAAGGGATTTTGAGTCCCCCTCGTCTGCCATTCCGACACACCGGCTGATTCCATACAGAACAGTAATATTATAATCTATTTTTGCCGCAAAATCAAGCCGGAAAAATATTTTTTCCAAAACGGCCCGATCTCTGGTCAGCTTCGGGTTTTTCGTGTATACTGAATGCACCATTCCGGGGAGAATTCCCCGATCAAAAGGAGGATCTATGGATTCACTGCTTTCTACTCCTGCGACGGCTGCACAGCGCCAGCGGGACCGCTTGCTGGGCGCGCTGATCGGGCTGGCGCGCGCCACCGTCAATGAACCGAAGACCGAAGACACCGACCACGTTCTGGCCGCCGGGCTGCGGCAGGCGGCCAGGGCGGACACCGCCGAGGACGCTCTGCGCCGGATGCAGGACATCGTCGAGACCGAGAAGCACCGGGTCGCACCCAACTGCGCCACCTGCACCATGCGCTGCGGCAACACCGACAACTACGACCTGGCCCGGCTGTGGGATGCACCGGAGGAGCTTCGCACCCTGAAGCTGCGGCTCCTGGCTGCGTTGTTCACACTTGCCCAGCGGCGCAGCACCGACCGCATCCGGAAGGAGATCTGTGACGATCTATTTGTCCTTGCAGAAGATTGGGATTCTTCGCTGCTTTCCCCCATCGTCCGCCGTGCCGAAGAGCTATGCAAAGAGTAATTCTTTTTCAGATTCTTACGCAGATTCTTGCTGAAATCAGACCTATTTTCGAAAAACCTCTTTACAAATGATTCTGAAGTCACTATTATATAATTATATGTGACCGTTTGAAATCGATTCTTTTCATTGGGGTCATCCAGCGCTGTGTACAGCGCAGATATTTTTGAGAAAGAAGGTTGAATCCATGTCTGAGAAAAAAAACGTTGTCTCCACCGCCGCAGACGCTCCTGCTGTGGAAAAGACTGCGCGTAAGACGGCCAAAGCGGACAAGGCCGCCAAAACCACTGCCAAGACCGGCAAAACGGCGCATCGCGGCCGTCCGCCGCTGGCACCGGAAGTCTACGTTGAGCACGGCGGCAAACAGTACAACATCACCGACCTGGTAGACCGTGCCAAGGCCGATTACCGCCTGACCCACAAGGTCGGCGTCCAGTCCTGCAAGGTGTATATCAAGCCCGAAGAGGAAGCTGCTTACTACGTCGTGAACAAAGTCAGCGGCAAGCTCCCTCTCTGAGCGGCTGTGTCCCATCCGTTCCCACAACTGTGATGGCTCCACTGTGAAACAACAAAGCGGCATCGGAACTGCATCCGGTGCCGCTTTTGTGTTTGCTTTTTTACAGCTTACAGGGCGTACAGCTCTGTGTACTTTCGGGTCAGGTAATCAAGGTACACCTGCGGGTCAAGGGTGCCGCAGGCATTCCGGACCACATCGGCCGGTTCCAGCAGCTGGCCGTACTGGTGCACATGCTCCCGCAGCCAGCCGGTCACGCCGGAGAGGTCCCCCTTTGCCACCTGCCCGAACACATCGAACGCCTGCTCCATCCTGCGGAGCATCTGCGCGCCGTAGGCATTGCCCAGCGCGTACGACGGGAAGTAGCCGAAGGAGCCGCCGGACCAGTGGCTGTCCTGCAGGCAGCCCTCCCGGTCATTGGGGACCTCCACGCCCAGATATTCCCGATACAGGCGGGCCCACTCGGCCGGGACTTCCTCTGCCCGCAGCGTACCGCCGATGAGCTGTTTTTCGATCTCGTACCGCACCATGACGTGCAGGCAGTAGGTCAGCTCGTCCGACTCGGTGCGGATGAGGCTCGGCTCCACCTTGTTCACGGCCCGGTAGAACTGCTCGGCGCTCACCCCGCCCAGCTGCTCCGGGAAGAACGCCTGCACCCTGGGATAGATGGCCTCAAGGAACGCGCGGGAACGCCCGATGAGGTTCTCGTAAAAGCGGGACTGGCTCTCGTGGACGCCCATGCTGACGCCGCCGGCCAGGCAGGTATACTGCAAGTCGTCCCGGATCCCCAGCTCGTACAGCGCATGGCCGCCCTCGTGGAGGACAGAGTACATCGACGAGGCCACGTTATGCAGGTCGTAATGGGTGGTGATGCGGACATCCTTGTTGTTGAACTCCAGCGTGAAGGGATGCTCGGTCTCGCCAAGGCCGCAGTGGCCGCGGTCGATGCCCATGACCTCCATGATGTAGTCAGCAAAGGCCTTCTGCTGCTCCACCGGATATTCCAGATGCAGGAAGCTGTCATCGACCGGGGGCTTCTCGCCGATGGCCCGAACAAGCGGCACGATGCCGTCCCGCAGCGTCTCAAAGAAGGCGTCCAGCTGCCGGGTGTCCACCCCGCGCTCATACTCGTTCAGCAGGGCGTCGTAGGGAGCCTTGGCTGCATCGTAGTAGCCCGCAAATTTCCGGTTGTAATCCACAAGCTCCTGCAAAACGGGGCAGAACGAAGCAAAATCATCGTTCTCCTTGGCCTTGTGCCAGACATCGCTGGCGCGGTTGGTCAGCTCGGTGTAGGCCATATACTCGTCCGCCGGGATGCGGGCCAGTTTTCCGCTCTCGCGGCGCAGCAGCTCCACCTCGCGCTTGTGGAGGGCATCGAGCGAGCCGGACGCCGCAGCCAGTTCGTCCAGCAGACGCTTCGTCTCCGGGTCGGTCAACAGCTTCTGGTGCTCTCCGGCCAGGATGCCGAGAGCCACGCCCCGGCCCTCGGCGGTATTCTTCGGGGCCACCGTCACGGCGTCCAGATAGAGGGAATTCTCCGCGCAGGCATAGGCATAGAGTTTCTTTTGCAATGCGTCAAGGCGGGCCAGTTGTTCTGTTTGTGCCATAGGGCTTCTCCTTTTTCATTCTTCCGTCGGGAAGGCGGGATTTTTCCAGAAAAATTTGTGCCGGGCCTGCGGGTCCGGGTCCGGGATCTCGAACTCATACCGCTCGGTCGCATTGATGACCGTCGTGCAGCCGCGGCTGCATACGCGGGGCAGCTTTGCATCATAATTCAGGTGGATATGGCCGTGCACGAACCACCTGGGCTGGTACTCTTCCAGCAGGTCGTTGAAGCAGTCGAACCCCTTGTGGGCCTTGTCGAAGCCATCGTTCAGACCGCCTGCCGGGGCATGGGTCAGCAGCAGGTCGATGCCGCCCGCACGGTGGGCCTTGAACCAGAGCTTCCGCACCCGGCGGCGCATCTCCCACTCGGTGTACTGGTAGGCATCCTCGTCCCGGTTGTAGCGGATGCAGCCGCCCAGCCCCATGATGCGCAGCCCTTTCCAGACGTAGACCTCATCGTCCACGCAGATGCAGCCGCCCGGCTCGCCGTGGCGGTAGCTGCCGTCATGGTTGCCGTGCACATACAAGATCGGGGCCGAGGTAAAATTCGTCAGATATTCCAGGTATTTCTTGGGCAGGTCGCCGCAGGAAAGGATCAGGTCGATCCCCTGCAGCCGCTCCCGTGTGCAGTAATCCCACAGTGCTTTGGAGGGGGTATCCGAAATCGCAAGTATCTTCACGTCCGCAATGCTCCATTCTGTTGAATTTTTTGCTCGTTACAGCGGCATCCCTTTCAGGCTGCCCAGACCATTGATCTCCATCAGGCCGCGCGTTTTGACGTCGAGGTCTTCGTAGAGCGGCAGTGCGCCTTCCACGCATTCGCCCAGCCAGTCCATTTCCATCAGCTCTTTGGGCGTGTAGGTATCCCCCTGCGGCACCATTTTCACATGCCCCTGCGCATACAGCCCGCCCGACGGGAAGATGGCCAGCTCATGCTTGCGCAGGTTCTCCTCGATGATGTTCAGCAGCTGGCGGGTGCCGCCGGCCAGCTCTTCATAATAGTCCACCCGCTCGGCATCGCTCTGCAGGCCCCACCAGTAGTTGACTGCCTTGCCGCTGGCCTCGCTGCCCCAGGTGCCATTGAAGACCGAACGGATGATGCCGATGTAGAAGGTCTCCCACTTCCACACCGGCAGCGCCACCGGCTTCAGGCTGCCGTCCGGCAGGCGGCGGCAGAGGCCGAAGTCGCGGTTGCTGTCCGCCGGTTCATTGCTGCTGCGGGCGTAGAGCAGGGTGATGTCCTCCCGGTCGGAGAAATCCAGCGGCTGGCCCTCCACCGGCACACAGGCCCAGCGGAGCACCACATGGCCGTCCGGCCGGACGGCCCGCATCCCGCGCGCAAAGGCGTTGACCGCCGCCGGGATGCCGTATACCGGGTTCGCGGCCACATAGCCCACCCGGTCCGTCTTGGAGAGGATGCCCGCCAGCATCCCCAGCAGGTAGTTCACTTCATAGGTGCGCGGGTAGTAGGTGCGCACCAGCGGGTGCGGGGTGTTCAGGCAGCAGTTCAGGATTTTGGTCTTCGGGTGCTGGGCCGCCACCTTCAGGCAGGCAGGCCGCATCCGGATGCTGGTGGTGAACACCACATCCGCATTGTCGTGGGCCACTTCTTCCAGGATCTGTTCCGCATCCACCTCCGGGGACACGTTTTCCCGGTTGGTGATGACGAGCCGGTCGCCAAATTCTGCCTTGAGGGCCTCGATGCCCTTTTCGTGGCCGCGCACCCAGGCGCTCGTTTTGGCGTTGTATTCGTGCAGGAAGACCACCTTGAGCTGGCTGGGCTTCTGGCTGAAGATATTCAGCTTGCTCAGCAGCGGCTCGCTGGCGGGGTTCGGCTCCAGCGAGAGCGTTACCGCGTGAGGCTCGGTCAGGATCCGGATCTCATCCCACAGCTTGGAGAGGTTCTCCCGCACCTGCGCCGGGGTGGACTGGCAGGCGTCCGAATAGCGGTAGACCGAAAGGTAGACCAGCAGGGCGTCACCCGGCGTCAGGTCCAGCGCCGAACCACCCAGCGCATAGAACTGCTGGCTGAACATGGTGTAGAGCGACGAAAAATTCAGCCGGTCGTCGTCCGTCCAGGCTTCGCCCGACGCCTTGCAGACCAAAGTCTGCAATTTTGCATAGCCGCCCAGTTTGGAGAAGCGGACGTTGTTCACCTTGGACAGCTTGTAAAAATCAAGAAATTCGTAGTAGATCTTATTTTCCAGCGTATCGTTCCGGGCCGGGATAAGCCGGGTCACGGTGCCGGGGACGGTGACAGCCTCATAATATTTGAGGACGGACACCCGCTTGTTGCCCTCCTGCACATAGAACCGGTTCAGGTATTCGTAGGCGATGATGGGGGTATGGATGCCCTCTTCCAGATGGGCATCGCAGAGGTTCGACCACTTGACGGCGAACTCGGTGTCATCATCCAGCAGGGGCATGAAGTTGGCGGCAAACGCCGTGTGGCGGCCGCTGGTCTTGGTGCCCACGATGCTCTCGGCAGGGATGTCCACCAGCCCCAGCGGCTCCTGCGCCACGATGTCCACACCGTTCAGGATCTCATCCAGGACTTTCAGATAAGGCGACTGCCCCCGCGCGACGCAGGCACGGTATGCACGCTGGCCCGCACGCAGCGCATTTCTGTAATCTTCTAGCATAGCAAGACTCCTTCCAGGGAAATGAAGGGTTTCTTCCACTCTTTGGAGCATACACGGCTCCAAGCACAGTATACCATGAAATTTGGGTTTGTGGGAGATTTTCTCCCCCGAAGGAGTTGATTTCAGTCAAATTTTCAGGTACGATAGAAAGGAAGAGCGTATTTTGAGAGGTAACGACTATGCAAACGGAACAGCTTCCCCGTCTGGAAGCAGGCGAATACCCCGGCGGCATCTGGTATTATGAGCCCCACACCTACCTGCCCTACCGCTATGTGCTGGGCCGGGTGGGCAGACACCCGCTGGTCTGCATCGGCATCAACCCCAGCACCGCGCAGCCCGGCGCACTGGACCCCACCCTGAAAAGCGTGGAACGGCTGGCCAATGCCAACGGCTTCGACAGCTGGATCATGTTCAACGTCTACCCCCAGCGTGCCACCGACCCCAACGACATGGACAAGGTCCCCGACCGCGCCCTCTGCGACGAGAACCTGCGCTGGCTCCGGGCCGTGCTGGCCGAGACCGAGCCGACCATGTGGGCGGCCTGGGGCACCCTGATCGAAAAGCGGGATTACCTGCCCGGCCTGATGCGGGAGATGGTGGCCCTGACCCGTGAGCGGGAGATCCCGTGGGTCACCTTCGGCAAACGGAGCAAGAAGGGCCACCCCCACCACCCGCTCTACCTGCGCAAGGATTCCACTCCGGAGCCGTTCGATGTGGAAGAATATCTCGACACCTGTTTCTGACCAAGGGAGGCCTGCACCATGACACCGGAACGCTATCAGAAGATCCTGCACTGGCTGAACGCCCACCCGGCGGCAAAGCGGCTCGTCATCCTGCTGAACCACTGGCTCCCGGTGGTGCCGTTCGTCTGCTACCCGGTGCTGCTGGTGCTGCTGAACCTTCAGTGGTTCCGGCTGCTGCGGGGCGGGCTGGACCAGACCGCCCTCGATTTCATGCAGTGCATCGCCCGCGCCATTCTGGTGCCGGGGTTCGTTTTTCTGGGCGGCACCCTGCTGCGCAAAAAGCTCAACTTTCCTCGCCCGTATGAGCAGCCCGGCTTCACCCCGCTGGTGGAAAAGGAGACCCGCGGCCAGTCCTTCCCTTCCCGCCACGCGCTGAGCGCGGCCGTTCTGGCGGCCGTGTGGCTCTCTTTTTATCCGGCGGTCGGCGGCGTCATGGTCGCTGTCACCGTGGCCATCTGTGTGCTGCGGGTGCTGGCCGGGGTGCATTTCCCGCGCGACGTCATCGCCGGTGCCCTGCTCGGTTTTTCGCTTGGCATCGTCGGAATGCGGCTGCTCTGAGAGCTGCTCGACCCGCCCGGCCGAAAAATTTCAAAAAAATCCACTTTTTTGCTTGACAGAACCCGATGGGTATGGTATTATACTTCTCGCAGCCCGCCTCCGACGTTGGCCTGCCCAAGATAAGGAACCCAATGGGATAACAACGTGCGCCCGTAGCTCAGGTGGATAGAGCAACTGCCTTCTAAGCAGTGGGCCGGGGGTTCGAGTCCCTTCGGGCGCATTATGTGGTGCCTTTAGCGTAGTCGGTTAACGCGCCAGATTGTGGATCTGGAGACCGTGGGTTCGAGTCCCACAAGGCACCCTCTCATCAAAAAGACCAAGAATCAAATGATTCTTGGTCTTTTTTCTTTCATGTTTTTCTGTGGGACTCGAACAGCACGGCCCCGCCAGCGGCGGGGTAACAAACAGCCCAGTGGGCTGTTTGTTAGTGCGCGGGTCCTGGACCACTAGGAATGTCTACCGTGGCTCCACATTGGGTGCCTTGTGGGACTCGAACAGCACGGCCCCGCGTTTCTCTGCTTCCACCGTTCCAAAACGACCCCAGCCGCAGCACAGAAGCCCCCCACTTCTGCGCTGCGGCTGGTTTTTTTCAGCTGTTGAGCTGTTTCATGATCTCCCCGACTTCTTTGCTGTTGTAGCCTTCCTTCAGCAGCTCCGTCCGGATGGCGGCATCGCTCCGGCCCTGGCTGCGCAGGCGGGCGGCGGTGTAGGGCACTGCCGTGCTGCCCAGCACACCGCTCTTGCCCACGTTCAGGTTCCCGCTGCCCGAAGCCCCCGCTGCTGCCGCTCTCTGGGCCGCTGCCGCGCTGGCTTTCTGGGCCTGCTGGGCCGCCTTGGACTGCTTGAGGGCCCATTCGCCCTTGGCGATGTTCAGTTTTTCGCTGGTCACCTGATTATTGAACTGCTGCTGGCGGAGCTTATCCTGATACTGCTGCTGCGCAAAGTCGTTGTCGTACTTCTGCTGCGCCTGCGCGTTCTGGACCTGCTTTTCCTGCATCTGCTGGCTCCAGGCCGTATCCGCACGGTCTGCCTCATAGGCACGGTTGTTCGCGTAGATGTTGTACCCGGTGTTCACAAGCGACCCCGCCAGCGAGCCGAGGCCCGTGGTGCCGGAGAGCGCGATCTGCACCGCATCGCCGATGAGGCCCAGCACCGTGACCGCATTGTTGAACCGCTGCTGCTTCTGGGCAGCGGCCTCCTGTTCCTGCGCGGCGTAGTTGCCATACAGGGTGTCCAGACGGCTCAGGTAGTCCTGATACTGGCCGTAGTCCTGCTGATAGGCCGTGTTGTAGGCGTTGCCCAGCTGTTCCAGCCGGGTGTAATAGTCCGAAAGTTTCTGCTGATACCGCCCCTGCGCGTTCTGCTCCTGCGTGTTGAGCTGGTCCAGCCGGGAGACCAGCGCATCGCCGCCGCTGTCGTAGGTATCCAGCGCCAGCTGATACAGCGTCGGGATGGCCTGATTCAACGCCCCGATCTGCTGCTGGTAGGCCTGCTGGGCCACGCTGGCCGCATAGCTGGAGCCGTAGCCGCCCGTCAGCGCAGCGGCCTGTGCGGCAGCATCGGCGCTGGCGTTGTGGGCGTTCTGGGTGTACGCCTGCGCATACTGCTGGTACAGTGGGTCCTGCGCGTAGTTGTAGTGGAACGCTCTCCGCGCGTTCAGGTCGTTCAGGGTGCGGTCGATCTGGTCCTGATACCGGCTCTGGTAGTCGCCGGGGGCAGCGCTCTGCTGCGCCTTCAGGGCCGCTTCCGCTTCCGTCACCTGCTCAGAGGGCTGATACCCCGCCGACGCCAGTGCATCCTGCACCTCCTGGCGGCTGTTCAGCCCCTCGGTGGAGTAGTTCTTTTTCTTGTCGCTTGCCATAGAGTCTCCTTTCTTACTGCAGTTTTCGCAGCTTGGCCCCCAGCTCGTCCGAGACGTTCTCCACGTCCAGATTGCTCAGAACGTATTGCAGCTGCTCCTGCATCTGGTAGAGGTAGTTCCGCAGTGCGCGGGCATCCTCCGGGTCCATCTTCTCACTCAACTTCGGCAGGCCCAGCTTGCTCAGGCCCGAAATGCTTGCCATCCTGTCATACCTCCTGTTCCATCAGTCTGCCCCGCGCCGTCGCAAGGGTGCGCGCCAGACTGCGCAGGGTGATCTGCCCTTTGCCGGTCAGCCGCAGCCGGAACATGCCGCAGCGGCGGGGCGCAAGGTGCAGGTCGAATCGCTTCTGTTTCCCGGCCACGGCCCATTCTGCCAGCTTCTCCCAGGGGCCGTCGTCGTAGCAGATCGCCAGCTCCACGGTGCTGGCACATACGGCATCCATCTGGAGCGTCAGCCGGGAGAGATACCGGTCCTCGGCCTCGTCCATTCCGAACGCACCCGTAACGAGTTCAAAGTCCACCGTTTCCTCCACGCCCTCGGTGGTCTTCCAGTCCCGTTCACGGCTGGGGTCGGCGGCCCAGATGTCGTGCCCATCCCAGAGGTAGAGCTGCCCGCCGGTGCTGGCCATGGCGTAGGAGCAGCCGTCTTCCTCCTGCCAGAGTCCCCGCTCGGTGTCGTAGACGAGGAGCCGCTCTTCGAGCGCGTCTCCTTCCCGGCCGCTGTCCCGCGCCAGATAGAGGTAATAGCGGCCATCCAGCGCACCGCCCACCGCCGTCTGCACGTTGGAGAGCCGGGCCGTGTTCAGTTTTTCGGACACCTTGGTGGGGATGCTCCCATCCCAGGCCATCACACCGTCCGGCGAGAGATAGTAAAGTGTCTCGTTCAGCACGCAGAGGCTGCTGGCCGCGTTCCGGGCCACCCCACGGCAGCGCAGGGAACTGAGCTGGAAATCCGACGGCTTGGAGCCGTAGAGCTTGTGCAGGGCGTTCTCCTTGAAGAACAGCACCGACCCCAGGCAGGTGGCCGCGCCGGTAAACGGCCCGTCGCTGCCCACCGTGACCGCATAGCTGTCCTCCGCGATGCCGCGGTAGGAGAACCAGTTGGTGGGGTCGCCCAGCTTGCAGCCGTAGATGACGTTCTCATTCTGCGCGCAGCCCCACAGCCGGTTGTCGCACTCGGTCAGATAGTCCAGGTCCGGCACCCGGCGTTCCAGCCGGAAGGCATCGGTGTTCCCTTCCATCGTCGCGCCTTTGCCGTCGATGCCGGTCCAGCGGAGCATCTCCCGGCCCTTGGTCAGGGTCCCATAAAAATAATCGCCGCCCGGCTCGGCCTGCACCTGTACCCAGTCGTCGCCGCGCGCCGTGACGATGCGGTCTCCTTTCAGCTCCTTCCAGTGCAGGTCATCGCCGTCCTCCACGCCGCTCACCGTCACGGTATCCCAGACGGCAAAATTCTTCCCGACGCCGCCCGCCTCGATCCGGCACCACTTCAGCTCGATAGCCGACCAGTTGCCCGAAGCCTCGTTGTAGACTTCCAGCACGCTCTCGCTGCTGTACGGCTTCTGGATGTTGTTCACCTTGAGGAACAGCTGCCTGTCTGCCGGATTTTCCGGCTCCTTTGTGCCCTTGCCGGAAACGGTATACGTCTTGCCGGACGCATCGCAGGGGGTCAGCACCACATCGGCACCGCCGCTGTCCCACACGGCGCCGAGCTTCGTCACCGAACGGTCCCGCGTGTCAAAGGCGATCTTATCCGGGAAGATGATGACCTTGGTGCCCATGCCCACCATCTTCTTTTTGCTGTCCGCCACCGCATTCCAGAAAAACTCGGCCTCCTGCGGGGTCTCATCCGAGTTGTAGATGAGGTTCTTCCCCGCCGCCACCAGCAGGCCGTTCAGGTGGTAGATACCGTTCATCTGCACGACGCTCCGCAGCCTGCGGCGGGGGATGCGGGTGCTCAGTGCCGGAAAGTCCCGGCTGCTGAAATTTTTGCTGCTGCCCGCCTCGGCCTCGGTGCAGCTGTACGTCTCATTCAGGCCGCCAAAGGCCCGCAGCAGGGTGCGGCTGGTCGCTGCCGCCGCACGGCTCGTTCCGCTCATCGCGTCCACCTCCTCACCAGCGCCATTGCGCCCGGCAGCGGGGCGGGTGCTTCTGCCGCAGCCAGACGGCCAGTTCGTTCAACAGGCCGCTGCACTGAGCCTGCTCCCCGGCATAGCGGTCGGTCTCGCCCAGAGCCGCATCGATGCGGGCGCACAGAATGTGCGGATAGAGTGCATCAAAGGGCACCGGCACCAGCAGTACCGTGTCGTCGGGCAGCGCCTCCCCGCTCCACGCGAGGTCGGCCCCTGCGGCGGCGTATTCGTCGGCCCCGCTCTTCTCAAACAGCTGCTGGCGCAGCAGCGCATCTTCTTCGCAGAGCCAGCGGCGGCAGGTCTCGTCCGAGATCTTGCATCCCGGCCGCAGCTCCCGTGCGCGCGCCAATGCCTGTTCTACCGTCATTGCAAAACTCCTTTCGTTTTTGAAAAAAGCCCGGCAGGGCGATGTTCCCGGCCGGGCCGCTGTTTTCTCAGGTCACTGGGCCGCGTTTTCAGCTGCCGCGATGCGGGCAGCCGTCCGCTCGTCCTGCATCTGGCTGTGTTCCAGCACCTCCGCCACTTCGGGCGGGACCTCCACCTCCACGCCCCGGCGGATCTTGTAGTTCACGCCGTTGACGCTGACAAACAGGTCCTCCTTATAGCGGCTGTTGTCCTTGAACAGCTTGATGCGCACTGCCTTTTTCTCGCTCATAGAAACTCCTTTCTGCCCTCCGTCCGCAGGGCCCGCCTGTTTTTGTGTCTTGCGTTTTTCTCGTCCCGCAGGGCCAGAACCAGCCCGCCAAAGAAGAGGGTCAGTTCGCCGCCGCATTGGCCGAGTAGCTGGACACGCTCTCGATGCGAATCATATACTGCTCCACCAGACGCTCGGCGGCGCGCATCCCCTTCCAGCCCACGGAAGCACGCTGGTTCAGCGGGTCATCGCCATAGCCCAGCTGCTTGACGATGTGCTCCAGACCGCCGCCTTCCAGCTCGGTGACGCCATAGGCGTGGGCACCCAGCACCAGCGTGCCGAACACGGCCAGACCGGCCGGGCAGGTGGCGTCCTTCCAGATCTTGGCCTCGCTGGTCTCGATGAAGCGGATGTTGCCCAGCTTGCCGATCTCGCCGCGGAACATGGCCTCCGGATCGGCATACTTATGCACCTCGATGAACTCCCGGCTGGTCTTCAGGTCGTAGGCGGCATAGGGGTGGATGATGGCGATGTAGCTGTCGCCGATGGGGTCGGCGTTCATCGCGCCCAGCTGGGCTGCCGCCTGGAAGAACAGCTTCGGGGTCAGGGTGCAGGTCTTGTCCAGACCGGCGCGGCTGGTCACGGCCGTCTCGGTGCCGTCGGCACTCTGCTTGGGCGCATAGAGAACGTTGGTGCCGCCCGCCAGCACATCGCGGGTGATACTGTCCATGGTGCGGCCCGCCTGGCTGGCCAGCACACGGGTGGCCTGCACGACGTTGTTGTCGATGGCGGTCATCTGCAGCACATCGGTCAGCGGGGTCCAGCCGCCGTACTGGTGCAGGTCGCTGGTGATGGTGGTCACGTTCAGGGTCTGGCCGTTGGGGGTCACACCCTCGGTCAGCGGGGTGGTGGCCTTGGGCAGGCTGTCGTACTTGCGGAACTCGATGGTCTTGCCGCCGTTCTGGGGCACCGGGTAGTAATCCGCAAACTGGTCGTGGACGAGGCGCGGCTCGGCCTGGTCGATGAGGCGCTTCTCATAGAAGGTCTTCATCTCGGCGGTCATGGTGCCGGAGGTATTGTTCAGCGCGGCGGAAGGGTCGGCGAACAGCTGGAGGTCGAACTTCATTGCAGTGTCGTTCATACGGTTTTCCTTTCTTTCTTGCGGTGTAACATACGGACTTCTTCGATTCGCGCTCCCCTGCCAGAGGAGCTGCGTTCAGAACGTGATGACTTCCCCATGGAGGGCCTTGCGTTCCAGCGCTTCCCGCTGGGCGCGGGTCATGCGCGAAACATCTGCCCCGGTCACGGCGGCGCTGCCGGGGCGGGTGCCGTTCTCTGCCGGGCGGGACGCCCGCTGCCGGATGCGCTCCACGACGCCCTGCTCCACGGCATGGGCGGTCTGGCGCAGTGCGTCCTCGTAGTGGGCCAGACGGTAGGCGTCCGCCATCCGCATCCCCGGCAGCTGCATCAGACGGCGCATCTCTGGGTGCTGCAGCTCCGTTTTCAGCGAGAACTCCGGCACCACCTGCCGCAGCGCTGCCTCTTCGGCTGCCCAGCGGC
>ERZ1026846.1662-NODE-1662-length-13568-cov-13.545105_pt1 | contig 13568 bp, 3 predicted proteins | sample MGYA00380153_ERZ1026846 | MGnify/ENA primary metagenome ERZ1026846 (study PRJEB33269, sample SAMEA4719789) | human gut metagenome | biome: human-associated habitat; feature: organic feature; material: feces | place: Cameroon | collected 2013-10 ... | reverse complement strand
GCAGCGTCAGATGTGTATAAGAGACAGAACAAAACCAAAGAGAGTATTCAGAATGTTTTAATATTTATTACAGATGCAATAGCGCTTATAATGTCTTATTACATGTCTGGTTTTATATGGCTGATGGAAATAAGAAATAATACATTTTCATATGTAATGAAAGTGCTTAATGGCAATATAGTCACAATTATTATAGCTGTATTAATAGCTGCTTTATTCTGTAACATTAAAGGCGATGTACTTAATCGTGGCAAATTTGAAGAACTTGCTTCTGTTATGAAGAAAAGTCTTATTTCATCAGCTGTTATAGCTGTTTATGAACTTTTGAGTAAAACTGCACAGGGTGTTCCAAGAAGTGTGTATGTAATTACATTTTTTATGGGAACAGTGCTTATGTTTTTATTAAGGATGCTTGTCAAGGTATATATGAAGCATCGTAATGGAGGAAAGCGTACCAACAGTATACTTGTTATCACTATTAAAAACAGGGCGGAAGATACACTTTCCAAAACTGCGGCAAGGAATGACTGGATGCGTCGTATAGATGGTATTGTAATTACTGATGAAGATATGACAGGTCAGTCAATAGAGGGATTTCCTGTAGTTGCTAATGTACATTCAATGATGCGTTATATTAAGAACGAGATTGTTGACGAAGTGTTTATTGATGTGGACTACAAGACCCGCGAAAGTATCAAGCCTATGGTTATGGAACTTGAGGATATGGGAGTAATTGTTAATCTTAAGCTTGAGATTCTTGACAGCTATAAGGATTTTGACAGTAAGCTGGGTTACATAGGAGCAGTTCCTGTCATTACATTTGCTAACAGAATATATGACTGGAAGGGAATGCTTGTTAAGAGATGCATAGATATTCTCGGAGCAATTGTAGGACTTATAGTTATGTTTATTGCAATGATTTTTGTAGGTCCTGCTATTATGATAGAATCGCCAGGTCCAATCTTTTTCAAACAGAAACGTGTTGGAAAGAATGGCCGTTATTTTGAGATATATAAGTTCCGTTCTATGTATATGGATGCTGAAGAACGAAAGAAAGATCTTATGGCACAGAATGAGATGAGTGGTCTTATGTTTAAGATGAAAGATGACCCTCGTATAACTAAGGTTGGCAAGTTCATAAGAAAGACAAGTATTGATGAGCTTCCGCAGTTCATTAATGTTCTTAAGGGAGATATGAGTCTTGTTGGTACAAGACCACCAACGGTAGCAGAGTTTAAGCAATATCAAGGACATCATAAGAGAAGGCTTTCTATGAAACCAGGCATCACAGGAATGTGGCAGGCTTATGGAAGAAAGACGGTTAGCGATTTTGAAGAAATTGTTAAGATGGATCTGAATTATATTGATAACTGGAGCATTATGCTTGATATTAAGATTTTGTTTAAGACAGTTCAGTCAGTATTAACTACTGGTGGACAGTAGAATAATTACCCCCCTGTAGTATCATCAGATACTGCAGGGGATAATTGTTTTATCTAGACATTATGTACATTAATACTGGATAATTATAGCAGAATTGCACAAAATTCGTTGGCAATATAGAAAATATACATAAAAATTAACCATAATGCTTATTGACGCAAATCGGCGGTTGGGTTAAAATGATAGTAACTTTTGGTATAGGGGACATGCTGTAGTGCAACATGTCGAAAAGAACATGTTATATGCTGTTAGTAACAGGAACTTTACTATGCCTACAATATAATAAGGAGGATTTTATGAAAAAGGGTAAAAGAATTTTAGCCGCTTTTTTAGCAGTGCTGATGGTTGTTGCTATTATGCCATTTACTTCATTTAGTGGTATATTCACAAGCAAGGCAAAGGCTGCAGAGAGTGGCAAGAAGTACACTTTTGAGGGTACTGAACTTGAAGCAGCAGCGGCAGGAAAGTATACAGATGGTCAGGCTGTTACTGCAGGAACTGATGGATATTTTACTTTTTATATGAGTGCAAAAACTAAAATCGACTCAAGTGATAAAACATGGGAAGATGGTTACGCTTGTAAACAGAGAGTAAACTTTGGTGGTAAAGCAGATGTTGCTAATATGAAGAATCTGGTTTCTTTCAAGACATCTAATGCTGCAAAAGTAAAAGTATATTGGGTAGAAGGTGGAACAGACAATCGTCAGATGGCAATCTTTGGTTCTACAGGAGATGTAGTAACTAAGACAGAAGTAACGGCAGCAAAGAATGATCCAGTAGTTTCTACATTAGAATTAGCAGATGCAGGAACATATTACCTTGGGGGTCTTGAGAATAACAATTATATTTTCAAGATTGAAGTTGAGGAGACAGCAGCAGTTGAAGAGCCAGTTGTTAAGGAATACGAACTTGATGGTGCTAAGCTTGAGACGGCAGCAGCAGGAAAGTTTACAGATGGACAGACTGTTGCAGCAGGAACAGATAATGCATTTACACTTTACATGAGTGCAAAGACTAAGATTGACTCAAGCAGCAAGACTTGGGATGACGGATTTGCTGGAACACAGAGAATTAACTTTGGCGGTAAGGCTGATATTGCTAATATGAAGAACTTTGTTTCTTTCAAGACAGAAGGAACAGCTAAGGTTAAGATTTACTGGGTAGAAGGTGGAACAGACAATCGTCAGATGGCAATCTTTAATTCTACAGGAGATGTAGTAACTAAGACAGAAGTAACGGCAGCAAAGAATGACCCAGTAGTTTCTACATTAGAATTAGCAGATGCAGGAACATATTATCTTGGAGGACTTGAAAATAACAATTATATCTTCAAGGTAGTTGTTACAGATACAGTTGGTGGTGATGCACCAGTTGTTACAAGAAAAAATTGGTCAGAAGTTGCTGCACCAGTAATTGGAGAAGTGGCTCAGGACGGAGCAAATGTAACTGTTCCATTTACAATGGTTCTTGGTAATGATGGTGCAGATAAAGTAAGCGTTGTTATGACAGATGCTTCAGGTAATACAGAAACAAAGGGATATGCACTTGAAGGTGAAGGCGGAAAGGTTTCATTCTCTCCAGCTTCTTCAGGTGAGTATACATTTACAATCACAGCTTCTAGAGAGAATGAACAGGATAAGACTGGTAATACAGTTAAGATTAACTTTGCTTATCCACTCTCAGCACCATCTATCAGCAGTGCAACAAGCATGGGTAATGGTACAGTAAGTCTTGTATGGCAGTCAGTTAAGGAAGCTACATCATACAATGTTTATGTTGGCGGAACAAAGGTTGGTTCAACATCTGCTACATCTTATGATGTTACAGGATTAACTGTTGGTACAAAGTATGATTTTGCAGTTGAAGCAGTTAGAGAGACACCAGCTGCTGTATCTGATAAGTCAACAATATCTGCAACAGCAACAGCTGAAGCTAAGCAGGTATGGGGATATATCGTATATGGTAACGGTGCAAGCGAGTCTAATTCAGCATATGAAGGAAACATTAATGAAACTGGTTCAGTTACATTAAGATCTGGAGCAGTAGATGCTAATGGAGTTCTTAAGGGAAGCGGTAATAATGGAAAATTAGTTCCAGCATCATTCGATGGTCTTAATTTCTATTATACAGCAGTACCTACATCACTTAACTTTACATTAAGAGCTAAAGTAACTGTAGATCAGTGGAGTTTATCAAACGGTCAGGAAGGCTTCGGTCTTATGGCAGCAGACAGACTTGGTGGTTCTGGATGGAACAATTCTTATATGGCTGTAGTTTCTAAGACAGAATATTACTGGAATGAAGAAGCTGGTAAGGTTACTAATGATACAACAGCACTTAAAGTATCTCAGAAGATTGGTATTGCTTCTCAGGAGAAGAAGGGTCTTACTAAGGATAACATTGCAGCAATAGAAGCTAATGATACTGAAACAGTAAAACAGTTCCAGAGTGCTATGTATCCTCTTGAGCAGAGATATGCAGAGAATGTCAATGTTATTGGTAATGCTGTTAAGCCAGTTGATGCAACAATAGAGAATCCTGTTACTGAGATGTATCTTACAATTCAGAAGAATAACACAGGATATTTTGTATCATACGAATCAGTAGATGGAACATATTCAACAACTAAGAAGTATTATGATACTGAAACATTATCACAGCTTGATTCTGATAATGTATATGTAGGTTTCTTCACAAGTAGATATGCACAGGCAACATTCTCAGATGTAACATTTACAACAATTAACCCATCTGATGATGCTCCAGCAGAAGAGAAGCCAATTGAAGAATTAGTAACTAATGCAGCATTTAATTCTAAGACTGCAACAGGTACAAGTGATTATGAATTCAGATTCACAGCTAACTGTGATGGTGTTCTTTCTATCTGGGATAGTGAAGATAACGCAATTGTTACAGATGTAGCTGTTGCAGCTAACACAGTTGTTAAGCCAGCAACAACAACACTTAACGTTGGTAAGAATACATTCAGATATGTATTTACACCAGATGCTGATTATATCCCAGAAAAGGATATGGTTATGTCATCATATGAGCCAATTGAAGGCACATTTACTGTAACATACAGAACATATGGTGTTGAAGGACAGTCAATTTATGTAGCACCAGGTAAGTATGGTGTTGGTACTAAGGAAGATCCAATGAGCATCTATGATGCTGTTAAGTATGTACAGCCAGGACAGACTATCGTAGTTATGGAAGGTACATATTACCTTGAGAAGACAGTTAAGGTTGAGAGAGGTGTTAATGGTACAGCAGATAAGCCTATTCAGATGGTAGCTGATACAGAAGCTTCTTCAAGACCAGTATTTGATTTCCAGGGATTATGTGCAGGTATGGTACTTGCAGGTGATTACTGGTACTTCCAGGGATTTGATGTAACTAATTCAGCTAATGCACAGAAGGGTATCCAGCTTTCTGGTAAGTACAATACAATGGATAACATTATGACTTACCACAATGGTAATACAGGTCTTCAGGTTAGCAGATATCTTACAACAGATGAATTTGATATGTGGCCAGCATATAACTTAATTCTTAACTGTACATCATATGGTAACGCTGATGCAGGTTATGAAGATGCTGATGGATTTGCAGCTAAGTTAACAGTTGGTGATGGTAATGTATTTGATGGTTGTATCTCATACAATAACGCTGATGATGGATGGGATCTTTTTGCTAAGGTTCAGTCAGGTTCAATTGGTGCTGTAACAATTAAGAATTCAGTTGCTTATGGCAATGGTTACCTTGAAGATGGTACAGATGCTGGTAACGGTAATGGATTTAAGCTTGGTGGCGACAGCATGTCAGGCAAGCATGTTCTTGAGAACTGCGTAGCATTTGATAACAAGGCTAAGGGTATTGATTCTAACTCTTGTCCAGATATTAATGTAATTAACTGTACAACATTCAACAATGAGTCTTACAATATTGCTCTTTACACAAATTCAGCTAAGAATACAGATTTCTCAGCAACAGGAGTACTTTCATACAGAACATATATGAAAGATAATGTAGAGCAGTTCAAGTTACTTGGAACACAGGACAAGACAAAGGTTGATAACGATACTAACTATTTCTGGAATTATGAAGGAACAGCTAAGAATTCAGCTAAGACTGTAACAGATGACTGGTTTGAATCAGTTGATACAACAATGGATTACACAACACATGTATACGCATCACATAAGGTAACAAGAAATGCTGATAACACAATCAACATGAATGGTCTTCTTGTTCTTACAGACAAGGCAGCAGCTAATGCAGGTGCAAGAATGACAGGTACTCCATCAGCTAAGATTGAAGTTCCTGAGGGAATTAAGGGACATAAGACAATATCTATAACAGGTAAAGATGTTGTTAAGGGTAATACAACAGATGTTGCAGTTATCCAGGGAACATCTACAGATATTGTATGGACAATCGATGCAGATGCATCTACATTTGATTATATTATGGTTGATGATGTAGTTCTTGATGCTTCTAAGTACACAGTAGTAGCTAATGGTAATACAACAGTTGTTACATTCAAGGCTTCTTACATTAAGAGCTTAAAAGCAGCAGAGCATACATTCAGAGCATGCTTTACAGATGGTTATATTGCAGAGACTAAGCTTGAGGTTCTTCCTAAGACAGGTGATTTCTCTAGAAATATGATAGCTGTATATGCAGGAATTATGCTTATGGCATTACTTGCAGCAGCCGTAGTTCTTTTCGAAAAGAAGAGAAAGAGAGCTTAGTGTAAGCAAATAGTATAATAAAACATATGACTGGGGTCTGGTTATCCAGACCTCAGTTTTTGTATATAGATATATAATTATTATTGTACAATTATTACAAAGTAATATCTAGTTTTAACGACTTTTAGAAAAACATTTACTAAAAGTGTTATTGACTATTTGTTCTATTAGATGGTACTCTTATTACAGATTTATGAAAAGGAAAAGGAGGCTTTTTTCATGAGAAAAAGAACTAAAAGAATGTTGTCTTTTCTTATGGCAGCTTTAATGGTTGTTAGTATTATGCCGGTTACCGGCTCTAATAACATTGTTGCTAAAGCATCGACAGCAAGTGCAGAGTCTTCTGTTGTGACATGGTCAGCAGCAGATATTCTTGCAGCACAAGAAGGAGACTCAGGATTAGTGTTATGTGGCTCAGGTTGGGCTAATAATAATGCTACAGATGACAAGACATTTGAAGACGGTTTTAGTGCATTAGGAGATAATGCTAAGGCAGGATCTACAAAGGCACAGACAGATGGAAAGACAGCAGCAGGAACAGTACCAGATAATGGATGCTATGTAAAATATACAGCACCTGTTAATGGAACATTAGCTATTAATACTAAGATAGGAAAGAACAAGACTTTCTATGTAATAGCAGAAGATGGAACTAAGGTAGCAGAAGTAAAAAATGGAACTACTGTAAGTACATATAATACTGTTAAGGCAGAAGTAGAAGCAGGAAAGACATACTATGCATACCTTGGAGGAGCAACAGCTCAGATCTGGCAGGTATACTTTACACCTGCAGAAGCAGAGTGGCTAGCTGCAGACATATTAGCTTCAACAACATATAATAATGGTTTAACATTATGTGGAACAGGCTGGGCTAATAATAATGCCACAGATGCAGTAACATTTGATGATGGTTTCAGTGCATTGGGAGACAATGCTAAGGCAGGATCTACAAAAGCACAGACTGATGGAAAGACAGCAGCAGGAACAGTACCAAATGGTGGATGTTATGTAATGTATACAGCAGCTGCTAATGGTGAGTTAGCAATTGATACTAAGATAGGAAAGAACAAGACTTTCTATGTAATAGCAGAAGATGGAACTAAGGTAGCAGAAGTAAAGAATACTTCAGGTGCAAGTTCATATAATACAGTTAAGGCTAAGGTAGAAGCAGGAAAGACATACTATGCATACCTTGGGGGAGCAACAGCTCAGATCTGGAAAGTATATTACTCACAGTTAAATAAGAAGACTGTAGTTGACTGGGAATCAGTAGCAAAGCCAGTTATCAGTAAAGTAGAAGCAGGCTCAGATGGCTTTACAGTTACTGTTGAAGGAATTGTGGATGAGTATAATGGGGCTGAAGATATTGTTGTAACAATGCTTCATAATGATGGACAGGCTGGAGAAGCTGTTATAAAGAGATCAGAAGGAACAGCAACAGTTAATTTTACAGCTCATGAAAGTGGTAATTATACATTTGTTGCAACAGCACAGAGATTAGGATGTGCTGATAAAGCTTCAGATGTTTATGAAGTAAAGGATTTCGTACTCGGTGTTAAGATGCCAACTATTACATGGGCAGAGAACAAGGGTAACGGAGAAGTGTATCTTGACTGGGTTAATATAAGTGATGCCAAGGATTACACTTTAACATATAAGGTTAAAGGATCTGATGAAAGCACAGCAGTTAAGATTGATGGAATCACAGAAGGTGATTATACAGTTAAGAATTTAGCAGTTGGAAGTACATATGAATTCAGCATTGTTGCAAACAGAGCAGATGGATATTGTTCAGCTGTTTCAGAAAAAGAATTATCAGTAACTGCAGATGCACAGAAGAACTGGTATGTATCAACTGTTGGTTCAGCTCAGGAGACTAAGGCAACTATCACAGAGGCTGATGGTAATGCACAGGCTATAAATATTGCTAATGGCGATACAGCATCTAAGAAAATTGCTACAGTTGAAGCAAAAGATATTACTAATACAACAGGAAGTATTGAAATTCAGGCTAAGGCTTCAGGAAAGATTTCTGATGATGAAGATGGATTCTCATATTACTACACTAAGGTTAATCCAGAGAAAGAGAACTTTGAATTAACTGCAACATTTACAGTAACAGATGCATCTCTTACACCTGATAATCAGACAGGTTTTGGTGTTGTAGTTGCAGATACATTAGGTGTTAATAACTGGGGTGCACCAAGTTATGTACACAAATATTTTAACTACTTCTCATCAATGATGTTCAGCTCTAAGAATAATGCTCCAACAATGCGTTATATTACAGGTTATACATCAGCAGATACTTCTAACAAAGATGGTGTAGACAGAGTTAATAATAATGTTAAGTTTAACCAGTTAACAGGAAAAGATATGTTTAAGGTTGGAGCTGAGTATACATTTACAGTAAGAAAGACTGATGATGGATATGAAGCAGTTGCAACAACAGAGAATGGAACACAGACACAGAAGCTTACAGCTAATGACTTTACATCAGTACAGGAAGATGGAACAGTAGTTGTAGGTGTTATGGTAGCAAGAAAGATTGGTGTTAAGATTACAGATATTAAGTTTACTACATCAGAAAGTAAGGGACTTGCAACATCTGAGGTCGTAGAAGACAAGATAACACCATCAATCAGAGTATATTCTTCTAACACATGTGGAGCAGGTGAGTATGAATACACAGTAGTTCCTAATTGTGCAGGTACTTTAAAGGTAACAGGAAGTGCTGACGGTAAGGCTGTTACTAAGGAAGTAACAGCTGATGAGGTTGTAAGAATTCCAGTTGCAGTTAATGTTGGAAGCAATACTATTAAGGCAGAATTTGAACCAGCAGCCGCTGCTAATATTACATCAACAAAGACAGTAACAAGTGAAACAAATGTTACTCGTAAGGTATATGGTGAAGCTGGACAGACAATTATTGTAACTCCAGATGGTAAGGCAACTGGTGATGGAACTGAAGAAAGTCCATTAGATATTAATACAGCAGTTTCATATGCACAGCCAGGACAGACAATTCTTATGAAGAATGGTGTATATGATAAATGGATTACAATTAACAGAAGTGTATGCGGAACAGCAGATAAGCCAATTAATCTTGTTGCTGAATCAATCTCAACAGATGGAACAGATGGTGTTGTATTGTCAGGCGCAGGTCTTACAGTAATTGGAAGCTACTGGCATGTATATGGCTTATATGTTAAGGATTCTTCAGGGGTAGGTATTCAGATAAGCGGTAACTATAATACAATAGATATGTGTACAGTTAATCATTCAGCAAACAGCGGTATTCAGATAAGCAGAAATGGTGGAGCTGATAACTATGCAGGAATTCAGGGTAAGTTATGGCCAACAGGAAATCTTATCAAGAACTGTGAGTCATTTGATAACTGTGATGCAGGAAGAAATGATGCAGATGGATTTGCAGCAAAATTAACATGTGGTGAAGGCAACAGATTCTATGGTTGTATATCACATAACAATATTGATGATGGCTGGGATCTCTATGCTAAGTCAGTATCAGGTATAATCGGTTCAGTTACTATTGAAAACTGTGTAGCATACAATAATGGATGGCTTACAACAGATGATGTAACTGCTGCAGGTTATAACTATGGTGAAGGTAACGGATTTAAGTTAGGTGGAGGATATCTTAAGGGCGGACATAAGCTTATTAATTGTGTTTCATTTGGAAATCATGCAAAGGGAATAACAAGTAACAGCTGTCCTGATATCTCTATTACAAGATGTACAGCTTACAACAATGGTAATGCAGATTCATATAGCATAGGTCTTAATACAATGGATTCTATGCTTAAGGAGTGGAAGGTTAGCGGTCTTATATCTATGTCTAAGGCAGATTTAACTGCTAAGGCAGACCTTATTCCATTCTCACAGCACGGAGATGATAACTACATTTATAATGGTTCAGAATCATACAATAATCTTGGTCAGAAGGCTACAGATGAGTGGTTCGAAAGTGTAGATACAACAATCAGACCATCAAGAAATGCAGACGGAACAATTGATATGCATAATCTCTTAGTTATTAAGAGCGGTGTATTAAGCGATAATGTTGGTGCAAGACTTGATACAACAAGTGAAGAAGCAATAAGCGTTAAGCCACAGGCTGGCGAAGTTGTATCTCATGTATTTGAGTGGACAACAACTAAGGAAGCAACATGTACAGAAAAGGGCGAAAAGCATGGAATATGTACAGTATGTGGACATGAAGAGACAAGAGAAATCGAGGCTCTCGGACATGAATTCAGTAATGAATTCACAGTAGATAAGGAAGCTACTACTACAGAAGAAGGCTCTAAGTCACAGCACTGCTTACATGCAGGTTGTACAGAGAAGACTAATGTAACAGTTATTCCTAAGCTTACAGCAGGCAGCGAAGAGGTTAACCCAACACCTGATAATAAGGATGATGCAAATGTTCCATCAACAGGAACAGATTCATCAGAGAAAGCACCTGCAGCACAGACAGGAGATACAATGCATGCAGTACCATTTGCATTAGCAATGATTATCTCTGCAGGAGTAGTTGTTATTGAGATTTCTAGAAAGAAGAAAGCAGTAAGATAATAACAGTTAAACAGATAATAATAATGGCTGGTGATATGATTTACTCATATCACCAGCCAGTTTTTATATAAGCATTTTTATCTGTAATTCTGCAGAGTAGGTGTTGAATTAACTCCTAGAGGAGTTGTTACACCAGCAGCGGTTGTTACTTTGTAAGTAATTGTAATGCTAGCGCCAGGAGCAATTGAGTTTCCAAACATATATGCAACATTAAGGTCGTGGTAAGTACCTGTATACATTCTTCCACCATTGCTTGCTTTGATGTCTGAGATTGTTCCTCCAGCAGGAGCAAATATATGGATATAACCAGTGATTGTTCCGCCGTAGCTTCCAAGTATATAATTTCCAGCATTAACTTTGTCAGCATTGCTTAATACATTGCTATAAGTAGCTGTTACATCATATGTTCGTGTGCCATCATCATTAACAACCGGTTCACCGATTTCAGTATCAATATCTAAGAACCAGCCAAGCTTACAAGGATCAGAAATGCTAAAGTAAACACCGGTTTCCGGATTTTCCGGATCTTCGTTTAGTCCACCGGAGCAGCCTGCATTTTTAACAAGTTCCTGATCTTCCTCATCTTCCATCCACATCATGACTGTACGGTTCTTAGCACCGTCTGAGAATACCTTATAATAATCACCAGCCTTCTTGACGTCAAAATCAGATACAAGCTTTGACATAGTAGCTTTGGCTGTTTCTGCAAATAAATCATCAACATAATCTCCAGCAGTAGCAGAAGCATTTGCATTAAGATACTTGTAATAAAGGTCATACTGTAGAACCTTTGTAGCATTTTCACTTGTTAATTCTGTGCCATCTGAAAGTGTTACATTACCTATATATTCAAGCATTCCCTGAATAATAGCTGGTGTGAGAGAAACAACACCATTAACGTGTTCGGAATTCTTCTGTTCGTATGCGAGCGCCCATATATATGCAACTCTTTCAAAATCAGGGTCAAAACACGCATCTCTTGGGCCGTTCATCCATGAGCCGAAAAGCTCTTTTTCTTCTGCTGTTATATTAGCAGCGGAAGGTGTATAGGAAGCGAGAACCTTGTATACGCTGCTGAAATCACCAATTGTAAGTACCCCATTACGAATGCGGATTGTACCTATAGAACCAGGGAAACCACCAGAAGCACGGATTTCGGATGAATTCTGTGCAGCAAGCAGATATGTTCTGTCTGAGCCATCTCCTATAAATGTTTTGAATAGAGGAAGGAACTCTTTGAGATTATCATATGAACCTGTCATTGAAGCAATCTGTACAGAATAGTCTGCAATCATGCTGTTAAGTCCCATTGGGAGATCAACCTGATTCATTGCTGTAACTATATGGTCTATCTTAGGCTCTATATCTTCAAGAAGTGAAAGATATGCGTTGATAGTGGTTATGCTGAAGCCATCATCAACTTTAAGTCCTGAAAGAGGATAGTCATTAAGAACAGCAACTGTTGGTCGTGCAATATCTGTGGAAGCTTCCTGAACAAGATCAAGAAGTTCTTTGACAGAATCAATATAGCCTTTGAATTTAGGAATTTTGTAAGCTGTCTTCCATATTTTTTTGTCAAATGTTTTATTAATATCTTCAATTGCAACATCAAGCTGGTCACATGCAGTTTCTGTGGCAACAGGGTCCTGTGCTTTAAGTCCTGCCATAACATTTTTAAGGTCAGCCTTAAGAGTGTAAGCCTGTTGTTTAACATCAGCGACCTCGCGTTTAGCAACCTTGTAGCCATAAGCACCGCCAACACCAATGGCAATCAGCAGACATGCGACAATGCTCAAAGTAATTATAAGTATGCGTTTTCTGCGCTTGCGCTGCTTAGAGTGTCTATGTGAACCATGATGATGCGAACTGTGGTGTGATTCATCAGAGTGGTGATGCGAACTGTGATGTTTTCCATCAGAATGGTGATGTGAATGATGTGAACCAGATTCTTTAGAATCAGAATATAAAATTTCGAAATCTTCTGACATGGAAACCTCCTTTTGTTTGGATTATTTTGTAAATATGCGTATACAAACACAACTCCACATTTTAACAGATGTTTAAGGTATTTACAATAATAGCCATAATATCTTATAATATTTTAATAAATTTATTAAAGAAAAGGATATCAGATATGAGTTTACTTACAGTAACCGGACTTACACACGGATTTGGCGACAGAGCGATTTTTAATAATGTGTCTTTCCAGCTTAACAGGCTTGATAAGATTGGATTAGTGGGAGCCAACGGCGAAGGTAAATCCACATTTATGAATATAATAACAGGCAAGCTTATGCCTGATGAGGGAAAAGTTGAGTGGGCTAAGAATGTCAGAGTCGGATATCTCGACCAGCATGCTGTGCTTGAGAAGGGCATGACAATCCAGTCAGTGCTTGCATCTGCATTTGACTTTCTATATGACATGGAGAATCAGATGAATGAGATATATGCCGGGCTTGGCGACGCATCACCAGAGGAGATGGACAAGCTGATGGCGGAAGCGGGAACTATTCAGGACCTTCTTACAATGCATGATTTCTATATGATAGATGCGAAGGTTGAAGAAGTTGCGAGAGCGTTAGGACTTAGTGAACTTGGACTTGATAAGGATGTAACTGAGCTTTCAGGCGGCCAGAGAACTAAGGTACTGCTTGGGAAGCTGCTTCTTGAGAAGCCGGACATTCTGCTTCTTGATGAGCCTACTAACTATCTTGATAAGGAGCATATCGAGTGGCTTAAGAGATATCTTCAGGATTATGAGAACGCATT
>ERZ1026846.1653-NODE-1653-length-13618-cov-37.767308_pt1 | contig 13618 bp, 12 predicted proteins | sample MGYA00380153_ERZ1026846 | MGnify/ENA primary metagenome ERZ1026846 (study PRJEB33269, sample SAMEA4719789) | human gut metagenome | biome: human-associated habitat; feature: organic feature; material: feces | place: Cameroon | collected 2013-10 ... | reverse complement strand
TGATTATCAAGTCTTATCAGAAGTGTTATTTAGTCTTATCAAATCAGAAATAATTTCCTGAAAAGTATCTTACTTATCTTCTTTTTTATTACTTTTGCAAGCATGAAAGAGAAACGAAGAATATTCATATTGGCAGTTGTGGCTTGCTTTTGTACATTGGTAATGCAAGCACAGGAAGTGAAGAGTGTTTCTTTGGATTCCATTCCGAAGGCATCTTTACCTAAGGAAGGTATGTCGTTTAAGGAAGGTATGTCGTTGGAATATTCTCGTCCTTCGCTCGGTGGATTTCCTGTACTTCAAGGTAAATCTTATTACTCTGAATCGAATGCACCTTGGATGTCGGAAGAAGGGAAACCTTTAGAGATTGCGCCGAATGCAATACCTCATATTTCTCTTCCTTTCCCAAATTTGGGTACGATGGCGGTATATTCTTCGGGTATTGAAGTCCCAGGACTGATGGACAGTCAGACTGCAGGGGTTGTTTATCAACAAAATTTCGGGCGTTTTGTTTTTTCTCCTTATGTCGGGATAGAAAAGATAAACACGGGAGTATATGGATTTGGCAATCTCACCAAAGCTTCTTTTGGTGGACGAATGGCTTATCAAGTAAACGACTGGCTCACAGTGGGATTCTATGGACAATATGTTCCAACGAAAACCTCTGACCCTCGAAGCGTCATCATGTCTCCTTTCAATCCCAGGAGCAGCTATGGTGGCTTCATGGAAGTGATGTTCAATCAACATTGGGGGATAGGAGCCAAGATGGGACGAGAGTTTGCGCCACAAAAGAACGGTAAATGGGGATGGAAGAATACCACGGAGGTTTATCCGATTTTCAGAAAATGAGTATTTAATTCAGCTGGAAAAATCTTTAATAAAGGAAAGCATGAAGTTACATCTTAAATACATAGTTACGCTCGTCATCGCGGCTCTGGTCTGCATCTTCGCATATCAGACCTATTGGCTCGTGGGGCTTTATCAGTCTCAGGGAAAGGAGGTTGAAGTAAAAATCAAGGGTGGAATGGAGTACGCTCACTTCATGGAGATGAAGAAGCGAATCGAACGATTGCGCAATGATGATAAAGGACCTCATAGACAACTGACGGGTGCTGTTGCTTTTTCTATGGATGAAGACGATGATATAGATCAAAAGGTAAAGGTGAAAAAGGTTCGTGGAGGAAAGGTAGTTCAGTCTGTTCAAACAACTTTTACCAAGCAAGAGAAGCGTAGTGAAGATGACAAGGACCAGGAATTGATGATGATGATGTCGGGCAAGCTGGCAACTATGGTGCAACAAGCGCTGTTTGGTAAATTGAATGAAATCGCCAAACCAGACATCAATGACTATGACAGTGCATGGGTTGCCAAGATGCTTTCAGACAGTTTGTTGGTGGGCGACGATATTCATCCGCTTCCACATCAGATTCAGCTTTTAGTAGGAAAGAAGGTTTTGGCGAAAGTGACGACGAAGGGGTATGTGCCTTCCGCCAATGCCAAGCAATACCAATATGTGGTTTGTAATGAGGGGGAGGCGAATGAGGAGAAATATGTCCTTACCCTAGAGCCGCTTACGATGACTGTGCTCAGCCAGATGGCAGGCATCCTTGCCACATCGCTCTTCATCATGCTCATCCTGGCTTTCGTCTTCTGGTTCCTGATTCATACGATGCTCAAGCAGAAGACGCTTGATGAGATGAAGAGTGATTTTACCAATAATATCACGCACGAATTGAAGACTCCGATAGCCGTAGCCTATGCTGCCACCGACTCCCTGCTGAACTACGGAATGCTCCAGCATCCTGATAAGGCGCGCAAGTATCTCACCATCGCCCAAAAGCAGTTGCAGACGCTCAGCGGATTGGTGGAACAGATTCTGTCAATGAGTATGGAACGACGGAAAACGATGCTTCTCAATATCGTGGAAGTTCCAATGAAGGAGGTGATTGAACCATTAATCTCCCAGCATCAGCTGAAAGTGAAATCAGGAGAAAGAACGGATAAAAAGGTGAGAATTTCATTGTCCGTAGAACCGGAAAATCTGATGGTTCATGCCGACCGGATGCATTTCTCAAACATCGTGAGCAATCTCATAGACAATGCCATCAAGTATTCTGAAGATTGCGTGAAGATAGAAATCAAGGCTTTCCAAAAAGCCGAGGATGAAGTGCTGGTTTCCGTATCAGATAATGGAATCGGTATTGCCCACGATAAATTGCCTTATATTTTCGACAAGTTCTATCGGGTGACGGATGGCAATAAATATACGGTCAAGGGCTATGGTCTCGGGCTTTTCTATGTCAAGAGCCTGATGGAGAAAATGGGCGGTTCTGTTTCCGTAGAAAGCGAGCCGGGAAAAGGAAGCTGCTTTACCCTGCATTTTCTTAAAGGTAAAAAGGTAAAAGGGTAAAAAGAACCTAGTCCCCTTTGCACCCCCGTTCCCAGCGATTCCATCGCTGGTCTCCCAAGTCTTAATCTTAAAAGTAAAAAGTAAAAAAGAAACAATGAATAAGATAAAAGTATTACTGGTAGAAGACGAAACATCCTTGGCGATGATTCTGAGTGACACCTTGGAGGCGCAGGGCTTCGAGATGCGCACGGCGCATGATGGCGAAGAAGGGCTTCGTATGTTTGATGAACAGAAGCCTGATGTGCTGGTTGCGGATGTGATGATGCCCAAAATGGATGGTTTCGAGATGGTTCGCCGTATCCGCAAGACGGATTCCCGTACTCTTGTGCTTTTCCTCACGGCTCGTTCGGCGGTGAATGATGTGGTAGAGGGATTTGAATTGGGTGGCAATGATTATCTGAAGAAGCCGTTTGCCATCCAGGAGCTGATCGTCCGTATCAAGTCGCTTTGTCATCGGGCTTCAGTAGGAAATATTTCTTCTGAAGAACAGAAAGGGGGGAATGTTTCTCCTGATAATCCGGATGCTGCTGATCAGTGGCTCTCCATCGGTCGTTATCGTCTGAATGTTACCAGTCAGATTCTGCAGTTGGATGGTAAAGATGCAGAACTGTCACATCGTGAATCCGAAATCCTTCGCATGCTTGTGGAGAGCAAGAACAATGTGGTAGAGAGCAAGGATATTCTCCTGCAACTTTGGGGCGATGACAGCTTCTTCAATTCCCGCAGTCTCCATGTTTTCATCACCAAGCTCCGCCACAAGTTATCTGCCGATGAAAATATCAGAATCATCAATGTGAGGGGAATTGGGTATAAAATGATTTGCTAGAATCTTGTAAAAGAACTATTCTTCCTATCCATCAACAAGCGCATCGAATGCTTCTTTGAAGTATTTGTCGAACCACTCGGCTGGGTGATCTGTTATCTGATGCTTGCCTGATTTCTCGATGTGAATGGCAACAATGTCGCCAAAATCGGAAGTGCCATCAATGAAAAGAATGTTTTCAAAAAGTGGTAGAGAGGCTCTTACTCGTTTGATGCCTTCCGTGAAGTTATATTCTATCACGTCTTGGTTTACATTATGACCGCCCAATATATGGCGTTGGTCAACACGAGTGGAGGAGTCGACAATATGAGACAGACCAAAATAAATCAAACAAATCTTATAGTTGGCATTTTTGAAATCTTTGATAAGATTGATTGGCAAATCTGATGAGAAATTAGTTTCAAAGGCGTAATTTTTCTTTAATAGGATAGCTTCGTCTTTCTCTTTTATTAGTGTGGATATAACGGTTCCTTCTACCCACGAATCTTTCCAGTCTGGATGTTCCTTACGAAGTTTCATGGCAAGTTGATCTCCATCAAATGCTTTTACACTTGAATAGAATGGGCCAAGTTTGCTTTTTCCAGCTCCGTTTGGCCCTGCAATAATGGTGAATTCTAGTCGTCGTGTCATAGTTGCAATTTTTTTTGAGGATTATGCATGGAGCAAGTAGCTCATTTTTCCCCTTCCCGGAGCTGCTACTTGCTGGATAACAGTATATTTTCTAGTCTTTACATCAAAAGTCACTTCATCATCACTTCCGTCAGGATTAGCTAGAAAAACTTTTTTCCCCTCAAAATACGGCACGGAAATGCCCTTCGCCCACGCTTCTAGGTAGATTCGTTCCACCTCATCGTGTACGGCATTGTTGATTTCCCGAATCGACTTGCCATTCGAGAGTCGCCAACCTTCTATTTCTTCATATTTGCACATAAGCCTTTAACCTTTTGAAAACCTTTGAAAAATCTACTGCAAAAATACGAGGAATCTTTTTAATAGCCAAATGTTTTAACCTCTTTTTTCTATCAGCTCTTATCAGAAGTATCTGTTTTTGAAAGTTTTTCCCAAAAAGGTTTGTGTTTTCAGGAATAATGGCTAATTTTGCGGGCTGGAAGGGGAATCGCTTGATAGGCGATGCTTCCGGGAATGATATAATTAAAATAGAATATGGATAGGAAAATGGATGGTCTCAGACAGATGGTTGGGGCTGAATATAAAAAGATCATAATAGCTTGCGATTCTTATAAGGGATGCCTTTCGAGCAGAGAGGTGAATGAGGCGATTGCTTCGGGAGTGAAGGAATGGAATGCGGAGGAAGCTGCTTCTCCCGAAATCATTACCCTGGAAATGAGTGATGGGGGAGAGGGAATGCTCGATGCTTTTCTTTCGGCGATGAAGGGAGAGCGAGTGAGGATTCATGCCCATGATGCGCTGATGCGATGGATTGAGGCTGAATACGGAATCGCGGATGATACGGCGATTATCGAGATTGCGCAGACCGCCGGACTGGCTCTGATAGAGCCTGAACAGCGCAACCCGATGAAGGCTACTTCATGGGGCGTGGGCGAGATGATTATGAATGCCTGGCGCCGAGGCGTGCGCCGTTTCATCGTAGGCTTGGGCGGCAGCGCCACCTCCGATTGCGGCATCGGAATGCTCAAGGCAATGGGCGATGACTGGAAGAAAATCCGACAGGAATGTAGCTTTGTTCTGGCTTCGGATGTTACCAATCCGCTCTGTGGCGAAAACGGGGCGGCTCATGTTTTTGCGCCTCAGAAGGGAGCTGATGCTAAGATGGTGCAGATGCTGGATGATAGAGCAAGGAAGTTTGCCGAGGTAAGCGCCAAGCATTTCGGATATGATAGGAGTGAGAATCCTGGGGCAGGTGCAGCTGGAGGTTTGGGCTATGCTTTCCTGCAATATTTCAATGCTGAGGCTCGTCCTGGGGCTGAGCTTCTCTTGGATGAGATTGGTTTTGATGCGCTCATTCAGAATGCTGATCTCGTGATTACGGGCGAGGGACATAGCGACCGTCAGACTTTGATGGGGAAACTGCCGCAGCGCATATTGGAGCATGTTACCAATCAGAAAATCTGGCTCGTGTCGGGCGGCGTGAGCGATAGGCAGGCGATGCTGGATGCAGAATTTGATAGGATTATTCAGGTTACTCCGGAAGGAATGCCGCTGGATGAGGCGATGAAGCCGGAAGTGGCTCGTCATCATATCATAAAGGCGATTCGTGAGCAATTTGCTTTGTCGTTTCAGTAATTATCCGTACCTTTGTGCTCGTTTTCAAATAAGATAAGAATAATGAAGTATATAATTTTTGATTTTGATGGAACCATCGGCGATTCGCAGAGTCTCATTGTGAAGACCCTGCAGGATACGATGCGTGCAAGAAAGCTGGAAGTGAAATCGGAGGAGGCTTGCGCCAAGACCATCGGCTTAAGATTGGATGAAGCTTTCGTGTCGCTCTTCGGAATGAGCGATGAGGAGGGGCTGGCATGTGCGGCAACCTATCGTGAGATATTTCTGGAGAATAAGCAGACGATGATTGTGCAGCCTTTTCCTCATGTAATAGAAACCCTGAGAGAGTTGCACCATCGAGGCTATATCCTGGGCATGGCAAGCAGCCGAAACCATTGTTCGCTCGACGGATACGTGCATCAGATGCAGCTGGAGGATATTTTCTCTTCCATTGTGGCAGGCGATGATGTGGAGCATGTGAAACCAGCACCCGATATGGTATTCAAGGCATTGAAGGAGATGAAGGGAACTGCAGATGAAACCCTCGTAGTGGGGGATATGACCTTCGATGTAGACATGGCTCACAGTGCCGGTTGCAAGGCATGTGCCGTAACTTATGGCAACGGAACCCGCCAGCAGCTCGTCTCTGCCGAATGGATCATTGATGATTTCGCAGAACTCCTGGAAATCGTAAAAGAATAAATTGTTCTGAAAAACATAAAATGCTCAAGGAGTAAAAAGATAAAATCAAGAACTAAAAGAATAAAAAAGAAAATGAATAAAAAGATAATTTTATCTCTACAGGAATAAAAAAAGCAGATAAAGTTATCTTTTTATTCATTTTTTTATAGTACCTTTGCACCCGCAATTGGTTCGCTGCCACCTTCTGCCGCCTCAGGCAGGATGAGTGCGTAGTGATTAAAAGGGAATCGGGTGAGAAGCCCGGACAGTCCCGCTGCTGTAAGCGTCTTATTGCGGCAAGCATCATGGTCACTGACATTTTTTCGGGAAGACCGCTTGCCATGAGTTTTGCATCTTTTTATGGATAACATAGAGTGAGATGCTGGGAGGATGCAAGTCAGAAGACCTGCCGTTGCCATCGGAAATAATATGATGAAAGAGTGTCTTTAGGATAAGAGATTCCGATGATTCTATCCAACCCCGTGGGATGGGTTCGTGATGGAGATATAAATAAACATGTAAAGATAGAATGAATGAAGGCATTGAGGATATTTTGTCTCGGTGGCTTGCTACTGTTGTATGCACAAGTGGGTATGGGGCAAGATTCCATTCGTACCGAGTTCTTGCAGGAAGTAAAAGTGAATGCTCGGCAGCACCGGATACTTACGAGCACATCGCCTCTCCAACTTTTGGACAAGGGGGATATGCTGAAACTTGGCGTTACGGATATGGCCGATGCCTTGCACCGCATGCCAGGCATCAATCTGCGCGACTATGGTGGGGCTGGAGGAATGAAGACGGTAGCTGTGCGTGGATTCGGAGCGGGACATACGGGCGTGAGTTACGATGGTGTGCTGCTCAGCGAATGTCAGGGCGGAGAAATAGATGTGTCCCGTTATTCGCTCGACCAAGTGCAGACATTGCGACTCACCATTGGTGACAACGATGACATTTTCATTTCGGCTCGGCAAGCCTCGGTGGCAGCTTTGCTCGCCATCGAGACCATGAGCGAGATTCCCGTCGACAAGCAGCCACACCTCTCTACTCAGTTGCAGGTGGGCTCCTTCGGATATGTCTCGCCTTATTTGCGCTATGTGCTGAGATTGTCAGATAGGTTCACCCTTCAGGCAATGGGTGAGTACACCTATGCCGAAAACGACTATCCCTTCCTCCTGCGCAACGGTAAGTACACCACCCATGAGCGACGAACCAACAGTAGGATGAACTCGGGGCATGGCGAACTGAATATGCACTGGATGATGGGCAGGCGAGCCGATGGTATGAGCCGGAGTCAATTGTGGGCAAAGCTCTATTATTATGACAACGACCGACAGTTGCCAGGCATCGTGAGATATTACACCAATGTAACTGCCGAACAGTTGCACGACCGCAACGCCTTTGCCCAAGCAAGGTGGCAAGCCAGAAGTCTTGATGACCATTGGATGCTGAAGGTGCAAGCCAAGATGAACTGGGCGAGTTCTGCCTATCAGGACACGCTCGTGGCAAATCGACGCAATGATGCTACCTACTGGCAAAGGGAATATTATACTTCGGCAGCCCTGATGTGGATTCCGGGGGATGGCTGGGCGGTAGATTACTCTGCCGACTGGATGATGAATTCGCTCAACAGCACCCTTGCCACCGACCTGCGTCCTCATCGACATGGTATCCTGCAGTCGCTCTCCGCCCGATATGCGAAGGGAAGATGGGTGGCTCTTGCCAGAATGCTGGCTTCGGTTTACCTCAACAGCGCGGGGCGCAAGATAGAGACTCAGCAAGGCAGCGCCAATCCTACCAAAGCAGGACAGGCTGCCAAGGATGCACGCCGGCTTTCGCCATCGCTTTCGCTTTCTTATCGGCTCCTGGGGAATGGAACAGCCAGCGATGAGTTTTATCTCAGGGCTTCGTACAAGGACATCTTCCGAGTACCTACTTTCAACGAGAACTATTTCTTCCATTATGGAAGTTCTGATTTGAAGCCTGAGAAAACCCGACAGTTGAATATCGGGCTTACATGGAAAAAAACGTCCTCGGGAGATGGGGGAAACGGCGAATCCATGCGTTACAAGGGATGGGATGTTCAAGCTACGCTGGACGGCTATTGCAATCGGGTGACCGACAAGATTGTGGGCGTACCTTACAATATGTTCGTCTGGCGTACAGTGAACTTGGCACGGGTCGATGTCGTAGGCGTGGATGCCTCCTTGCGTGGCAACTGGCAGATGGCTCCGGGGCAGCAACTCTCGCTACAGGGATCGTATAGCTACCAGCACGTGGTGAATCATACCGACCGCTCGTCCAAATATTATGGCAATCAAGTAGCCTATATCCCTCTACACTCAGGCAGTATAGCCTTGGGGTGGGAGAATCCCTGGGTGAATGTCTCGCTCCATGGACAGGGAATGAGCAAGCGATGGGCCAACAACGAGCACTATGACGGCACCGAAGTGGATGGTTACTGGGACATGGGTCTGACGCTCTATCGCCAGCTGGATGATCTGAGTCTTTGGGGGAAATCCCTGAGAGGCGTGAAGGTCAGGATGGATGTGAAAAACCTGCTGGCAAAGCAGTATGAACTCGTGGGGCATTATCCGATGCCTCGCCGCAGCTGGATGTTAAGCATCGGGTATAACTTCTAGATAGTAACAAATTAGATTCAAATATAAACAGAAAAAAGAAAATGAAAAAGTATTTATTAGGTTTGGCGGTGCTCTTGATGAGCACTGCAGTGATGACATCATGCGATCCTTCCGAAGACTATCCTGAGACTTATCTCCAGGCGTATAGTACGGGCGCTTACGTTGTGAATTCAGGTAACATGTATAGCAATATCGAGAGCTCTCTCACAGCTATCGACTATGCTTCAAGCACAGCTACACAGAATGTATTCATGACTGCTAACGGTCGCTCACTCGGTAATACAGCCAATGACGGCATTGTATATGGCAACAAGATTTATCTTGCCGTAGATAAGGAAAACACCATCGAGGTAATCGACAAGACCACCAAGAAGAGCATCAAGCAAATCAAGACCACAGAGTTGCTGGGCAATGCCGAGGGCGCTGAGCCTCGCCATATCATCGCTGGTGGTGGCAAGGTTTATTTCACTACATACGGTGGCTATGTAGCAGCTGTGGACACCACAAGTTTTGCTCTTCAGAAGAAGTGGCAGGTGGGCAGCTATCCTGAGGGCTTGGTCATCGGTAATGGCAATATTTACGTGGCTAACAGCAACTATGCTGCTGGTGGTGGAAACATCTCTTGCATCAATCTTTCCAACGACAATGTAGAGACAAAGAATATCGAGGGTGTGAACAACCCTACCGGTATCTATTATGCTGCTGGTCTTTTGTATGTTCTTGAGAACCCTGTGTATGGACCTGCTCCTGACTATGCGGCCACTGGCGAGAATTCCCTGCGCACCGTGAACTTTGCCGAGAGCAAGTCACAGAAGGTGGCAGATGGCAACTATGCTGTATGCGTAACCCCTGGTGCTACAACACGTATGAATGTGGCTCGTCCTTATTTCTTTGTGCTTAATGCACCTTATGGCGGCACTCCTAGCGTGAGTGTGCTTGCAGCAGGAAGTACACAACCACAGGCGGTGACACTCTCTGAGATGCCTGTGAGCCCATGCGGTATCTTCGCCGACCCATTGAATGGTCATATCTTCGTGCTCTCTTATAAAATGGGAGATAATGGCTATGTCGACTACAATGGCAATGGCTACGTGGTGGAGTACAGTGCTGGTCAAAAGCTGCATGAGTATGAGACTGGCGTAGGTTCTTGCGCGATGTTCTTTGACTCTGCCTACAAGACTGCATACACAGAATAAAATGTCGCGAGACAGATGATTATATAACTCATCCAATCCATGGGGGAAGTGTCGTTTTGGCACTTCCCTTTTTTATGTGTGTCGGGCATGCTGTATTATATGTTTTTTTTGTTTTTGCGTCAAAGAATTGCCATATTGCCATACTGAGAGGTTATCTCTTTGATTACGAATGTGTTATGGGTATGGCAATTCTTTGCTCTTCGGTTTTATCTGCCATATATTGCCATAAAATCAGCGAAAGATAGGTGTTTTAGAGGGATTTTGGGGTGAAAACTAAGAAAGCATTGAGCAAAAATCCTTTTTTTCGGTTCAATGCTAGGCTTTTTCAATCGTTTTTTTTTGCAATTTTATTGGCGACAATGAAGAAATTACGTCCCGACGTAGCATCTGATACGTCCCGACGTAATAATCATTATGTCGCGACGTACTGCCAGATACGTCGGGACGCAGTTTCCAGAATGTCCTGGTTGCATCTGGTAAAGCTTTTGAAAACGGCTGCATAGAAACAAAAAAAGGTGTGTCTTAAGGCAAAGACACACCTTTTCTTTTGTTTTTTATTGTTTCAGAACCGAGTTCTTCTTTTCGTTTTCGAAGCTTTATTCCTCCATCAACTTGCGGTAGCGTCCCTTCTTGATTTCTGTATCACCCAGACGGCGCGCCTTGTTGATTTCATATTCTGAATAGCTGCCCTCGAAGAAGAATACCTCACCGTTGCCCTCGAAGGCAAGGATGTGGGTACAGATTCGGTCGAGGAACCAGCGGTCGTGGCTGATAACCACAGCACAACCGGCAAATGCCTCCAAACCTTCCTCCAAGGCACGCAGCGTGTTCACGTCGATATCGTTGGTAGGCTCATCAAGGAGCAATACGTTGCCTTCCTGCTTCAATGCCAAAGCCAACTGCAGGCGGTTGCGCTCACCACCCGAGAGAACACTGCAAAGTTTGCTCTGGTCGGTGCCCGAGAAGTTGAAACGGCTGATGTAAGCACGTGCATTCACATCTCTGCCACCCAGACGCAAGGTTTCGTTGCCCTGGGAAATCACCTCGTAAACAGTCTTCTGAGGGTCGATGTCCTTATGCTGCTGGTCAACATAAGCCAGCTTCACGGTCTCACCCACCTCGAATGTACCACCATCAGCCTGCTCCAATCCCATGATGAGGCGGAAGAGGGTAGTCTTGCCGGCTCCGTTAGGACCAATCACACCTACGATGCCGTTAGGAGGAAGCATGAAGTTGAGGTCGTTGAAGAGAACCTTCTCGCCGAACGCCTTCTTCACATGCTGAGCCTCGATAACCTTGTTGCCCAGACGAGGACCGTTAGGGATGAAGATTTCCAGCTTCTCCTCGCGCTCCTTCTGCTCCTGGTTGAGCATCTGCTCGTAAGAGTTCAGACGAGCCTTACCCTTAGCCTGACGTGCCTTAGGCGCCATGCGAACCCATTCCAACTCACGCTCCAATGTCTTGCGGCGCTTAGAGGCAGTCTTCTCCTCCTGAATCATTCGCTTGGTCTTCTGGTCGAGCCAAGAAGAGTAGTTACCCTTCCATGGAATACCCTCGCCACGATCCAACTCCAGAATCCACTCGCTCACGTCGTCGAGGAAGTAGCGGTCGTGGGTTACGGCGATAACCGTACCCTCATACTGCTGCAGGTGCTGCTCCAGCCAGTCGATGCTCTCAGCATCCAGGTGGTTGGTAGGCTCATCGAGCAGGAGTACATCCGGCTTCTGCAGGAGCAGGCGGCAGAGAGCCACACGGCGGCGCTCACCACCCGAGAGATTGGTAACAGGCCAATCGCCAGGAGGACAATGCAGGGCAGCCATCGCACGCTCCAGCTTGGAGTCGATGTTCCAGGCATCGGTTGCATCAATGATATCCTGCACCTCTGCCTGACGCTGCATCAGCTTGTCCATCTTATCAGGGTCTCCGTAATATTCTTCGAGACCGAACTTGTTGTTGATGTCCTCGTATTCTGCGAGTGCATCATAGATTTTCTGCACACCCTCCATCACGTTTTCCTTCACGGTCTTGTTCTCGTCGAGCGGAGGATCCTGAGGCAAGTAGCCCACAGAGTAGCCTGGGCTCCAAACCACCTCACCCTGGGTAGGTTGCTCAAGTCCTGCGATGATTTTCATCAACGTAGATTTACCGGCACCGTTCAAACCGATGATACCGATTTTTGCTCCGTAGAAGAACGATAGGTAGATGTTCTTCAGAATCTGTTTCTGGTTTTGTGGGATAATCTTAGATACGCCCACCATTGAGAAGATGATCTTCTTGTCGTCAACTGTTGCCATATATATAAATTAATGTGTATTTGTGAATTTATAGAATTTCTATTTGTTTCCATATTCATCGAAACTTTTGGTCTTGGAATCGCCAAGAATGTCGATGACTTCCTGTTTGGTCATACCACGTGTCTTGAAACTTGTCAGCCCATTCTAATATAGTCTGAATACAATGGGAACGGTATAGCGTACGCGTGTAGCCTCGCCCCTTATTTTGCCGGGGCTCCATTTCCCCAATGTGCTCACAACACGGATGCCTTCCTGTTCGAAGAGAGTGCGAATTTGTGAGCGGACTTGGGTTTGCTCAGCTCCTGACAGCTTGTTGAAATCTTTGCCGTTAGGGTTGTCTAACACCTGGTAACTTTGTATTCCGACATCAGAGACGTTTCCATCTTTCTCGACAATAAATTCCACTTTTACTTTGGCTGCGGCTTTATACTTTTGGCACAACTTTGGAAACTTGGTATTGACGGATAGTTGCTTCATCAAGACCGCCTTTCCACCAGGGTAGTGGGGCATCTCTATAAAGGCTGTTAGCTTACCTAAATTGTCGAGCGAGTCCAGTTTCTGCATCATTTCCTCGGCCTTGACGGTAGAGAAGTATACTTTTCCCTCAGGGTCGATGAGATAGGAGGTTGGAATCCATGAGATGTGGTAATCCTTGGAAATCTGAGTTTCCTTCCATTTCTTTCCCTCGCAGTATTGCATCCACTGGTCGTAGTGGTTGCTGCTGAGATATTTGTTCATCTTTTCCTTGTCGGTATCGAATGAAATCCCGACGAGCTGTATCTTCGTGAGATATTTTTTTGATATTTCTTTTACCTTTGGCATGTCCTTGCGACAGTCTGGACACCATGAAGCCCAGAAGTCGAGTACGGTCCATACGCCTGGTACCACCTTGCCGTCTGCATCGGTCTTGGTCTTCCAATCGGACAGACGGAATATTTTCTTGCCTGTCTTGTCATTGGTGATTTGGAAGTCAGGTGCTTCAGTGCCAACTGGTAGCAACTCTGTGGTTGTTTGTGCTCTGCCGACAACAGCTGTTGCCAAGAGCAAAAATAATGTTATCTTCATATCTTTTGTCGTTTAAAAAAGGTGAATCATGTATATTGATACGAATATCATTTGTGGCAAAGATACGCTTTTTTTCTTAAATAACCAAAGAAAAATGATGTTTTCGTAATAAAAATGATAGTTTTATTTTGTATAGTCTTCGAATTATATTATCTTTGCAGAAGATAAGCTGCACTCGGCAATTTGAAAGCAAGCTTTCATTGCGCTCGTTTGCATTATCTTTGCAAGCAAACTTTAAAAGAAAGGAATAATATGGATGCAACCTATAT
>ERZ1026846.1648-NODE-1648-length-13676-cov-45.072315_pt1 | contig 13676 bp, 10 predicted proteins | sample MGYA00380153_ERZ1026846 | MGnify/ENA primary metagenome ERZ1026846 (study PRJEB33269, sample SAMEA4719789) | human gut metagenome | biome: human-associated habitat; feature: organic feature; material: feces | place: Cameroon | collected 2013-10 ... | reverse complement strand
CGCTAACGAATGCTCCTGCTCCTACTGCGGAAGAGTATGCTTTACTTACTGTTACAATCTTCTTGATCTCATATGGTGGGATGCCTGCTCCGATCGCACCGTATGCTGCTAAAGTAGAGGAAGATGTTACCATTGGATAAATTCCGTGATCCGGATCTTTTAAAGTACCAAGCTGGCCTTCCAATAAGATCTTTTTGCCTTCCTTAATCGCTTTGTCTAAGAATAAAGAAACATCTCCGACATATGGAGCGACCATGTCTCTGTACTCATGCAAAGTAGCTAATAACTCTTCTTCTTTTAATAATGGTTTGTGATACATATGCTCAAGCATAATGTTCTTTGTCTCGCAGGTACGTTTTACTTTTGCCTGCAATAATTCCTCGTCAAATAATTCACTTACCTGAAAACCGATCTTTGCATATTTGTCTGAATAAAATGGTGCGATACCGGACTTGGTAGAACCGAAAGAATTCTTTCCAAGACGCTCCTCTTCATACTGATCGAAAAGAACGTGGTATGGCATAACGATCTGTGCTCTATCTGAAATCATGATTTTTGGTGCAGGCACATTGCGGTCTGTGATCGATTTGATCTCACTTATTACCTTCGGGATATCCAGTGCGACACCATTTCCGATAATGTTGGTGATGTGGCTGTGGAATACACCTGATGGCAATGTATGTAATGCAAATTTACCATAGTTGTTTACGATGGTGTGACCTGCATTTGCTCCGCCCTGAAAACGGATAACAATGTCCGCTTCATCTGCAAGCATATCTGTGATTTTTCCTTTTCCCTCGTCGCCCCAGTTAGCGCCTACTACTGCTGTAACCATTTGATTTTCCTCCTGCATAAAAAAAGTGATGGTCTGTAAAAACCATCACATCTTCCTGTTTTTACTTTATGATTATACACGAAGTAATGCCATAAGTAAAATTAATATTCATTATATTTGATATAATCATTCATTATATCTCCTTATTTTCCCCACCACGGACCAGATAACACAATATTCCATATGCCATCAGACACCATTGGTTTCAGAAACATGGAAACCAAAAGCGTAACTGCCAGAATCAGGACAGGTTCATATCGTACCAAAATTCCTTTCGAATCCACTGATTTTAAAGAGAACGGAAAAGAAAATCTTCTGCTTATTTCATATCCCAGCACGGTTCCTGCCGTATTGGTGATCAGATCATCAATATCCGTAAGCCGGAATGTAAATATCTGTAATAGTTCAATCCCCAGTGATACCGCGAGTCCCATGAAAAACATAGTTTTGAAAGACCGGAAATTCTTCCAGACCGCAGGTACAAAAAATCCCATCGGTATAAATAAAATGATATTCAAAATCGTATTTTTCATATATGCAAACGGACTATTTACAATGTCTGCAAACGGTATCAGATTCAGACCGAAATCCATCTGAAATGTCCCGATCGCAGGGACACCCACAACTGAAAACATTGCAATCGCATAAAATGCAAATATCAGTTTTACACAAAATGGTTTAAATTCCCATTTCCTGTACATTGTACACTGCAAAATAGCCAAAGCAGGAATCACAAAAATAGCAGACGAGACACAGTCTATCCCGATCGATAATAAACGCATCATTTACGTTTCCCCCTAAATATCCTGATCTTGCATATAAATTTATCATATTCCTGCCCGTAATCCCATTGATATTCCATTAAGATTGATGAAGATTTGATGAACTTTTTCTGACATTTTCGCTACGGAACAAGCAGAAAATCGTATAGTTTTTCTGCTGCTGCCGACATCGGCGCACGCTCGTTTGAGACAATGCAAAACTCGCGTTCCGGTATCGCTCTGTCAAATTTCAATACGAATAATTCCCCGCTTTCGATATATTTTTCTGCGAAATCCGACACAACACTGGCAACACCGAGGTTGCGCACTGCAAACTGAATGAGCATATCGCTCGTCGCCAGTTCAAATTCCGGCCGGACAAATGTGCCGCGCTCTGCCAGATAATCCTCCACATATTTTCTTGTGGAAGTGCTGCCCTCTAAGCACATCACCGGAAGATTTTCAAGCTCTTTATAGCTTAATTTTCCACCCTTTAAGTACTCAAACTTTTTTCCCGCCACAAAGACATCCTGGATTTTGCGCACAGGCGTCATTTTAAAATCGTATCTGTTGTTCACCGGGGTACTGATGATCCCAAAATCAATTTTTCCGTCCTGCAAATGTTTCAACGTCTCCGGTGTCGGGGCATTCGTCACAGTCACTTTGATCTGCGGAAATGCATCATGGAACGTCTCCAGATAAGGAAGCAGATAAAACTGCAATGTCATGTCACTGGCACCCACACAGATTTCTCCGGCATCTAAGTTTAACATCTCCGAGAGTTTTTTCTCCCCGGTGAGGATTGTCTCATATCCTTTTCTCACATATTCTGCAAGCAGTCCGCCTTCTTTTGTCAAGCGCACGCCTTTGGATGTCCGCACAAAGAGAGCACAGGAAAGATCACTTTCTAAATGCTTGACTGCCTGGCTGACTGCTGGCTGTGAGATGGAAAGTGCCTCTGCTGCGAGGGAGATACTGTTGTATTTGGATACATAATAAAAAATTTTGTAGTATTCGAGGTTTGTCTGCATTATTTTACTCCGTGATTTTACTGTGACTTGCAAATAATTGCTTTCTTATTATAACAGTTTCCCACGAAAAAATCTTTTCTTTTGCGAAAACAAAAAATTTATATTTTTTCGCAAAAATAAACATTGTCTTTTTGCGGTCCATGCCTTATACTAAGTTGCTGAAACGTAAAGAATATGCGTGTTGAGGCTAAAAAACACGGACAGATTTTTAACTATTTTATAAATCAAGGAGTACAGATTATGACAAAAGACATGACAATGGGAAGCCCGCTCAGAATGATCTTACTTTTTTCCGTTCCGGTTTTACTGGGAAATATTTTTCAGCAGTTTTATAACATGGTGGATACGATCATTGTCGGGCAGTATCTTGGTGAGGATGCTCTGGCTGCGGTAGGCTCTACCGGATGCCTAATGTTCCTTGTATTAGGATTTGCAAATGGTATTGCGCAGGGATTTGGCGTTATGGTCTCCCACGCTTTCGGCGCAAAAGATTTCAAGTTGTTAAAGCATTATGTCGCACTCTCCCTGATACTGACTGCCATTGTATCGTTGCTTCTGACCATCCCTACGGTGGCAGCTTCCAGACAGTTTCTTATTTTAATGAAAACACCGGACAATATCTTAGGACTCGCAGACTCTTATATTAAAGTCATTTTCGCAGGTATCCTGCTCACAATGTCCTACAACGTTGCCTCCGGTATTTTAAGAGGGATCGGCGACAGCAAAACGCCGCTGTATTTCCTGATTCTCTCTTCCTTTTTAAATATTGTGCTCGACCTGTTTTTGATCGTCGTCGTAAAACTCGGAACCGCAGGCGCTGCCTATGCAACGATCATTGCGCAGGGTGTCTCCGCACTGCTTTGCTTTATTTATATGTTCCGCAAATTCGACATTTTAAAAACCAGCCGGGAAGATTACTATCTCGACAGATACGGTGTGTTCAATATGCTTTCCATCGGTATTCCGATGGCGCTCAACTATTCCATCACCGCTATCGGAACCATGATCCTGCAGGGTGCAGTCAATATTTTCGGTTCCAGTGTTGTGGCTGCCTTCACTGCCGCCTCCAAAGTGGAAAACCTCTCCACCCAGACCATGCCGACACTCGGCACTGCGATTGCCACCTACTGCGGTCAGAACCTCGGCGCAGGAAAATACAAACGTATCTACGAGGGAATGCGCAAAGGATTTTTCATCTGCATTTTTATCTCGCTTGCTGCCTCTGCTATCTGCGTATTCGGCGGACGGTTTATCGTGAGCTGGTTTGTGAGCAATCCTTCTGAAGAAATTTTTGACTATGCCATGCAGTATCTGAACACAATCAGTTTCTTCATGCTGCCGCTCGCATGGATTTTCCTTTACCGGAACGCCCTGCAGGGCTTAAACCGCGGACTTGTTCCAATGTTAAGCGGTGTTGTGGAAATGGTGTGCCGTATTATCGTGATCGCCGTCACCTTAAATCCGTTCGGTTACTGGGCAGTCCGTCTGGCAAGCCCGATCACATGGCTGATCACCGGAATCCTTCTGATCGTGACGTATTTTATCTGGGAAAAACAGAGCCGGAAAAAACATGCCGGCTCACAGGACTAAAATTTTAGTTTTCCACCCCACTTCTGAACAGTCTCCACAAGCTGTATCAGATACCGGAACACCGGCTCCGTGATGACTGCGAACACGATCATGAGCATTGCACATTTTCCTGTGACCGCCGTGATCGCAAACAGTTCACTGAAAAACAGCATACAAAATAACCAGCCGATGACCATCGCTGCGATCAGGATCGCATGCGGTGTTGTCATCGGTTTTGCTATATGATAAAGGATCATGAAGCCGACAACTGCAATCAGGATCGTGCACGACGTGGAAACGCACTCTTTTTCCACTCCGAACTCCCTGCCAAAAATCACCAGACCGCTCACCACGATAAAATCTGTAATCCCAGCCGGAAGCGCCTGGATCAGGACATTGGTAAGAAAATGCCCATGGATCTGATTCCGGTTCTGCTCCAGCGCCAGAAAAAATGACGGAATCCCGATCGTAAAAACACTGATGAGCGACACCTGCGATGGCTCCAGCGGATAATCGATCAGAAACAGCATGGAAAATACAGCTAAGAGCATGGAGAAAATGTTCTTGACCAGATAAAGGCTGGCAGTGCGCCCGATGTTGTTCACCACCCGCCGCCCTTCCATGACAACCGCCGGCATTTTATTGAAATCGTTATCGAGCAGCACAAGCTGTGCCACATGCGAAGCCGCCTCACTGCCTGACGCCATCGCAATGCTGCAGTCTGCATCTTTTAACGCAAGAATATCGTTCACACCGTCTCCGGTCATTGCCACGGTCTTTCCCTGCTCTTTTAATGCCTGCACCAGAAGACGTTTCTGCTCCGGTGTCACCCTGCCGAACACCGTGTATTTTTTTGCTGCCTTCCGCACTGCATCCGCTGTTTTCAACGTTGCTGCATCCACCTGTTTTTCCGCATGGCGGATTCCCGCTTTCTTTGCGATCTCCGATACCGTGACCGGATTGTCCCCGGAGATCACTTTCACTTCCACTCCCCGCTTGGAAAAGTAACGGAACGTATCCATTGCCCCCTCCCGGATCGCATTGTTGAGCAGGATAAATGCAATGGGACTTGCATTTTCTGTCAGTTCTTTTCCATCCAGATTCCCCTCATACTCTGCAAATACAAGCACTCGGTATCCCTTTTCCAGAAATACTTCGATCGTTCCCTGAACAGCCGCATAATCCTGCCGCAGTACAAATTCCGGTGCGCCGACCACATAAGCTTTTCCTGCCAGAACCACTCCGCTGTATTTTGTGGCAGACGAAAATGGGACGATTTTTTCTGCACTGTTTTCCAACGGCTCCGTAAAATACTGCTGCAATGCCTCCATCGTTGCATTGTCGCACGGCAGGGCACGCACACAGTCAGAGAGCAGCTTTGCAATTTTATTTTTGTCTTCCGATTGCTGGTCTGCTTCCTGTTCTTTCGCTGCCAGGCTTTGGTCTTTTGCAAGGATAAACTGTGCCACTTCCATTTCCGGCACGGTAATGGTTCCGGTCTTATCCACGCACAGTACATTTACCCGCGCCAGTGTCTCGATACATTTCATGTCATGGATCAGTACCTTTTGTTTTCCAAGCCTCATCACCGACACCACCATCGCCACACTTGCAAGAAGGTACAGGCCTTCCGGGATCATTCCGAGAATAGCCGCCACCATGCCCGTCACACTATCTTTCATCGTTGCCCCGGAAAAAAAGTATTGCTGTAAAAACAGGATCGCCCCGATCGGCAAAATGATCACGCCCACGGTCTGCACAAGGCGGTTCAACGCCCGGATCATCTCCGACTGCTCGCCCTCTTTTGTCTGCGTTGCCTGTAGCATCAGTCCTGAAATATAAGAATCTTTTCCCACTTTTTCGAGTTTTGCCAGGCACTCTCCCGATATCACAAAACTTCCCGAAAAAAGGGAATCTCCCTCTTTTTTTACAATCTCATCGGCCTCCCCTGTGATCAAAGCCTCGTTGACTGTGATATTGCCGGATAACACCAGTGCGTCCGCCGGAATCTGTCCACCTGCTGAAAGCGTTATCACATCATCCTGCACCAGTTCATCCGCCAAAACCTCCTGATCACTTCCGTTGCGCCGGACCGTGATTTTCGGTGTGTTTAATATCGTAAGATCATCCAGAATCTTTTTGGAACGCAGCTCCTGGATGATCCCGATCAACATATTTGCAATAATAATAGGTAAAAAAGTAAGATCCCGAAAAGATCCCACTACGATCAGAAGGATCGTAATGATCAAAAAAATAAGATTATAATAAGTTACAACATTTGAGCGGATGATCTGTGCCACTGTCTTTGTGGAAGAATCTACGCATTCATTCGACAACCCTGCTTTTTTCCGAAATTCCACTTCAGCAGTGGACAGTCCACTCATATTCTGGCACATTCTGCATCTCTCCATCTCACTTTATGATGCTTTAGTATGCCCTGTTTTTTGTTAAACTATTTGAACAATCGCTAACTGTTCTTTATTTTGCTTTTAGTGCCCAGACAGCTTTGATCTGGCTTCTGATTTTTCCATAGTCCCATTTCTGGCCACTGCGGTATAAAGAAAACGGATCGTTAATGGAAAATCCCTCATCATCATAGTCATAGAGCAGGATAAAATGTCCCCCTGTAGTGAAATCTCCCTGCCGCACAGAGCAGATCACGATATCTCCCTGATCTAAGTGCTGTTTGATCTCAGTCTGGCTGATATTGATCTGCTCGGAGCAGACACCGTAAGCTGCCGCCCCCTCTGTCATAAGCGACCACATCGTTCCTGTGCCGGACATATAAAACCCTTCCTGCATGGCAAATTTTGCGATTGCAGCCGGAGTTGCCTCCTCATTTCCAGTCAGCGCAACTACTGCCATCGCCAGTGTTGTCGGACCGCATCCGCTGATCGCAACATTGCTGTCATCCCCATATGCAAGGCAGCCCCAGCGTTTATCCCACTGTAAAAAGAGCGGATATTCTTCCTGTAACTCTTTCTCTGTCAGTTCTGCTTTATCATAATCCCTTGTGTTCCCTTTGTAATCAGCTACAAATGCGATCATTTCCGGATTGTTTGCCAGATTGATCAGTAATTTTTCCGGATATTTCTCTGCATTTTCCACGATCTGTGCGTAGCGTTCATCTGCCGCTTCCATCTGTTCTAACTGTCTGATTGCCTGATTTAAGGAATAATCTACCGGTTTTGATAACACGACCTGTGGAATCTCCGCAAACGGATCATTCGTTTCTTCGCTGTCTGCCGGTTCTTCGACAGTTTCTGCAGCAGACTGTTCCACTTTTTCCGTTCCATCTGCTGTTGTTCCATTATCCACGTCATTTGTAATTTGATTTTCTTTTTTCTCTTCATCGGAGTTATCCTGCGCTGATGCCAGCACTTCTTCTGTTTTTCCAAGTTCGATCTCAGGAAAATATCTTCCACAGACACATCCCAGTAAAAAAGATGTCAAAAGCATTACACTCAAAACGATTTTTCTTTTCCGTACAAGCTTTTTCTGTCTCAGTCTTCTTTCGTCTAATTCTGTCTGATTCTGTATCTGGCGCTGATTCTGCTCCTTCATCTATCGGTAACCTCTCTCGTATTTCTTTCTTGCGTAGCGTGTTCTATTATATACATAAACCCTGTAATTTTGCTACCCTCTTCATAAAAAATTAATAAAACTTTGGGGTTTCTTTGGAATACTTACAGAAAAAAACAGGTGCCAAATGTATGACCCATTCAGCACCTGCCCTGTCCTGTCTGTTTTTATTTATTGCTGAGATATTCGTGAATACCCTTAGCTGCTGCCTTACCGGCACCCATCGCAAGGATAACTGTTGCTGCACCTGTCACAGCGTCACCACCGGCATAAACGCCTTCTTTGGAAGTTGCACCGGTCTCTTCTTCTGCAATAATGCATTTTCTGCGGTTGATATCAAGACCTTTTGTAGTGGATGAGATCAGAGGGTTTGGAGAAGTACCAAGTGACATGATCACAGTATCTGCCTCGATCTCATATTCAGAGCCCGGAATTTCAACCGGACTTCTTCTTCCGGAAGCATCCGGTTCGCCAAGTTCCATTTTGATCACTTTTGCACCCTTTACACAACCGTTTTCATCCACTAATAATTCGGTTGGATTCTGGAGAAGATCAAAGATGATACCTTCTTCTTTTGCGTGATGTACTTCCTCTTTACGGGCCGGAAGTTCTTCCTCACCACGACGATATACGATATGTACCTCTGCACCCAGTCTTCTTGCTGTTCTGGCAGCGTCCATTGCCACGTTACCACCGCCGACTACAATAACTTTCTTACCAGCTTTGATCGGTGTATCGTAATTGTCTAAGAACGCTTTCATAAGGTTATTTCTTGTTAAGAACTCATTGGCTGAGAATACACCCATTGCCTGCTCGCCAGGAATACCCATAAATCTTGGAAGTCCTGCACCGGAACCAATGAAAACTGCCTCAAAGCCCTCGTTGTCCATCAACTCATCAATTGTAACGGATTTACCGATGACAACGTTGGTCTCGATCTTAACCCCCAATGCTTTCACGTTTTCCACTTCAGCGGCAACCACTTTCTGCTTTGGAAGACGGAATTCAGGGATACCATAAACCAAAACACCGCCTGCCTGATGTAATGCTTCGAAAATCGTCACATCATAACCAAGCTTTGCAAGATCTCCTGCACAGGTAAGACCTGCCGGGCCTGAGCCGATCACTGCTACTTTATGCCCATTTAACTTTTCTGCCTTTTTCGGTTTAATGCCATGTTCTCTTGCCCAGTCCGCAACAAAACGCTCTAATTTACCGATCGCTACAGGCTCTCCTTTGATTCCACGGATACATTTTCCCTCGCACTGTGTCTCCTGTGGACATACACGGCCACAGACTGCCGGAAGTGCGGAAGACTCGCTGATCACATGGTAAGCAGCCTCAAAATTACCTTCTTTGACTTCTGCGATAAATCCCGGAATATTGATGGATACCGGACATCCTTTCATACACTGTGCATTTTTGCAGTTTAAGCAGCGGGCAGCTTCTGCCATTGCCTCTTCTTCGTTATATCCCAAACATACTTCTTCAAAGTTCGCTGCACGAACGGCTGGCTCCTGCTCACGAACCGGAACTCTAGTTAATACGTCCATTTTTTCCTCCTGATTCTATGTAACTGACCAGACAGTTTTCTCTCTGATCTGCAAAATTTCTGATTTTTAACTGTTACAATTGCCGCATCCACCGTGATGTGTTGCACCTTCCTGTAATTTCAGCATGGCTCTTCCCTCTTCGGTCTTGTACTGGGCCTGTCTTCTCATTGCCTGGTCAAAATCAACCAGATGTCCGTCGAACTCCGGTCCGTCTACACATGCAAATTTCACTTCATCGCCGACAACCAGACGGCAGGCACCACACATTCCGGTTCCGTCTACCATGATTGGATTCATGGAAACAACCGTTGGAATTCCTAATTCTTTTGTCAATTTGCAGACAAATTTCATCATGATCATTGGTCCGATCGCCACACAGTGGTCATAACGGTTACCATTATCCCAGAGTTCCTGCAGCTGTGCAGTACCGGTTCCCTTGAAACCGTACGAGCCATCATCCGTTGTCACATAAAGGTTTGTGGCAACTTTTTTCATCTCATCCTCTAAGATCAGTAAATCTTTGTTACGGGAACCCATGATAACATCACAGTCAACGCCGTGCTCATGCAGCCATTTTACCTGAGGATAAACCGGAGCTGTACCAACACCACCTGCAACAAATAATATTTTCTTTTTCTTTAATTCTTCAATATCTTCATGGATCAGATCAGATGGACATCCCAGAGGTCCAACGAAATCTTCAAAAGCATCCCCTTCCTGTAAGCTTACCATACGCTCTGTGGAAGCTCCTACGGTCTGGAATACGATCGTGATCGTTCCCTCTTCTCTGTTGTAATCACAGATGGTAAGTGGAATACGTTCACCCTCCTCATCAATTTTTACAATAACAAACTGTCCCGGTTCGCAATACTGCGCAACACGGGGAGCCTTGACATCCATAAGATAGATCTTGTCTGCCAGTTTTTCTCTTCTAACGATTGGATACATGTTTTTCCTCCTTGTATATACTCACTGCCTTTTTCATCTCTGTAATCGTTTTTCTTAATCACGAGTCTCTTATGAAAATATACATTTTTTTTAGCATTACTTTATATAATAAAGGAAAAGACGTTAGATTTCAACGGCTTTTCCTCGGTTTTACAGTATTTTGCTATAATGATTATTTATGGAATCCATTCTTTTTTGTTTCCATCTATACAATATTATTATGCTTCCACTTTGGAAAACAGAATTCTGTCATTATCCAATGCCTTTCCGGCACGGACTGCAAACTGCTCTAACAGATCATCCACTGACATCTTTTCCCGTTCTTCCCCGGAAACATCCAGCACAATATTTCCCGAATCCATCATGAGGGTACGGTTTCCAAGTTCAAGCGCCTGATGCATGTTGTGCGTGACCATAAGGCAGGTGATGTTCTGCTCTGACACTATCTTTTTTGTGAGGTTCAGTACTTTCTCTGCGGTGGCAGGGTCTAAAGCTGCGGTATGCTCATCCAGCAGCAAAATCTTAGGAGTCACCATCGTTGCCATCAAAAGTGTGAGTGCCTGACGCTGTCCACCGGACAAAAGTCCGACCGGCTGCTTCATACGGTCTTCTAACCCCATGTCAAGCAGTGCGAGCTGCTCTCTGAATTTTTTCTTGTCCGCTGCCTTGATCCGGCTGAAATAGGCATTCTTTGAAGTAGTCGTGCGCAGGTAGGCAAGCGCCATATTCTCCTCGATCGTCATATGTGGTGCGGTTCCCTTCAATGGATCCTGAAACAAATGACCAATCACTTTACTGCGGACATGCTCTTTCTGATAGGTAATGTCCTCACCATCCAGCATGATCAGTCCTTTGTCTGCAAAAAAGGCTCCTGTTATCGCATTAAACAGCGTTGATTTTCCGGCTCCGTTGCTTCCTACGATCGTTGCAAAATCCCCCTGCTTTAAGGTGAGATTTAGATTTTTTAATGCACATTTTTCATTGACAGTTCCCGGATTAAAAGTTTTGCTGACATCGCGCATCACAAGCATTGCGTTCTTCTCTGCCATTATCTTTCTCCTCCTTCGCTGTCATTTTTCATAATCTCCTGAACGTATATCTGGTTCTGAGCCTTTGCGGCACGTTTCTGCCGGTAAAAATTCATCTGCTTTTTCAGATATGGGAATGCGATCGCCACGGCTACAATGATTGCAGAAACAAGTTTTAAACACTCTGCCGGTACATTTAATCTCAGGGCAACTGCCACGATAAAACGATACAGGCAGCTTCCTAAAATAACGCCGGTCACACGCTGTAACATACCGCCTTTTCCAATGATAGATTCCCCAATGATCAGGCTGGCGAGTGCGATTGTTACCATTCCGGTTCCAAGATTGATATCACAGGATTTCTGATACTGCGCAAGCAGTCCGCCGGAGAGACCGGTCAGGGCATTGGCAACACAAAGTCCGATCGTGATCATGGCACTTGTATTAATGCTGGAAGCTCTTACCATATCCGGATTATCTCCGGTTGCGCGGATGGAAAGTCCAAGCCTTGTATTTAAAAAGAAAGAGATCAGCACTCCTACAATGATAACGATCAGTGCAGCCACGATCAGTTTATACCACGTTCCACCGATCGCTGTTTTTGCCCAGGTAAAAACGGATTCACAGTTGAATAAGTTCATGTTGGAAGCGAATCCCATTACTGCAATATTAATTGTATACAATCCGGTATTTACGATGATTCCCGCCAAAATGGACTGAATCCCCATTTTTGTCTGTAAGAAAGCGGTCACAAAACCGGAGCAGACACCAGCTGCCATCGCTGCAAATAATCCTAATATCGGATGACCTGCAAGTGTCACCGATGCACAGACGGCACATCCCAATGTAAAACATCCATCGGTCGAAAGATCCGCAATGTTTAAAATACTGAAGGATATAAATAATGCCAGTGCGACCAGTGCATAGATAAAACCAAGTTCTAATGCACTCTGTACAATTGATAATGTAATAATGGAACCCATACCTTAATTAAACTCCTCTGCTGTTACTGTCTCGATCAATTCGGAACACATATCTTTAAAGATAGAATAATCGATTCCGACTTTTTCTGCAATCTCTGTATTTACGGTTACGATACCGCTGTCTAATGTTTCTACCGGTGTTGTGGCCGGATCTGCTCCGTTTGCAAGAATGTCTGCAACCATGTCTGCTGTCTTTGTTCCGAGTGTCTCATAGTTGACGCCGTATCCTAAGAATGCTCCGTTTAAAGCAAAGGAATCTGCACTTGTGTAGTGAGGGATACCTGCGTCTGCAAATTTTTCAAAAATCGCAAGTTCTGCTGTCATAACAGTGTTGTCCTGTGGTGTAAAAATAGCGTCTACTTTTTCTGCTACCAGGGAATCTGCTGCTGCCTGGATCTCACCGGTTGTTGTACCTGTTTTTTCTGCATAGGAAATCCCATGTTCATCGCAGTAATCTTTTGCCGCCTGAATAGCACTTGTGGAAGAATCCTGGCTCTTATCATACAGAAATCCGATTTTTGCAGCATCCGGATCCGCTGCCAAAATGAAATCCATGATCTGTGCCACATCAATTGCATCGGATGTTCCTGTAATATTGGCACCCGGAGCATCTGCACTTGCTACAAGTCCTGCTCCGACCGGATCTGATACTGCGGAAAATACAACCGGAATCTGATTATCTTCCGTTGCGTTCTGCATGATCATTGCTGCCGGCGTTGCAATCGGAATGATCACATCGACGCCCTCTGCCACAAGATCTGCTGCGATCTGGTTCAGGGTAGAGGAATCTGCCTGACCATTATAGGTGTAATCTGCATAATCAAATGTCACACCAAGTTCTGCTCCTTTTGCATCCAGCTCTGCTTCAATTGCTTTCTCGATCTGGTTTAAGGATGCATCATCTACATACTGTACGATTCCAACTTTGTACACGGTTTTGTCTGCAGTATTCTGTGCAGTGTCCTTTGCGGTATCGGCTACGTCTGCACTGCTCTCTGTTGTGTTCGTGCTGTTTCCTGCATTGGATGTGTCTGTGCTGTTTCCGCATCCACCGATCACTGTTGCTGCCATTGCCATTGTCAATACTGCTACCATCATTTTTCTCTTCATCATTTTTTCCTCCAAATTTTAAGAATGTTTTTTGAAAGAAATCCGTTTTGAAAGTTATAAGAATCATGTATTGCGGTTTTGTTTGCAAGTATAAAAAGAATCTCGCCTGCGAGATTCTCCGCCTGCGGCGGGTCGCAATATGCGACATGTTTCTTATCCGCCGCAGTGCGATCCTCACGGAGTGTTTTTTATGTAATGGAAACGAAGTTTCCTATTACATAAAAAACCGTCTCAAGCTGTTGCTTGAGACGGTAATAAAATCTTATTATCGCGGTA
>ERZ1026846.1637-NODE-1637-length-13728-cov-14.503328_pt1 | contig 13728 bp, 12 predicted proteins | sample MGYA00380153_ERZ1026846 | MGnify/ENA primary metagenome ERZ1026846 (study PRJEB33269, sample SAMEA4719789) | human gut metagenome | biome: human-associated habitat; feature: organic feature; material: feces | place: Cameroon | collected 2013-10 ... | reverse complement strand
ACGGTGCAGCCCGGCGAATACCGCTCCTTCACCCTGAAGCTGGCCGCCGATGCAGACCATCACACCAGCCTGACCTACGACCCCTACACCTCCGAGCTGACGCTGGACCGCAGCTATGCCGGTTCCCGTGCCGACATCGTTCACCGCCGCAGCTGCAAGGTGCGCAGCCAGAACGGTGCGCTCAAGCTCCGCATCCTGCTGGATAAAAACAGCATCGAAGTTTTCGCCAACGATGGCGAGCAGACCATGACCGCATGGATCTACACCCCCCAGTCTGCCGATGGCATCACCTTTGCTGCCGATGGCAAAGCAACTGTTACGGTGGAACAGTTTGAACTGAATCTGTAACCTGATATTCCCTTCATTTCTCCTTCATTAAAACACAGCCCCGCTTTGGATCCTTCTTCACCAAAGCGGGGCTGTGTTTGTTATGTCATTGATCTTCCAGTCTGCCATGGTCGCAACCAAGCGAGAAATCATGTCCAATCTTCCCACCCAGCACAAGCTGGGCATACTCCAGCGGCTTATTGTACAGCAGCCAGTCCAGTTCTGCCCGCTGTGCCGGGGTGTTGCGCCGTAGGTCTACACTCATCCACCACACGCCCGATTTTTACGCAAACCGGAACTTGTCGGGGCGAGGCCCCTCCATCTTGCTGCGCAAGACCGTTCGGTCGCTTAAAAGCCCCACTGGGGCTTTCATTGCTCCGCTTTGCTGCGCAAACGCGAACAATGCTCTTTTTGCTCCGCACAAAATCCTTCATCGTTTGGCGTAAAATTGGCGTATGGCGTAGTTTTCGCCGGAAATTCATCAAAAGAAAAAGCCCGAAACTTCTCGTACCATCAAGAAATTTCAGGCTTAGTTTCGCTTAAATTGGAAATTTACTGCTTAATCGGCTTCATCATGGGGAGAATGCAAACAACGACTCCATCTTTATCCGTTATGCTCCATTAACATCCTTGATAGATGCAGAAGAAACAAAGGAAAAGCTACCACTTTATAGCAAGTTTCTCTCCATGATGAGTGATTCCTATGCTACAGAACTAAGACTTTCCAAAAAATCAAGTGCTTCAAACACAGTCGAAAAAGTTACGCAATATTTGCAAAGCCATTGATTTCGTTCATCTGTATCTTCAATACAAGGAATCTCCGAAATGTTTTGCAACCGCTTTTTTGCATATTTTACTGCTGTTGGATAGTTGGGAGCGATTTGCCAAATGGAATCTTTATCGCCTTTCTTGTAAATTGAAATAAATTTTTTAACATCTTTTACAAGGTTATTTTTGTCAGCCTCAGTTTGAGTGGGAGGAGCACAATCTTTGAAATGTAGCATAAACCAATATTCAATGCAGCCGGAGGTCATCAGAAGTCGAACACGAATATTGGGCTTTTTTCGAAGCTTTCGGAGATAGTTAATAATTTTTAGTCGGTCAGCCCATACTTCGTCACTACTATCTTTTAATTCAGCATCAAAAAAGAACCAGATTTCATCCGTTGCTTCAGCAGTATCTCTATACTTTTTATCTTTTTCGAACCTACTTTTCGTGTCCTCGAACAAATTTGTAGAAGCTCTCTTTGCACATCGCTTAATTACAGCCACATCAGAGAACTGATTTTTCAAATAATCAATATACTGTTGCTCACTTTCACCTTCATAAAATACATAAACTAAGGGCTTGACACGTTTTATCTGACGAGGCATTATTCTACCTCCTCAATTTCAACGTTTGGTATTGCACCATACTTGCCAAGAATATAGTTCTTTTGAATGTTTTCTTCTGTTCGTGTTCCGAGTTCACTCACACTGTAAAGTTCAGAAACACCATCTGCGTTATGCTTATCCACAAAATAGAATTGGTCTTTTCTTAACAAATCCATGCCCATAAGTTCTGTATTGTGGGTTGTAAAAATAAGCTGTGCACCGTGTGGGTTTGCATTCTTGTTCTGGAACTTTGCAACGATATATGCTACCAAAATAGGATGTAACTCACGATTGATTTCATCAATTAGTAGAAGTCCACCCGTTCGCAAGGTTGATTCAATTGCTGGAGCGATTGACATCAATCTACGCGTTCCGTCTGATTCGTCATCCAAATCCAATTTGTAAAGACCTCTCGATCCGTCCTTGTTTTTTCCTTTGTGAGTTGTTTTAGCGTCAACTTGTCCTACTCGCATTTGCTGCATTTGGATATTCGGACTGGATGCCAACGCTTGTGCAAATTGTGATAATGCATTTTTTAGTTCATCTGGCATATTTTCAGGAAAGGCAGAATTATTATTGTCAATTTCCCGATTATTAACGTCAAATTGTACATCCTCAATGCCGAGATCAGCAGCTTTTGCGTAGTTTGAAATTGCTTTTAACATAAGAGGATCTTCCGAATAGGTAATCAATTGATCAGGAATATCTGTATAGTCTCTTGAGAATCGTATATCTTCTCTAAACCATTGCATCGCCCTAACGCAAGCAGAATCATTCATTGTACATGCGACGGAAAAAAACAGTTGGTTCTCTGATACCATCTTACCAATTAGTTTTCGAAGTGCTTTATCCTCTGTAAAGCTGAAATTTTGCTCTGCTCTAGTAAAAACAGTTGCCTTTTGTCCTTTTGGTGCGTGGAATAGGTACTCTTTTAGAATCTTCTGCCGTGTCGCAGAAAATCCATACCAGTATTTTACATTGTTTTTTGTATAAATGAATTCAAACTCTGTCGGTTGCTCTGCAGAGTAATCATTCAACGCAAAAGAATGAATTGGAATCTCAGATTTTTCATGCTGTGTCCGCTGAGCATTTTTTATAAACTGAACTGCTAGCCAAAAAGCACGAATAACATTACTCTTGCCTCCGCCATTTTTTCCATAAATTGCCGCTACCGGTAGGATTTTTTGACTTTTGTAATGAATCAAGCAATCTTTTTTACTACCCAAGCCTATTGCTTCCATAGACAATATGGCTTCGTCACGAAAGGAACGATAATTTTTAAATCGAAATTCTATCAGCATATTGCAACCCTCCAATGCTAGAGTATCATATTTTTAGCAGAAATTCAATCGAAATAATCACTTTTTTCGAAAATAATCAATCAAATTTTGAGAAAAACCAACCTCCGATTTTATGGAAACTGAAAGTGCACCATGTAAAGCTGATTCAATTATTCACGAAAGGATTCCAGATATTCGTCCAGCACTTCTACATTCACCAATGCAATGCGTTTCAGCCGGACGATGGCGTGGGCATCCTGTGCAATTTGTCGGAAAGAGTTTTTGCCCATCGAGTAGAGGACAGCCCCTTCTTCATAGCGGATATACTTCTTTTTCTTCCTGGCCAGTATCTTTTCCAGTTCTGGAACTGTAAAGGTCTCTGTTTTTGGTGTCATGCCATTCTTCTCCTTTGTCAAGGGTCGTGGTATACTTGTTTTATCAGGATATAGAAAAAAGACACTCCACTTTCAGCATTCGCTGATGGTGAAATGTCCTCTTGGCTGTTTTCTCGTTTACAGTTTTCTGTTGGTAGCCGGTATGCGAAAATCCGTCAGACTAAACTTGCCATTTTACGCTTCCTCATCAATCCTTGAAGAAATCCGTCAAGGATGTCAGGAAATTTGTAATCTCTGTGTCGCAATCTGCGATGTACTGTTTTGACGGAGACACAAATATTACCACGTAGCTTAGTTGGATTCCGGGCGCATCGTTGGGACAGGTCAAGGAAGGCTCACAAATAGCTTTATTTTCCTTTATAAGCCTATCCATGCGGCTTCCTTTTTCCTGCTCCCGTACGTCACCCTACGCAACTCTCCACAACTTACCGGCAATTTGGTGTAAAAGTGGTGTAGTAGTTGGTGTAGTGGATTTCAGACCGAAATGCCCAGTTTACCGTTCAGATTTGCAAAGGAATGGGCTTTGGCTTCCTTGGTGGCTTCCGCGTAAATCTCCATCGTGGTGCTGATGTCCTTGTGTCCCATGATGTCCTGAATGATCTTCAGGTTGGTCTCATTTTCGCACAGCCGGGTGCAGAACGTGTGCCGGAGATTATGGCAGGAGAAGGGCGGCAGCAGCTGCGGCTCCCGCTTTTCCTTTTCGGCCTTTTCCAGTTCGGCTTCGTTGTATGCCGCGCTGATGCGCTTGATGGCACGGTTGACGGTCTGCGGATTCTGCGGCTGGCCGAAGCGGTTCAGGAATACGAAGTCCGAGATTCCGTCGATCTCGTATTCGCACACCAATTCCAGTTCCTGCTGGTTGGCGCGCTCCTGTTCCAGTGCCTTCCGCACTTCGGGCAAGATCGGAATTTCCCGCTTGCCTGCGGCAGTTTTGGGCGTGGACATGGTGAAGTAGCAACCACCGACTTCGTGGTCGTGATAGACCAGATTGTGCTGAATGGTAATAAACCCGCTCTCAAAGTCGATGTCACCCCAGCACAGGCCAACCGTTTCCGAGATACGGCATCCGGTTCCCAGCATAAAGGTGAACATCGGAAGCCAGTGCTGGAACTTCGGCGTTTTCTTGATGAAATTCAGGAATGCCTGCTGCTGGGGCAGGGTCAGAGCGTGGCGTTTGGGCGTTTCGTACTGGTGGGCGGCTTTAATGGCCGTCAGGACACCATCCGTGGGATTTACACGGATGTACTCATCGTCCACCGCCACCGCAAAGACCTGATGGAGAACATTCTGGATGGTTTCCAGCGTGTTCAGTGCCATCTTGCCATTGCGGACGATGCCATTGTAGTAGCTGCGGATATCCGACTTGCGGATATCCTTGAGCTTCATCCTGCCGATCTCATCCCGAACGAACCGATTGTACATATAAACGTAATTGGCGAAGGTATGCTCTTTCAAGCCCACCTTGTTCTTACGCCACAGTTCAAACAAGTCATTCAGGGTCAGGCTGCACTCCGGGATGCGGATGCCCTCTGCCAAGTCGCGCTGTATCTTCTCTTCCTTTTCGCGCAGCCCCTCCAAGGTTGCATCATAGATGGTATGGCGTTTCCCGTTTTTCGCAGTTCAACGGTACATATACAGCCCGTCACTTTTGCGATAAACCTCGCCATCCTTCAAAACACGGCCTTTATTGTCTTTACGTCTTTGCATATAAACTCTCCTTTTCATGCACAGAATGTTGAAAAGGAGCCTTACGCCATGAGTATACCATGACGCAAGACTCCCTGCAATATCAAACAGTCAATTTTTGAACCGCATCAGATCGAGAATGCCTTGTCCAGATATTCGTCCAGCTTACGGCGTTTGATCAGCCGTTTGATTCCGTTCCAAAGGACGAACTTGCATTCATCGCTATCGGTCATCGACCGCAGTTTATTGATACCGATCCCGGAGTAAGCCGCCGCTTCCTCCAAGGTCAGATTACTCTTTTGCCAAATCGGAACTTGTCGGGACTTAGTCCCTCCATCTTGCTGACGCAAGACCGTTCCGTTGCTTAAAGTCCCCACTGGGGACTTCATTGCTTCGCAAACGCAAACTTCTTTCACTTGCACCTCCATATCCTTGTAACCGGGTGCCGGGGCAGAAAGTGCCAGCTTTCTACCCCAAACGCTCCTGATGAGGTTCAGATTTCCGAGTGCCCCTCCTGTGTGCGGGGTTGTGCCGCTGGTTTGTTTTGCGCCTGTTCTGCCTGCAAGCGGCTCAGCAGTTGCAAAACGGAATCTCGTGCTTTCTCCTTGACCTGATCCTTGCCTTTCTGCCGGATTTCCGGTCTCAGGAGTTTTTCCTGCAAGCGAGTGGCAGTGGTCTGCATGGTCTTGAGGAACTTGTCCAGCACAGTGTCCAGACGGTGGGCGGCATATTCCCTCGTGGCTTTGGGAGCCTTTCTCTCCGGCGATAACACCCACTTCTTCGTATCCTCGATCATCCGCATATCTTCCTTGCGGGTCTCGGTGCGTACCACGTCCGTCACGGCCTCCACCGCCTTGTCGTAGGCTGCTGCCGAAACTTCATCGATCAGCGTTTCCATGTCGTTGACCTTGAGGGTCAATTCGTCCAGCTTGCTCTGCTGGGCGGCAAGCTGCTCCTTCTGCTTGGCAAGGATGAAGTCCTGCTTCTCCAGATACTTGCGGTTGCCGTACTCCGCTTCTTCCTCCAGTTCCAGCCCGTGCCGCTTGGCAATCTCAAACAGCATCTTCCGGCAGGCGGCATCAAAGGTGATCTTGCGGTTGTTGCGGCGGCTGAGGGGCTTGTCCGGGTCGGGCAGCTCAAAGCCCAGTGTTTCCAGCGCCTTTTCCTGCTGGGGTGCGACCTCTCCGTGTTTGTTCTCGCAGTCGAACACATGACGTTCGTGGATATGCGGTGTACTTTCATCCAGATGCAACGCCCAGTCCAGTACATAAACATGGTCTCCGAACCTCGCCTTGAACTCTTCAATAAACTCCGTCACGACCGCCAGCAGAACTTCGCCCGAAGCATGGTCGTCCTTTGTTCCCAGCTGATAGATGGTTTCTTCCGGGCAGGTCTTGCGACTGGACAGCAGGTCAGGAATGGAGCGGTTACGTTCCGTGTGCCGGATCTTTGCGTTACGCTCGTTCTGGTTTTCGATGAAGGCCGTGTAGTGGGTCTCGTAGAATTGCCGTTCCACATCTGAGAAGGTTGCTGCCAGATCATCCGGGTCTTGTGGGACAAGAGCCGAACGGAAACCGTGAAAGCAGTCCCAGTAGATGTTGCCCTTGGCTCGTTCGGGGTCGATGTGCTCGCTGTTGGTGAGGTCGAAATTCCGGTCGTTGTGCTTGGGGTTATAGGTGCCGTGTTTTCCGGCTCGTCCATTGTGTCGTGTCAGCTTCAGATAAACATCCCTCCGTTTCAACAGCTTGGTGGGGAGAACGCAGCAGCGGAGCTGCTGGATCTGCCGCCGTTTTGCGCCAGATAATACCCAGTAGGATATGACGCACAGCATCATATCACTGGGGCAAAGGACTGCATCCTCTGCACTCCTGCACCGGGCAAGCTGTCCTGAATGGACAGCTCGTCCGGCTTTTCAGAGGGTCATTTTGACCCTCTGATTTGGTAAATGCCGCTCTCCGACACTTACCACTCTTGGCAAACTGTCAAGATGACACTTTGCCAGCGCCCCCTATAAAGGAGAACTTGAGCGTTTTTCTGCGTACGTGCGTACACAGCAGTCGGCGTTCTCTGTACGCACGTACGCAGCGAAAGACCGAAAACGTGCCATACAGGGGGATCAAAAGCGGGTCATGCCCGCCAGCCGTTTGGGGTAAGGTCAGGCTGCACAAGGGTCTCGATGCCCACAAATCCCCGGACCCGCCGCCCGGAAGAATTGATGATGTTGTTGGTGGATTCCAGATTGTACCTGCGCTGGTTGGAGATCAGCGCATCGCTGAACCCACGGGACTTGATGGCATTCAGACTGTTCTCCTCGCACCACATCTTGTAGACCTCATACAGCTCTTTTGAGCTGGTGCAGGCATCCGCCTTCAGGCGGATGTAGCCCTCGGATTCGAGGAAATCGAACACATTGTTGTTGTCCCGCTTCACCAGTTCCCGGTTGCGCTTGGCACGGTCGCTCTCGGTAAACTGAAACCCGTTCTTTACCAACCGCTGCAAGCCCTCAAATGCCCACAGCAGGATGCCATCAACCTCTGCCGCCATTTTCTCGGCAATGTCCGGGTCATCCACACGGGACAGGGGCTTGTCCTTGGTGGTCAGAATGAGCTGGCGGCGGTAGAAACCGTCCGAGCGGTCATACAATGCCTGCAAATCGCCGTTGCTGAACGCCAGCAGACGGGCGTACATCCAACCCTGATAGCTCTGCTTGCCCTTGCGCTCCAAGTCCATCTGCCCCTGCGCGGTCACATCGGTGACGGGCGGGAAGTCCTCCACCTGTGCCGCTAGCTTCAGCACGTCCACCACATTGGTGACCTTCTTGGCAAGGTTCGCTCCGACGTATTCACGCATCATCTCGAAGATCTCACACCGCAGGGGCATGGTGTCGGTCATTCGACCGTCCGGGGTGAAAAATGCGCCATTCGAGTAAAGCAGTTGATGGGTGCTCAGAAAATCGTCACAAAACAGGGATTCGTTGAAGAAGCCTTTCTTGATCCATGCAGGGGTAAAATTACTCATAGGCATTCCATCCTTTCATTGGCGTTACGGAAAAAACGATGTTCTCATTTTGAGTACATCGTTTTTTCTACCGCAACAGGTGGATACACGTCCGTTTCGCCTCATGTGGACATTTTGACCACATGAGGTGAATTGCCGTTCTCCCTGCATGGATTTCCTGCCCCCTTCCGGCGGCGTTTTCCGGCTTTCCCTTGCGGGGTCATCGCCGGGTATCCCATGCAGACGGTCATGCGGTTTTCAAGGTCCAACGGGCAAAACGGCAACAAAAAAGCCGTCACAAAACAGACCAGCCCTGCCTTCGCTTTTTCTGGAAGGTCATGCTAGTCGGTTATGTAACGGCTGAAAGCCAAAATGTTCAGCCCCGCAGGGTCTGAACGAATATGTAAAAATATGTTATATTCAATTGTTGGGATAGATTACCACAAAAATCGAGCTGTGTCAACAAAAACTTTTGAAAATGCGCCACTTTCGGCAGCTTGCAAGAAAACGCGAGGAAAACTTTGGCAAAAAGAGAGAGGGCCGGACGGCGTCAGCCCTCTTGACAAAAATAAATCAATCGATTGTTTTTAATAATCGTCCATATTATAAATAATCGTCTATAGACAAACACAAAAACAACTTGTAAAATACTTGATGGATAGTTAAGACTAACCGCAAACGAGTTGAGAGGATGATCCATGTATGAAAAGGACGCGGCTGACGATCTTTTTGTTGATAATAGCATCGATTGCATCTGCGGTCATCACGCTTTGCATGGGAGCAGTCCGCATTCCGGTACAAGATACACTATCGATCCTGCTTCGGCACCTGTTCGGGACAGACACAGGCACCTCGGTATCTGTGGCATTTGAACAGATCGTCTGGCAGATCCGAATGCCCCGAATTATTCTGGGCTTTCTGGCAGGAAGCGGGCTGGCGCTCTGTGGCTGCGTGATGCAGGCCGTTGTCCAAAACCCAATGGCAGACCCATACATTCTTGGTGTGTCGGCAGGCGCAACTCTGGGAGCCACTGGTTCACTCTTTTTAGGGCTGGGCGTGATCTCCGGCTTTTGGGCCTTTGTAGGAGCTGGCGGTGCCTGCTTCCTCGTATTGGCTCTCTCATCGGCGGATGGCAAGACCACCTCAGTCAAGCTGATTCTCTCCGGCATGATTGTCAATGCACTGCTTACAGCATTTTCCAACTTTATCATTGCGGTAGCAGGCGATTCGGACGGTATGATGTCCATCAAGTTCTGGACGATGGGCTCCCTGACCCGCGCCGGATGGAAGAACATCGGCCTTGTCACACTGATTGTGCTGGCGGCAGCAGTCTTTTTCCGGACGCAGGCCCAGACACTGGATGGTCTGATGCTTGGTGAGGAAGCAGCTTCCACCATCGGCATCAACACCTTCCGGTGTCGGTTGGTTTATCTACTGATGCTCTCAGTGCTGACTGGTGCATTGGTATCGGTCTGCGGCACGATCGGTTTCGTAGGGCTTATCATTCCGCACGTTTCCCGCGCCATTGCAGGCACAGCACACCGAAAACTGCTGCCCATTGCGGCATTATCCGGCGGACTGTTCATGCTCTGGGTGGATGCCATCGCCCGCAGTCTGATTCCCAACACCGAGCTGCCTGTGGGCATCTTCACCGCCTTGGTGGGTGCGCCGTTCTTCGTCTATGTGATGGTGCGTAAAAAATATGGATTTGGAGGCAATTGAATGAAACTGGATGCGAAAAACGTCAGCGTTTCGATTGCTGGAAAACCCATCGTGCGGAATCTCTCCATTGAGGTTCCAAATCAGAAGTTTTCAGCGTTGCTTGGAGCCAACGGCAGCGGCAAGACCACTCTGCTCCGCTCTATCTATCGCACACAGAAGATCGACAGCGGCATCGTTCGTCTGGATGACGAGGACATCACACACTTTTCCGGCAAAAAGCTGGCTCGGAACATGGCGGTGATGGGACAATTCAACCAGATCAATTTTGACTATACCGTGCTGGACATCGCCCTGATGGGGCGGTATCCCTTCCATTCCCTGCTGGAGCAAGAACGGGAGAGGGACTACGAGATAGCTTTGGAAGCACTGGACAAGGTTGGCATGAAAAGCTACCGTGACCGTAACTTTCAGTCTCTCTCGGGCGGTGAAAAGCAGCGGGTGGTTCTGGCCCGCGCGCTGACCCAGTCACCCAAGATCCTGATCCTCGACGAGCCGACAAATCATCTGGATATCCGTTATCGGTTAGAAATCCTTTCAATCATCAAAGATTTGCAAATCACGGTCCTGGCTGCTCTGCATGATCTGAGCCTTGCAGCACAATTCTGCGACCACCTCTATCTGATGAAACAAGGCGAAATTGTAACGCAGGGCCAGCCTCAAGCGGTGATGACCCCCGAAAATCTGCGCCGAATCTTTGATGTAGAAGCCTGTGTTTACCCCAGTCCAGTCAACGGAAAACTAATGATCCAATATTTATAAACGCGGGAGTACCCCGCAGAAAGAGGAAAATTTATGAAAAAGAAAACCCTGAGCGTTGCCGCTGCGGCACTTGCCACCGTCATGCTGGCCACTGGCTGCAGTCAGACTGCATCTTCTGTGGCATCGTCCGTTGCTACTTCCTCCGAGATTGCTTCGTCTGTTGCCGAGAGCACCGTCTCCGCTGAAGAGACCTCTTACCCCCTGACCCTGCAGATTTATGACGCTGATGGCAATGCTGTGGATATGACCTACGATCATGCCCCCGAAAAGGTGCTGTCCACCCAGTTGTCCATGACCGAGCTGCTCATTAAGCTGGGGCTCAAGGACAAAATTGTCGGTGTGTTCGATAATGACAACGCCCTGAAAGGCGACATCGCCGATGAAGTTGCTTCTCTGAACAGCCTTGGCGATAAGAAGTCTGTTTCTAAAGAGACTATCCTTGCCACCGAGCCGGATCTGATTCTTGGCAAGGGTCCTCTGATGTTCACTGAGAGTAGCATCGGCACCGTCCAATCCTATCAGGAGCTGGGCATTCCCGTCTACACTGAGCTGGCTAGCGCTTCCATTGATCAGTCGCTGGATAACATTGTAGAGGATGTGCGGAACATCGGCGAGATTTTCAACGTGCAGGAGACTGCAAACGCTTACGCTGACGAGCTGCAGGAGAGAATCGACGCGCTGATGGACAAGGTCAGCGGCCAGAGTGGAGAGCCCCTGAAGGTTCTGCTCATGGCTGGCTACACCGATGGCGCCTTTGTGGCCTTCAATTCCAAGATGAGCAGTTGTATGCTGAATGCCCTGAACGCTGAGAATGTTCTGGACAAGGGCGGCAACGGCCTGACTCTGGAGAATCTGGTCTCCATGAACCCGGATATCATTGTCTACGTCCGCGCAGACCGCTTTGGTTCCACCGATGCCGACGCGGTGGAGCAGCTGACCTCCAACACCGTCGTGCAGGAGGTTCCCGCCATCGCCAACCAGAAGGTCATTGAGATGGATTATGATGACGTAATGGACTACAGTGCACGGGTCATCGATTCTGCTGAGACCCTGTACAACTTCATGTACAGTGCATCTTAACGGAATCTGAAATCAAAAATTTCGGTTATGGCAGAATACGGGTGGGCGGAAAGCCCATCCGTTTTTTGTAAATGCGGCTGAAATAACAGGCATCTCGGTAGCCGACCTCATGAGCGGCCTGTGTCACAGTGTAGTCGCCGGAACGCAAAAGCTCAGTGGCTATTCGGACACGATAATTGATGAGGTAATCGATGGGGCGGATGTTTTTGTACTTATAAAAGAGATAGCTGACATGTCCAGCTTTCTCATTGACCTGTTCGGCCAGTGCGTCCAGCGTCAGCGGCTCTGCATAGTGCTCTGCGATGAAATCCAGCAGGATGCTCATGATTTGGCTTTCATTGTAAGTTTCCTCTGGCTGAAAATCTGCGAAAATCTGGGCGAAGAATTCTTCCGTCAGCTTTTCTTGCTGGTACTGGCTGCGGATGTCAGCGTCCGGGTGGAGCTTTAGGATCTGCTCCAGAATGGAAAAGGTCTGTTCCGGATTTTTGAGCTTGTGGGAGAACAGCAAAGGCCGGTCGTTTTCGTAGTACATATTGATATAGTGGAAATCCTGCTCGCCCAAGGCCGAAATGGTCAGGGTCTTGTCGGGACATCCGTGCAGGAATAGTCCTCTCTTGGCAATGAAAGGTTCGTGCTCAAACGAGAAGATGGCCCGACCCGACACCGGAACAATCAGTGCACTTTTCAGGGTGCGGTAGCTATTACTCTCACCAGCGTGCAGGGTAAAGCTGCGGAAGCCGACAGACTCGATTCGGCCCTGATTGTATTCCTGAAATAAAATTTCCAGCGGATTAGGAAGCGCGGATATTTGATTCATTGGGAGCTCCTTTGTGCAAAAGCGGTTAGTTAATGCTAATATAGCACAAAATGCTACCGTTTGTCTATGTAGGGAGCACCCCACACTGCGTAATAATTAACAAAAAAGGGCGGTTATGGATGGAAATTCTAAATCTCGGTTCACATCGAATTGGAGTCCGGTTCCCGGAAAAGGGACTGCGCAAAGGCAAAAATCCTGCAATCCTACTCAACGATGGGGAACTGATTGAGCAGTTGAATCTGCGCACGGAACGAGCAGTGTTGGTGGGGGTATACCCCAATAACAGACTTTCAGAATATACCCCGTGGCCGGAACCGGCTATTCGACCGGGCACACCGGATTTTGGTGGGCAGCTAGGACAATATCATCGAGAACTGAACAACGAAATTCTCCCGGCGCTTATAGACGAATACGCCCTTGACACGGAAAAACTGGCGTATGGCGGCTATTCGCTGGGCGGTCTGGCTGCAACCATGAGTCTCTGGGAAATAGATGCCTTTGCTGCAGTATTTTCCCTCTGTGGGTCGTTCTGGTATCCGGGTGTTGCCGATTTCATAGAGGAACATGTCCCCAAAAACTACTCCGCACAGGTTTATCTGCAAAATGGTATCCGGGAGGGCGAAGGCCACAACAACCGCCTGTGTGATGCCTATAGCTATGCCCAACGAGTCCACACTGCCCTGCAAGCGACATGTGGAGCCAAAACTGTGCTGGATGACTACGGCCATCATGACCGGCAAAGTGAGCGTCTTAACGCTGCACTGCGTTGGGTGGAACGTGTGCTATGAATCATTGGCGTAAATTTTGGCGTATGCTGAATCAAGGTGCATTTTATAATCACCAGCGACGAGCTGCTTTAACCGCAGGGAACGCCGATTGGTAGCATAAAATCTTTATATGAAACAAAAAGCGGCAGCTACATTGTATTTTCACAACATAGCTGCCGCATTTTTGCGTTTGGGAGTTCGGTGTACCTACTACACCAATCCGCCTATTCATTTCTTACACCACACCGCTTTGTAAGGCTCCTTTTCGGGAAAACGTCCCAAAATTGGTGTAGTTGTGGTGTAGTACCGCAGATATCGGCCGAATTTCGTTTGAAAATTCATCGCATCTGCGTTTTAATTTTACGTTTTACTGCTCAATCGGCTTCATCGTGGGGATACTTTCCGAAATCTGCTTACAACGCTTCGTGATGCTTCACAATCGCGTTTTTACTTGCATTCCCGGTATTCATAATCCTTCGTGATTCGCCGTCATTCTCGTAGTTTTGCTGTCAATTTGCTGTCCTT
>ERZ1026846.1631-NODE-1631-length-13783-cov-4.727418_pt1 | contig 13783 bp, 10 predicted proteins | sample MGYA00380153_ERZ1026846 | MGnify/ENA primary metagenome ERZ1026846 (study PRJEB33269, sample SAMEA4719789) | human gut metagenome | biome: human-associated habitat; feature: organic feature; material: feces | place: Cameroon | collected 2013-10 ... | reverse complement strand
TTGGACACAAAAAAGGGGAGCCCGAAAGCTCCCCAAATATCCATAAATTACCCTCTAAAAGCATACAAGGTTATAATGTCGTTCCAACACGCCCAAAATACCCTAAAAATGGCGTTCTAAGCCCTTATTCCTCCTCGGGTGATACATTACTCATCCGACTACCCGAAATAAGCGTAGATTGCTTAATTACAGCGCGTTTCGTCATTACCGTACCATTTCCACCAAGCCCTGCATGCAGCAGATAGCTCCTGGTTGCGCCTACCTCTTCAGCCGTCAATACGGTGTATATCGCCGTGATGGAGCTGAAATAGAAGTCTTTTCGTCCTTCATGCTTGCCCACCATCAGGTGAACGTTTACTACTTTTGCCATATTTATATCGTTTTAAGTCCTACATCAGGAGCCACGCACCGCAAAGCGCATCGCTCTCATTATCGGCTGCAAATATACCAAATAATTGTTATATGGAGCAAAATTGCATCTTAATTATTCCTAAAACCCAAATTTTTCTTCGCAACAAGGCACTAAAAAAGCGGCCGTTAAGCCGCTCTAATCCTTCACCGTTTCCATCTATCCATCGCCTTGCAGACAAGCCCTCCTGAACGCCTCAGAAGCATCTCTGCCTCTCTGATGTAAAGCAGATGCAATCCGATGTAAACTTTCCCCTCGTTCCATGTAAACCTGCCACTCTAATAATTCAACCAAAATTCAACCAATGTAAACGTTTCGTTTTACACCCTCATTTTCTCTTCATCTATCTAACTATCTCTATTCTAGGTTCTTCCATCATTTTCGGGCTCTCTCTTAAATATACGCTTCGTTTTGTGCCCTCTACATACGCTCCTGACGCATGGATTGACGAGAAGAAGACCAAAATCGGTTATGAAATCCCATTCACACGTGAGTTCTACAAGTACGTAGCCCCACGCAAAAGCGAGGATATCTTCTCACACCTCAAAGAGTTAGAAGCAAAAGAAAACGAGTTAATGAACAAAATCTTGGGATAGTTATGGCAAAGACATATGATACATATAAGGACAGTGACATCGCTTGGATTGGCAACATTCCAAGCGAATGGGAAATCAAGAAACTTGGCAATTTCTATACCCAAAGAAATGAGAAAGTAAGCGACAAAGATTTTTCCCCATTATCTGTCACAATGCAAGGTATATTACCTCAGTTGGAAACTGCAGCCAAAACAAATGATGGTGACAACCGTAAACTTGTAAAAGTTGGTGATCTTGTTATAAATAGCCGCTCTGACAGAAGAGGGTCTTGCGGTATATCACCATATGACGGATCTGTATCTTTAATAAATACAGTGTTGTGTCCAAAAGATAAGATGAATGCAAAATTTTATAATTGGCTATTTCACACAACTATGTTCGCAGATGAGTATTACAAATGGGGACATGGTATCGTTGATGATTTATGGACTACAAGATGGTCTGAAATGAAAAATATTTCTGTTGTGGAACCCCCTCTTTCAGAACAACAAGCCATCGCCTTATACCTCGATGAGAAATGTGGCGAAATAGACTCTTTGATTTCCCTTCAAGAGGAAATGATTTCGGAGCTACAGGCATATAAACAGTCTATTATCACAGAGGCTGTCACCAAAGGCCTTGACTCAAACGTTCCTATGAAGGATAGTGGAGTTGAGTGGATTGGTATGATTCCTGAAGGATGGAAAATCCAAAGACTTAGAACTTTAGGGAATTGTCAAAATGGAATCAGTAAAGGAGGTGAATATTTTGGAGATGAATTTGATTTTCCTTTTGTGAATTATACTGATGCTTATAAGAATATTGATGTTCCATATCCTGAAGGTAGAGCAAATTCTACAGAAGAAGATAGAAAGCAATATTCATTGATTGAAGGAGATATTTTGTTTACCAGAACATCAGAAACTATAGATGAAATCGGATACGCATCTACCTGTACTCAGACTATTCCAAATGCGGTCTTTTCTGGATTTTTAATTCGCTTTAGACCAACGGGAAAGGAATTATATTACGGATTTTCAAAATATTACTTTAGAAGTTCTATCCATAGAGCTTTCTTCGTAAAAGAAATGAATTTGGTAACGCGAGCATCTTTAAGTCAAAACCTGCTTAAAAATTTACCAACGTTAATTCCTCCTCTCTCCGAGCAACAGGCTATCGCCTCCTATCTCGATGAGAAGACTTCTCAAATTGACTCTCTCATAGCCATCAAGCAAGAAAAGATCACTGAGCTGAAGGACTACAAGAAGAGCATTATATATGAATACGTAACAGGCAAGAAAAAAGTATAACATATGACACCAGATGAATTAAAAGAAAAGCAATTTGAGTCAGATATCGAACGATACCTGCTCACAGAAGGTGGATATACAAAAGGTACCCAGGCTACTTACGACCGTGTAAGAGCCTTGGACCTTGATACTCTTATCCGCTTTATCAGCACTACCCAACCAAAACAATGGGCAAGATATGAACGACAATATGGTGAAAAGGTAAAAAATAATCTCTATACCATTTTGCAATCAAACATTTCAGAGTATGGTCTTATACATACCCTGCGCAATGGTATCAATGACAAAGGGCATAAATTTGACTTATGCTATTTCGCACCAACATCATCCCTCAATCCTGAACTCATAGAAAAGTACAACCAAAACATCTTGGAATGTACTCGCCAGTTTGTATATAGCAAGGACATCAAGAACTCCATCGACATGGTACTCTCACTGAATGGTATTCCAATTATCGCCATTGAACTCAAAAACCAGTTCACCGGCCAGGATATCAATGACTCTAAAGAGCAATGGATGAAGAACCGTGAGCCAAAAGAGCCATTGTTCCATTACGACAACCGTATCCTCGCCTACTTCGGCTGCGACCTCTATGAGGCAGCCGTAACAACACGCCTGGAGAAGGATAAAACATTTTTCATCCCATTCAATCAAGGAAGCAATGGTGCAGGAAATGTAGGTGGTGCAGGAAACCCAGAGGCAAAGGATGGAGATTATGTGACATCATACCTATGGAAAAATGTACTCCGTAGAGATATGCTCCTGGCTATTCTCCAACGCTACATCATGCGCCAAAAGGAGGAAACTATCTCCCTGATCGTTGATAAACATGGTAACGAGAAAGAAATCACAAAAACAACAGAAAAGATTATCTTCCCTCGTTACCATCAGCTTGACGTAGTGGAGAAACTGATTCACGATACTGAAGAAAAGGGTTCTGGACATAACTATCTGATCCAGCATTCTGCAGGTTCAGGTAAGTCAAACTCCATTGCTTGGCTTACTTATCGTTTGGCATCCCTCCACAATAAGGATAATGCCAACATCTTCAAAGGTGTCTTCGTCATCACAGACAGACGAGTACTCAACAGACAACTCCAGGAAACCATTCTTGGCTTTGAACATGTAGAAGGTACGGTCACTACCATCACGGAAAAAGACCATGATGCAAGTAATAAGCTACGTGATGCCATCAATGCAGAGCATACAGGTATCGTCATCACTACTCTCCAACGCTTCCCACAGATTTATGAGCAAATCGTGTCCAACTCCGGACATAAGTATGCCGTAGTAGTGGATGAAGCACATTCAAGCCAAAGTGGTAAGAGTGCAGAAAAACTAAAGGCTGCTCTTGCTGATACAGATGAAGCACTCAAGGAAATGGCAGAATGGGAGGACAAAACAGTGGAAGAAGTAGAAGCTGAAAAGGACAGGCTGATGCTAGACTTATTGAGCCAGGGACAGCATAACAATCTCGCATTCTATGCATTCACTGCTACTCCAAAACCAAAGACCTTACAGACTTTTGGTATCTTTGAACAGAGAATGAAGGGAATGGAAGATGAAAGTAGATATGTAGCATATCATAACTACTCCATGCTCCAGGCTATAGAAGAAGGATTCATCAAGGATGTTCTCAAAAACTATACGACGTTCCAGACATCCTATGAGATTGCACGCCAGTCAGAGGACAATCCTAATTACGAGGAGACCCCTGCCACCAGAGCTTTGAAGGCATTCCATGACAACCATAGCGATACCATCAACAAAAAGACAGCCATCATTGTCAATAAGTTCTTGGAAGTTACCATGAACAAAATGGAAGGAAAGGCCAAAGCCATGGTGGTTACGGCTAGCCGTGCCCATGCTGTCAGATATTTCTTTGCCATCAAGGAGTATTGCAGAAAAAACAATATAAAATGCCTGCATCCGATGGTAGCATTCTCTGGTAAGGTTAACTATAAAGGCACAGAATATACAGAACCACAGCTCAATAAGCGTGGAGAAAAGAATATTTCAGAAGATAAGCTTCCTCTGTATTTCTCTAGCGAGTTCTACAACATGCTTATCGTGGCAGACAAATACCAAACCGGATTTGATGAGCCACTTCTGCATACCATGTTTGTGGACAAGAAGCTGAAAAATGTAAAGGCGGTGCAAACACTGTCACGCTTAAACAGAGCAAACAGACTTAAGAAAGATACCTTTGTGTTCGACTTTGCAAACACGGCTGAGGAAATCGCTACATCATTCAAACCATTCTATGAAGGAACCGAACTCATCAAGCCTGTGGATGTGAACTATGTCTATAAATTCCACAAGGACGTTGAGCTGTTCCATCTTTGGACAACGGAAGACGAAGAAAAGTTCTATGAGGTATTTGCAGAGACAAAGAAAAATAAAAACCAACTGGGTATTCTTTCAAGTATGCTTAAACCGGTCGTAGACAGAATCGGAGAGCTTGAAGAAGAAAAGCGCTTTGAGGTAAGAAGCAAAATCAAGAACTTTGTGCGCTTCTATTCCTATATGACCCAGATTGCAAGAACATTTGACCGTGCCCTATATAAGACTTATCTGTTTGCAGATTATCTGTATAGAGTATTGCCAAAGACAGCTCATGAACAAATAGACTTGGATAAGAAAGTAAGACTCGTCAACAATACCATCAAAGCGAATGAGACTATCAATATTGGACTAGATGATGGCGAGAAAAAGCCTCTCAAGGGAGAGAATCCTGGAGCTGCAGTAAAGCCAGATGACAATAAGGACCTTCTTGACAATATTATCGATAAAGTCAACATCATGTTCCGCGGTGAGTTCTCTGAGGCAGATAGAGTTATGGTAGAAGGAATCTTTGACCATATCCAGAAAGTGGCAACCAAGAAGATACAAAAGCAGGCTGTTGGCAATGATGAGAACCAGTTTGTAGAAAGCATCTTCCCTGACATCTTTGGAAAAGCAGCACAAAAATGCTACACTACCCAAACTGATGCCTATCGCAAGCTCTTTGAGAATCAAGACTTCTACAAGACTCTGATGCAGCAGATGGGACATGCCATCTATGAGCGCTACCGTGAACAAGAGGCCAAGGCCTATACCATCGAGAATCTGCAAGGTAAAATCATTCCGCTTTTGCGAGAGGATTTTGCAGGCATTGCCGGTATTGGTAGAACCTTGGAGGAAGCTTTTGAGTGGATGATCAAAGTACTGAAGGTAAACAGCATAGAAAAATACAGTGGTCTTGGAGAAACTGTTCTCAATGCCCTGTTCAAACTCTATTGCTGTCCAAATACGCTTACCTTGACTGAGAAGCGTACCTACCTCAAGACTCTGGTCACAGGCTATGAGTCATATTTGAAGAAGTTGCATTATCTCATATATGCTAAAGAAGTAACTGACAAGAATGGCGATACAGAACATGCTGCACTGAGCAATGCCATCTACTGCATGAAGCTCAATAAGCTGAAATACAGCGAGAAGGCTACAGACCAGAAGTTTGCAACATACGTAGATCTCATCGTTAAACTCCGCAATGATGAAAACCATCAGGCAAAGAGTCTTGACGCCAAAGAGGTTAAACTGGGAATACATGTTGCAACTGCCATGCTCATGTATGTAACATTCAAGTACATTACTGAACTTGAAATGGTGGAAAGCAAGTTTGAAAGTAAATAGAATCTAACAAGAGTGTAGCTTTTAATGAGGGCTACACTCTTTCATTTAAAAATCGAAATTTATGGAAAATGATATTGAAAAAATAATCGCAAACATGCCTAAGGATGTAATTTTAAACATAATGCGAAATAATGTCGAAAAGAACTGCGTGACAATGTTTAAACTTTCCTATAACTGGAGAAAACAACATAAGGCAACCAACGAGAAGATTGATTTTGCCTATTATATGTTCCAGCAACATCTTGCTAATATGAGAGCCATTCTTGAGCTTTCAAATGGGATAGAGATTTATTCAAACCATCCTGAAACAAAAGTAATTGAACCCACTACTATCATTTCTATTGTTAGAAGCGTATATGAAAGAATGTTTATTTTCCATTGCATATATGTCCTACCAGAAACAGAAATAGAACAAGACATTTTGTTTTATCTATGGATTATCAAAGGGCTAAAAAACAGGCAAGTAGGTTATGTACCTCAAGAATTCCAAGAAAAAAAGGAAAGAGAGAGAGACGAGATTAATAAAATCATTGACAAAATCAAAGATTATTCTAATCGTCTGAATATAATTCAAGAGGCTAAGGATAAGATTATTGGTTATGCAAAAAATAAGTCACTTACTCCCAAAGGCTATAAATATATCAAGAACGCTAACCATGTCATTATTGATTTTGAGGAAATCAGCCTAAGTAAAGCATCGGAAGAATTAATGGGAACAACGTTTCCACCTATCTATAATTATTTCTCGATGCACTCCCATCCGTCATACCTTGGGACATTACAATTTTCCCAACTATTTGATAAGGAAGTAAACAAGGATTTTATGCGAACACTTATTGTTAGTATTGCATTATTCCAAGGGAAAATCATTTCAGATTTTGTCAACAGCGTAGAAGGAGTAAAGGAAATCTTCGAAACCTTACCAAAAGAGGAGCAAGAAAATTGCAGGATGAATAACCAAATCTTTCAATCCTTAAAAGAAAGTAATGAAGTAGAACAAGAGGATTCATAACGTCATTACACTTAACAAAGTTTATATGACAAAGTTGTGAACTCTCAACTATTTTCATTATTTTTGCATTAATTTTAAGTATTGTTCAAAACAAATAATTAATAACATCAATCTTATGCGCGACGCTACAAGAATAACAGATTATTTCAATGGTTCAAGGACATTGTTCATCATTCCCTTGTACCAGAGAAAGTATGCCTGGCAACAGAAGCACTGTTCCAGATTGTTCGAGGATTTGAAAAAAATTCATCGAGATAAAATCTATAGCCATTTCTTTGGCAGCATTGTATCCACTAAAGCTGATGAATACGAGGACGACCTTCTCATCATTGATGGACAGCAACGAATCACAACACTTTCCTTGCTTATCCTAGCAGGTATCAATGCCGTAGAGAACGGAGACATGCAAGAAGGAGATGAAGACATCAATAAGATAAAGGAAGACTATCTCTATGCAATCAGAAGAAAATTGCCTAGAAAAATTAAGCTCTGTCCTATTGAGGATGATCAGAAGGCTTATGACGCCCTCTTCACTAACAATGAGAATGAGTTTATAAAGAACTGTGGAATTACCTCCAACTATCAACTGTTCTATAACTTAATCAAGGTTAGTGACCTTACGTTCGAGGATTTAATAGGTGCTATCGAAAGACTTACTATCATTGACATCTGCTTGGATTCAAGAGATAACCCTCAGTTAATCTTCGAATCCCTGAATTCCTGTGGCAAGGATTTGGAGGAAGCAGATAAGGTTAGAAATTACCTACTCATGTCTCTGTCAAAGGATGAGCAAGAAGAATATTACCATCAGTACTGGAGCAAGATTGAGAAACTTACTGATGGTGAACCTACCATGTTTATAAGAGACTACCTCACTATCAAGAATGGTAACATCAGTAAGGTAGAGGAATTATACTTTGACTTCAAGGCTTTCGATGAGAACGAACACTTGAATCGAGAGACATTACTTGCTGATATGCTCAAATTTGCAAACTACTACAGACAAATTTGTAAGGGAGAAACAGGTAATAAGAAACTCGATAAAAAACTAAAGCAGATTGCAAGCATCGGCACTACAGTCCATCTGCCATTTCTACTATCTTTCTTTGATTATGCAAAAGACAACAACTTTGATGAGGAAGAAATCTTCACTGTCCTGGACATTGTAGAGAATTATTGGGCCAGACGTATCATTTGCGGCTATCCTGCGAACGCAATGCAGAAACTCTTCTCAATGCTTCATACTGATATCATGCGTATCTACAAGCGACATGAAGAAAAGGGTATTCCAGTCAATTGTTCCTATTCTCAGGTTATGGCATATATCCTTCTTCACAAACAGGGAACTTCAACATTCCCAAGTAACAGAGAGGTAAGCGAAGAGTTTGAAACAAGACAGATTTATCGCATTCCAAGCAACTACAAATACTTCCTCTTTGAAAGAATGGAAAATGAGAACAGCCCAGAAGCAGATGACATGATTGTTGAGAAGATGAAGGAAGGCAGAATTACCATAGAACATATCATGCCTCAAACTCTCACCCCACAGTGGAAGCATGACCTAGGTGAAAACTGGGAAGAGATATACGAAAAGTACCTGCATACTTTCGCAAACCTCACTCTCACTGGCTTTAACGTATCCTATAGCAACCACTCTTTCCAAGAGAAAAAAGAAGGATATATCGATAAAAAGGGTAATAAAGTTGATGGCTTTGATAATTCAGCATTCCGTCTGTCTAACTATATCAAGCATTGTGATAAATGGACATTGGAAGAGATTCTGAAACGCCAAAAGGTTCTGCTCGATAATTTCTTGCATCTATGGCCAATGATCACAACCAGTTATCAGCCCCTGGAAAAAGAATATGAATTGGTATCATTTGAGGATGATGAATACGAACTGAAAGGACGTACCATCGTTGGATTCAGATATAGAAACGAGAGACATGCCATTACAACATGGAAAGATATGCTTATTCAAGTAGGCAAACTCATTTATAATGAAAACCCATCGTCCATGGTGTATTTGGCAACCAAGAAAAATAATCTATATGAAGAAGATTCTGAGGGAAGATCAAAGATTGCGGATAATTGCTATGTTTATTCAGCATGCAACACAAATACCAAACGTTCAATACTTTCATACATCTTTAAAGAATGTAATATACCAGCCTCAGTACTGGAGTTTGAACTAGTTCCTATTTCAGAGAACATTATAGATAACGAAGAATAATAAAAAGCTCAATAACTCTTTGAATGGAGTAATCATACGAGTAATCTCTCAGCATACACATGCAGAGAGACTTATTCCTATACCTATCAATAGGAGAATTACAGTGCCAGCTCTCAGAATATGAGCAGGTTCTCACAGACCTGCATAAATCAGAAAAATCACCTTTGTAAGGAAAAAAATGGATCAATAACAGAAAAGTAAAATATGGATTTTGGAGAAGTTTTTGAAAAGAAAATGCCCAAGGCAATAGAGTATGCTTCGCATATTATTATGGAAACAAGCAACTTCATTGATTTTGCAGTAGCCTTGGTTGACTATATGGATGAAGATTTTATTCCATATTGTAAATCAGTGTATGCCATGCTGAGAAGTTTGGACTATCCAACTGTGACATTTGAAAAGGATGATGAATTAGGAGATATAACTCCAGATGTCATCCGTAAAGAATACCATAACTTTCTATCACAGCAAGAGAAGCTAGCACGAGAAAAAGAATTTAAGGAAAATATAGATGAGTTACAATTCCTGGTAAAAAGCTACCGTGATAGCAATGAGTTCAAAAAAATGTTAGATTTCATAGGTAGTTTTCCTTATCTCGCCCCTTACAATGCCATGCTAGTTCAGATGCAGAAGCCTGGTGCTACGTTCGTCCTAACAGGCAAGAAATGGGCAGAATATGGAAGGCAGCCGAAGTTGAATGGACAAAAGCTGATAGTTCTGAAACCATTTGGCCCAGTGCAATGCGTTTTTGACTTTGAGGATACAGAACCTATTCCAAATGCTACAGAAATTATGGAAGAGGCAGACTTGATAAAAAAATATACGGAGAGCTTACAACAAGCACAAGGAGATTTGGATAAGAAGAAAATGGAAACATTGGTTTCAAACCTACCAGTATATGGAATATATCTGGATGACAACTTCTTGGCAGCAAACTCTTATGGTGGTTATATCATGCCATATCATGACCAAAAGTTAAAGGTCAAGATAGACAAAGACTATTATATGGAAGTTTCTTCCAATTTCGTGATAAGTGTCAATAAAAAGCAGTCTAATGCCGTTAAGTTCCATACACTTTGCCATGAGCTTGGTCATCTTTTCTGTAATCATCAATGCTATGATAAAAGAAAAAAACGCAAGCTGACCCTGAAGGAAGAAGAGTTTGAGGCAGAAACCGTTGCCTGGTTAATGTGCAAAAGACATGGCATAAGCAATCCTTCAGAAGAGTACTTGGCTTCTTATGCCCCAAAAGGTGAGATTCCTATTTGTAGTACAGAGTTAATCATGCGAGCAGTAACAGAAATTGAAAGAATGATGGATGGAGCTGTAAGTGTAAATGACTCTATGTGGTATAAGGAGGATGCTGCATTCAAAGCATCGATAAATGCTCAGCGTCAAAAATTGAAGAGGTCTAGACAAACCGACCTGTTCGGAAACAGAATTGGACTTGATTAAAGATACCTATTAGTGTGCAATACCATTCCTGTCTTACGATTTTGTAGCAGTGGTACCAAAGGTGAACGAACTAAAATTAAGGCATCCCCAAGAATACTCCAAAACATTTTCTATAACTTTTTTCTTTCTGTGCAGCTAGGCTGCACAGAAAGAACCTACCTTTGCACCAGTTAAACCAAAAACTATAAGATTATGGGATTATTAGATTTCTTGTTTGGGAAGCAAAAGCATCATACAGCTCCCGATTTAAAAGCGCAAAGCCAACGCTATGCCCAAGGCTACCATGACGGCTATCGTGATGCCTATGAAGAGGGCACGTGTGAAGATTGGGAATGCACCTGTGAAAACCATGACTTCGATCCAAGCGACTCTTCATTTGACACCCATCCCGATGAAGATACCTTCCAGGAGGATGACTACGATAACTATGAAGATGATCCAGGGGCAGCCCCAGAGGTATGGTACTAATATTTTCAGATCAAAATAAAGCCAATATGAACAAACGTAATTTTTCGTTCCTTGTGGTGGCAATGCTCACCATGATGTTTTTCTCTTGCTCAAAAACAGAGAATGGTAATGTAGAGTATATCCCATTCCAGGAAACCGCCGATGGACAATGGGGCATGATTTCCCTAGATGGTAAAGTTCTTTTCAAAGAAGAGTTCAAAAACAAGCCAACCATCGTTAGAGATGGAAGATTCTTCGTAAGAACCAAAGAAGGCGCATGGGAAATGTACGATGCAACAGAGAAGCCTAAGAAAATCGGAGGTGACTATGCTCACACATCAGGTTTTCGCAATGGCAGAGCTCTCGTAGCTCTCAAGAATCAGCCGGTGTCCATCATCGACACAGATGGAAGAGTAGTCAAAAATCTCGATAAGATTGACGGAAAGCAGGTAGATGGTGTAAGAGCCTTCGAAGGAGACTATGCTGTTTTCATGACAGCCGATTCCCTCTGGGGAGTAATCAACCAGAATGGCGATTGTGTAATAAAGCCAGAGTATTACTCTCTCAACGACTATGGAGATGGAAAATTCATAGGAGTGAACGCCAAGTACAAAAAGGAAGTCAAGAAGGAGCAGAAGGACAAGGTAAAAATCTCCGTAATCAATCCTAGCGGCCAGGTACTCTTCGATTTTTCAGCTGGCAAGTATGAGAATATGCAATATCAGTTTACTGATGGCAAACTGGCAGTCTCAGTCAAGAAGGATGGAAAGGAAACATGGGGGATCATGAACGACAAGGGAGAGATCATCGTCAAACCATCTTCCAAACTGAAGAATATAGGTACAATCCATGGAGATGTCTTCACCTATAATAATGGTGACGGCTGGGGACTCATGAATACCAAGGGAGAAACCCTGGTTAGAGCCAAGTATGAATTTCTCTACTATGATGAAGACGGAACACTGATTGCACTGGTCAAGAATGGAGATTCCTATGAATATAAGTATATCGACCAACAGGACAACCAGATTGGGGAAGATTCATATGTAAAGGCTACCCTATTCTCCATGTTCGATGGCCAACATGCTCTTGTGAAACCCAATGACAAAATCTACTCTATCATTGACAAGAACGGAAAACAGCTGGAGAACCTTCCGGACATCGTTGATATCGGCACCTACGAAGGAGAAAGCTACATAGAAAGTGACTATGTGGATATCAACAAGATGATTGCAGGATTCAACATATCGCCGGACGGATTGTATGGCTTCAACTATCAGTCTACTCCACAGCAAGCAGTCAATATGGAGGTAAAACAAGACTTAGCCATCGGTGACAAGCAGCATAAGGCCGGTACTCCTTATTGGTATGACTTCAAGGACAACATCATGCTATATGGTGAATCAGAGGGTATCAATGGCTGGATTAGCATCCAATACTCAGGAAATCTCAGCAGGCAGACCTATAAAACCAAAAGAGTAATAGACTATGATTTTGGTGACTACTATTGGTATCATGATGATAAAATACCAACTGGCTATGTTTGGAATAAGGTAAAACCAACATTATTTGGTCTCACCATTTACAATGGAGGCAGGATGCATGGCAAACTGAGAACTCTTTTCAATGCCCTATCCCAAAAAGTCAAGAGTTGGGGTAAGGTTGTCAAAGAAAACAATGGTGCAGCTATCGTTAATCTCAACAATGGCAAGAGAGCTATCATTACCATGGAAAAAGACAAGGTATCCGTATTCTGGGGACTGTTGAAAGCTGCTAAAGACATTGACATATCCAAATACAAGGATGCAGGCGAGGAAGATGACCTCAATAATATATCTTATGGCTACCTCAATGACTTATTCTCTGACGAAGTAGCAGCAGACACAGCTGAAGTGGACACTACAGCTGTAGATTAGGATTTAAATAACTTGAAGAGCTGCCGATATCATAAGGTGGCTCTTCCTAAACTCAAAAAGATATGAAGAAGATTGTAATTATTATGATGATGGCATTGATGATGCCTGCAGTTTCAAATGCTCAGAATGATGCAGCCAAGAAGCTCACTAAGTTTGAGCAGATTACCTCCAAGACAGGAAGAATTTCTAAGTTTGTAGATGTCAGAATGCCAAGTATCCCAGAGAGCTTCATGGGTAGCTTGTCCGCAAGTATAAGAACTGTCATGGGAGAACAAACCAATTCTTATTTTTACAGAATAGAAGACCCGGAGACCAATAGAAGCGTCGCACACATTGCTATGATAGAGTATTCTGACTTAGTGGAGATCAACAAGGCATTAGCCAAATTGGTAGCTGAAGTTGATGCTGATTGCACAGCAAATCCAGATTATCTGGAAAACCGCTTTGTCACCAATGATGGCTTTGAAATCGGCTACTATGTTTCCAAAGGCAAGGCCAGCTGGTATATGAAGCTAGAAAGATACTCTAGCAGTACCGTCTTTGTCAAGAATGCAGAGTCATTAACAACCAATTTTCAGGATGCCCAAAAGAAAATTGAAGAATTGAAAGTAGTCTACAAGAAGTAATCATTCAGTATTCTGGATGTTCCTATTATATAAGAGGTACTATATAGAGTCAAATCGTACTCATATATAGCACCTCTCTATACACTGTCTCTTATACACATCTCCGAGCCCACGAGACCAGAGAG
>ERZ1026846.1619-NODE-1619-length-13834-cov-3.536033_pt1 | contig 13834 bp, 9 predicted proteins | sample MGYA00380153_ERZ1026846 | MGnify/ENA primary metagenome ERZ1026846 (study PRJEB33269, sample SAMEA4719789) | human gut metagenome | biome: human-associated habitat; feature: organic feature; material: feces | place: Cameroon | collected 2013-10 ... | reverse complement strand
GCGGAGGTCATCGGCATCTCGCGCCAGTCCTACTCCAAGTGGGAGCAGGGCGAAACGATCCCCGACATTGAAAAATGTGACCGCTTGGCAAAGTTCTACGGGGTCTCCATCGACGCCCTCGTCCATCAGGACGAGGCGGTCGGCAAGGCACGGGTGGCACCCGCCCCGGTGGGCAAGCACCTGTGGGGAACGGTGGCGATGGGTGCCAAGGGGCAGATCGTCATTCCCAAGGCGGCGCGGGACACCTTCCATTTGAGCGAAGGCGACCGTCTGGTCGTCCTCGGCGACGAGGAGCAGGGCATCGCGCTCATCAAGGCAGAGGTCTTTGAGGAGCGGATGCAGGAGGCACTGCGCGCAGGTCAGAAATCCAACGAATAAAAGAAGGTGCGATTATGAAATGTCCCGAATGTGGAAAGGAAATGCGGGAGGGGTATCTCTTTTGCAGCAAGGACGGCGCGTTCAGCTTTGCAAACGAGGTGCCGGGCGTATTTGAGAACGCGAAGAACGCCGATGGCTTTGTGAAGATCACAGACCTCAAGGCAAGCCACCGGACGAGAATTCCGGCGTCCATCTGCGAGGAATGCAGGACGGTCATGCTCAAGTATTGAGTGAAGCTGCCGCTTCCAACCGAAAAAAGTCCCCAAGCCGTTGCGTCACAACGGCTTGGGGATTGCCGTTTCCAGAGCCACCCGCTCCTCCCGCCGTGTCAACAGCTTCAGCGCATTTTTTCAGAAAAACACGCCCTTTCCTCTTCCGTAGCCTGCCATATTTCCGCTGCACATTCGCCCGGCTGTGTGGGATCATTTCGTGGCGGAAAACCATACATTTCAGGGGACTGATGCCCCCATTTTTCAAAACGGTGCTACACTTGCACCATCTAAAAACAGGAGAGGAAGACACAGCATGAAGAAGCATTTATTAGTGTGCCTGCTGGCACTGGTACTGGCGTCGTTGTGTATGCTGCCCTCGCAGGTGCAGGCGGCAGAGGCAGAGACACACGACGACCACTGCACGTGCGGTGCAGACCACGTATCTATCGGCGTTCATACGACCGATTCTTCGTCTTGGACCAAGTGGAAAGCATTGACGCCTGATAGCAACGGTCATGTGACGTGGCCCGAAGGAGGAAACTATTATTATTTGACTGGAGATGTTGAGCTCACCGAGACATGGGTGGTGCATATGACCAGTCCCATCGTGCTGTGCCTCAACGGTCATAATATTACCATGAAAGTTTCCGGTCCGGCGATCGAGGTGGACGGCACCAGCACTGGAATAAATGCTTCTCTCGTCATCACCGACTGCACGGGCACCGGCACGATCACCCATGCGGAAGACAGAACAGGCTCGGCTGTGAAGGTGTGTGGATACGGCTCCTTCACCATGTACGGCGGCACCATCACCGGCAACCATGCAAATGGCAGCGGCGGCGGTGTGTGTATCGAAGGCACAAACGGCAGCTTTACCATGTACGGCGGCACCATCACCAAGAACAGCGCGACGGGCAGCGGCGGCGGTGTGTATGTCGACGGCGAAAGAAGCAGCTTTATCATGTACGGCGGTACCATCACCAACAACAGCGCGACGGGCAGCGGCGGCGGTGTATACGTTGGCGAGGAAACGAAGACGTATGTCTGGGTCGGCGGTAACGCGCAAATCGCGGGCAACAAGGCTGGCACCAATAAAGACAGCGGCATTTATTTTAGTGACAACAAACAAAGACTCTCTGTCCAAAATAAGCTGATCACCGATGCGAGGATTGTCATTGACAACAGTGATCCAGCAACCTATATCACTGACAGCTCTAAAGGCAATTATACCCTCACCAATGGCGTCCTGACCGCTCCGTCCCACGAATCGCACTATCTCTGCGGCAGCAGTACCCACGCGAATTGCACCTCTGCCGACTGCAAAGCTAAAAACGAGGTAGACTTCAAAAAGTGGGATTCCGGCGACAGCTTGCCCACATCCGGCAACTACTACCTGACCAAGAACGTGACGTTGAGCACAGGACAGCCCATCACAGGGGACGTGACACTGTGCCTGAACGGATACAAGATCGAGGCCGCGCCCGACGCGATAGACAACATTCTGGTCAACGGCACGCTGACCATCACGAATTGCGTAGGCTCCGGCAGCATCGTGGGCGTGGATAAGAAGCTGACCGGCGTGAAGATCCAGAACAATGCAGGCACCCTGAACCTGTATGGCGGCACCATTAGAAACTTCGCCAAGGGTGTTGAGAATAATGGCACGTTCAATATGTACGGCGGCAAGCTCACCAAAAACAGCCAAGGCGTGAGCAACCAAAGAACCTTCAATATGCACGGCGGTACCATCACCGAGAACAGCGGAAACTGTAACGGCGCCGGTGTGTATAACAGCGGTAGCTTCACCATGTCCGGCGGAGACATTACCTCCAACACAGCCTCTCAGGGCAGCGGTATCGGATATGGCGGCGGCGTGTATAACGGTGGCTACTTTAAACTGACCGACGGCACCATCACCGGGAACGAAGCTAAGCAATATGGCGGCGGCGTGTACAGCAACAGCGCGGCCACCTACATCTACGGCGGCAGCATTACCCGCAATAAGGCTCGTCAGGGCGACGGCGTGTATGCCGAAACGAACTGTGGTGTGCATCTGAAGGGCAAGGTCATCATTAGGAATAACTACTCCCACGATTTGCTGACGAAAACCGAGCACTATATCGACGGCGAGCTGGACACCGGCAGCGAGATTCGCCTGTCCGTACCCTACGGGACGCCCGATACCATACTGCTGCGCCCGAGTGCGGGCTATACGATTAAGTCGGAGGACGTGAAGAAACTCTACTTTACCAACACGAGTGCCGGTTATGAAGCGATCCTGAGCAGTGACGGCAGCGTGATCCTTAGCCTGCCCCATAAGCACACGCTCTGCAACGGAACGTCAGGGCAGCATACCGGCGCAGGGCACTCTGATTCCTGCGGCACGAGCATCACATTTGAAGAATGGACAGACGCCGCCGCACAGAAAATGTACAACAATTCCACTGCCATGGCGGCGAACTGCCTGCCTTCCAGTGGTAACTGGTACTTAACACAGTCTGTGACCCTGGCTGCGACACACGAAGTGGACAACAAGACGCTGAATCTCTGCCTTGGCGGTTACAGCGTCACTTTGAACGGAAGCGGCGCGGTATTCAGCGTCAAGAGCGGCGGTGTGCTCAACCTCACGGACTGCCAAGGCACCTCCTGCGGCAGCATTACCCATGGCAGTGACTTTTCCGGTGCCGGTGTGTCCGTAGAAGCCGGCAGCGGTGAAACGCCTGCGGGCACGTTCAACCTGTACAACGGCAACATCACCGGGAACAGCAACAGCGGCGATGGCGGCGGCGTGTCCGTCCTTAGTGGTGGTCAGTTCAATATGTACGGCGGCACCATCACCAAGAATAAAGCCGCCACCGGCGGCGGTGTGTACGTCGCGGATCATGCCACGGTCACCATCGGCGGCGGCAGCATCACCAATAATAACGCCGACACCGAGGGCGGCGGTATGACTGTCGGGAATTGTCAGGTGACGCTGTCCGGTACGGTCACCATCGCCGACAACAAGAGTACAGGCGGGGCGAGCAACCTGTACATAAAGGGAAGACAGGGCGTTACCATCGATAGCAGCAGCTTTGCTTCCACCTCTAAAGTCATATTCAAGGATTGCGATAATCAATACGACGGCACAGACTATATCACCAATGCCAACGATCTGAAATCCAACCAGCTGACCTGCCTTACCACGGATGCAGGCAGAAAGTTTGTCAGGGCGAAGAATAGCAATGTCTATGTAGCGACGGTGCTGGAAGATACCCAGAAGCCCACTGTGCGAAATCTGGTATACAACGGCACAGAGCAGACCGGCGTGACCGTACCTGCTGACGCGAATACGTATTATACAATCACCAGCACCAGCACCACAAAAGCCACCCAAGCCAATACCGCCTATGCGGAGAGCGACGAGAACCGCAACGGCTACAAAGTGAAGGTCACGCTGAAGCCCGGCTACGCGTGGTACGACCGTGACACAAGAACCTATTATGTGGCTGGCATGTCCCTCGACCTCGACTGGCGCATCGAGCCAAAGGCAGCGGCTGCCAGTGACTTTGTAGTCACTGACTCGACCCTGACGACCACTTTCGGCGATCTTTCGTACAAGGGCGTCGCCGTGACCGTCGCGGAGCAGTACACGAAGAACGGCGAGAACTGGGACGGCAAGCTTGAGGTGTATTATTTGGTGGACGGCACGTGGACGAACGCGGTGCCCAAGAACGCCGGTACATACAATCTCCGGGTGCGTATTGCGAATGGAGCCAACTTCGCCGCCGGTTACGTGCCGCTGACCGATGTTCTGACCATCAAACCGGCAAGTCAGACAAAACCTGACAGCAACATTTTCGAAGTTACCGCCCCCACCAGCGTCAACGGCACGGACGGTAAGATCACCGGTGTCACCACCGATATGGAATACAGCACCAATGGTGGTCTGAAGTGGGATCCTTGCACCGGCGATACTATCACCGGCTCCGACGGCAACTACCAGATTCGCTACGCAGCCAAGCAGCCCAACCACGCTGCCAGCCCTGTTGTTGTGGTTACCGTCCCGAAACATGTCCATGATTTCTGCAAGGAGATAGCTACTTCGGAGTATTTTGCTGCACCTGCTACTTGCACTGAGGCGGCGACATATTACAAGTCTTGTGCCTGCGGTGCATCCAGCGGGGATACGGCAGAGCCAGTCACCTTCACCAATGGTGATCCGTTGGGTCACAATTACAAGTGGGAGCCTCTGGATGATGGCACCCATCATGCAATGCACTGCACAAAAGGCTGCGATGGTTGGAAGATGGAAACCAAGGCTGCTCACAGCTATGAAGGTCTGGAGGGGACGAAATGCAAAGACTGTGGTTATGTCCGCACCGTGAGGTACTACACAGTAAGCATTGCTGTCGAGGGGAATGGCTTCGGCACGGTGTCCGACAGCGTTGTCAAGAATGTTCCGGAGGGTGCGACCATCACTGTGAACGGTGGTGAGCTGACCATTCATAGTACCACGGACACCACGGTGACGGCGACAGCTTCCACTAATACACCACAGTACACTTACACCTTCACCGGCTGGACGATCAATAACCAGCCCATCCCGGAGAACTATACCATCAACGAGACTGTTGCTATCAAGGCAAACTTCAACCGCGTTGTCAATCAGTACACAGTGACATGGGATGCGGCTGGCGGAGCCATTCAGGATACCGTCTACACCAGCGGCAAGCAGGACTGGGGCACGCCGATCACCGCGCCCACCACCGTTGTCAAGGAGCCTGACAGCAACTATAGCTATACCTTTACGGGCTGGAAGGACAACGCTGGAAATGTCCCCACCACTACCACTACCGTTACCGGCAATGTGACCTATACCGCACAGTATACCACAGCAGCCCATGTGTACGAGACGGGTGTCTGGGCGCATGACGACAGCGATCACTGGCAGGTCTGCACGGTGTCCGGCTGCGGTTACGCCACAGAAAAGAACCCCCACACCTACGCCGACGCGGATGCCACCGTCTGCACGGTCTGCGGTGCATCCCGCACTCTGCCGAAGCTGACAGGCAAGGTGGAGATCAGCGGCGAGCTGGCCAAGGGCGAGCGGCTGACCGTTGTTGCCACCGATCTCCCCAGTACCGCCACCCAGCTGCGCTGCCAATGGCTGCGTAATGGCACGGCCATTACCGGTGCCAACGGTATGGACTACACCTTGACCGCAGAGGATGTGGGTGCGAAGATCTCCGTCATCGTCACCGCCGTGGGTCACACCGGGGAGCTGCATGCCATCGCTGCCGGGCAGGTGGACGTGATTTACACCGTCAGCTATGACACCAATGGCGGAACCATCGGCTCCTTGCGGCAGGATCGGGTCAAGTTCGGCGCGGACTACACCCTGCCGGAGTGCGATTTCATTACGGCACCCGACAAGATGACCTTCGACCTGTGGGAGATCGACGGCGTGTCCTACAAGGCGGGAACGGCTTACCGCGTGATGAACGACGTCACTGTGGTGGCGCTGTGGAAGGACGCAGGCTCCGATAGACCTGCTCCCACGCCGTCCCGTCCCAGCCACAAAGGCTCCACGATAGAAGCTATATCCATGGCTGACGGCAGATCCGCCACGGACTATTCCGGCGGCATCTATGGATTGACGTTCCGCTCCACTGCCGGCTTCTCCAGCTTCTTGGGCGTACAGGTGGACGGCAGGACGATCGCCCCATCCTGCTACTCCGCAGAGGAGGGCAGCATTGTGGTCTATTTGAAGGCAGTGTATCTGCGGACCTTGAAGGCGGGCACGCATACCATCACGATCCTGTCCTCGGAGGGGAATGCCTCCATGGAGTTTACCGTCGGTGGTGTCACAACCTCGCCCAAAACCTTCGATGCCGGCGTGGCTGGCTATGTATCCATAGCACTGCTGGGTCTGACGGGCGGCAGCCTGTGCCTGCGTCGGAAAAAGGACGGGAACGCTTGAGCGCGCTACCCCCATTCTGACCAGTGGTAGGATTATGACAAAAAAGATCGTTACCCATTGAATCAAAAACCTCCGGCGTGAGCCGGAGGTTTTTGATATACACAAAAGCCCACCTTCTTGAGAAGGTGGGCTTTGCACGCAATAGGGACGCTTACTTCTTGTCAAACAGGATGAACAGCAGGCTGGACAGGCACAGCAGGAAGGGGTAGAACAGCAGGGGAATGATGTCGAAAGCACTGATGGCGTAGCCCAGCGTGGCGCAGGTGGAGATCGCCACCAGCATCTGTGCGCCGTAGGGGATAATGCCCTGGAAAATGCAGGAGAAGGTGTCCAGCAGGGAGGCGGAACGCTTGGGGCTGATACCGTACTCCTCCGCCACCTCCTTGGCGATGGGACCGGCCATAACGATGGCCACGGTGTTGTTGGCGGTGGCAATGTCCATCAGCCCTACCAGCAGCCCGATACCCAGCTGACCGCCCCGCTTGCCGCGGAACACCCGCCGGATAAAGGCGAGGATGCTCTCAAAGCCGCCGTAGGCGCGGATCAGCCCGCACAGGGACGCCACCAGCAGCGTCACCAGAATCGTCTCGAACATACCGGACACGCCGCCGCCCATGTTGCCCATAAGCTCCAACGCCGTGACCTGCCCGGTGATGAGGGTGATGGCAGCACCGGCGGCGATGCCGATGAGCAGCACCACAAACACGTTCAGACCGACGATACCGCCGATAAGCACCAGTACGTAGGGGATAATGAGCACCAGATCGTGACCGCCGGAGACGGCGCGCTGCACATCGGTGCCCAGCGATACCGCGATGATCAGCACCAACGCCGCCAGCGCGGCGGGCAGGGCGATCTTGAAGTTGGCACGGAACTTGTCCTTCATCTCCGTGCCCTGGGTAGAGCAGGCGGCGATGGTGGTGTCGGAAATAAAGCTGAGGTTGTCGCCGAACATGGCACCGCCCATGACGGAGGCGATGCACAGGGGCAGGTCAAAGCCGGAGTCGGCGGACACCGCCACGGCGATGGGGGCAAGCAGGGTGATGGTGCCCACGGAGGTGCCCATGGCCATGGACACGAAGCACGCCACCACGAACAGCACCGCCACCGCCAGCTTCACCGGGGCGATGGACAGCAGGAAGTAGGCGACCGCCTCCGCGCTGGAGCGTCCGGTCACACCCACGAAGATACCGGCCACCAGGAAAATGAGGATCATGGTGACGATGTTCTTGTCACCGATGCCCTGTCCCATCAGCTCCAGCTTTTCATCGAAGCTGACGCCGCGGTTTTGCAGGCACGCCACCAGCAGTGCCACTAAAAATGCCACGACAATGGGGATCTGATAGAAGCCCATCTCGATTTTCAGAACGTACTCCAGAATAATACCCAGCACCAGATACAGCACCAGAAATACAGCCACAGGCAGCAGGGCTATGGCGCGGGGTGTCGGCTTTTTCTCCATAAACTCTCTCTCCTTCATAAAAATGGTCTTTTTCCGCCAGCTTCGATGGTATCACGAGGTGAAACAAATGTCAACAGAAAGACTTGCGTACACGCCCGCCATCCGCCGCCCACGATTCCCACAGCATCATCGTGGTGGGCGTGGACGACGGCGAAAGTGCGAAAGCACGGCGTTTTGGGGAAAAAGCGGCACGCTCCGCTTTTTTCTTGCGCTGGGGCAGGGGAGGGCGTATAATGGGGGGCAAGAGCATCAACAAACGATGGAGGATGACACTATGTACGAGAACGGCAGGATATACATGGGGCTGGCGGGCGACAAGCGGGTGGAGATGGCACTGAATATGTGCAACCGCCACGGGCTCATCGCCGGAGCCAGCGGCACCGGCAAGACCGTCACCATGAAGGTGATGGCGGAGTCTTTTTCCGACGCGGGCGTGCCGGTGTTTCTGTGCGATGTAAAGGGCGACGTGGCGGGCATCTGCGCGCCGGGTCAGCCCAGCGAGGGCATGGAAAAGCGCATCGACAGGTTCGGACTGCGGGGGAGCTTCACCTACCGCGGCTACCCCACCACGTTCTGGGACATCTACCAGCAGGGCGGCCACGCCGTCCGCGCCACCGTCAGCGACATGGGGCCGGAGCTTCTCAGCCGCATTTTGGGCCTGACGGCGGCGCAGGAGGGCATCCTCCACATCGTTTTCCGTATCGCCGACGACAAAGGGCTGCTGCTCATCGACCTGAAGGATCTGCGAGCCATGCTGACCTACGTGAACGAGCACCGCACCGAGTACATGATGACCTACGGCAACATCACGCCTCAGTCGGTGGCGGCGATCCTCCGCGCATTACTGCCGCTGGAGCAGCAGGGGGGCGAGCTGTTCTTCGGCGAGCCTGCGCTGGACATCCGGGACTGGATACGAACCGATGCCGACGGGCGGGGCATGATCAACGTGCTGGACTGCGTCCGGCTGGTGCAGAACCCCACCCTGTACGCCAGCTTCCTGCTCTGGATGCTCTCGGAGCTGTTTGAAAGCCTGCCGGAGTCCGGCGACATGGACAAGCCCCGTCTGGTGTTCTTCTTCGACGAGGCGCACATGCTGTTCCGGGACGCGCCCGCCGTGCTGCTGCAAAAGATAGAGCAGACGGTGAAGCTCATCCGCTCCCGCGGCGTGGGCGTGTACTTCGTGACCCAAAGCCCCAGCGACATTCCCGACGCCGTGCTGGCGCAGCTGTCCAACCGCGTGCAGCACGCTCTCCGCGCCTACACTCCCGCCGAGCTGAAGGCGGTTCGCGTGGCGGCGCAGTCCTTCCGCGCCAACCCCGCCTTTCAGGCGGAGGACGCCATCATGGAGCTGGGGGTGGGCGAGGCGTTGACCTCCTTCCTGGACGAAACCGGCGTTCCCGCCATGGTGGAGCGCACCAAGATCGTCTGCCCCCAGAGCCTCATGTCGCCGCCGGAGCCTATACTCCGCGCCAAGACCATGATGCACGACGGCATGGAGAAATACGACGACCTTGTGGACAATGTGTCCGCCTATGAGGTGCTGACGGAGGAGGCGGCGCAGGCGGAGGTCGCCAAGCAGGCCGAAGCTGACCACAAGGCGCAGGAGAAGGCGGAAGCGGAGGCGGAGAAGCAGCGTCTCAAGGAGGAGGAAGCCGACAGGAAACGCCTGCTGAAATTAGAGGATGAGGAACGCCGCCGCCAACAGAAATTGGCGGACGAGGAACGCCGCCGCCAGCAGAAGCTGGAGGACGAGGCGCGGCGCAAGGCGGAGCGTCAGCAGGAGAAGGCGGAGGCGGAGGCGAAACGCAAGCTGGAGCGTCGCGCCGCCAAGATCGAGTCCCAGCTGATCTCCGCAGGCGGTCAGGTGCTCAAGCGCGGCCTGCTGGGCATTCTCAAAAGACGCTGACAGCGCAGCATACAGCGAGAAAGCCCGCGGCGGACGCCGCGGGCTTTCCTGTCCCTCCGCCTTGACAACCCGCCCGGATTTCTGTATGCTGGTCGGGAAAGGAGCTGGTGCCCTGTGGTGGACGGCAACATCATCTTATCCGTGGCAAAGGCCATGGAGCTGCTGCAAATATTGAGCCAAGCGGGAAAGCCCCTGCTGCTGAAGGAGCTGACCGCCCTGTGCGGCTACCCCAAGAGCACGGTGTTCGGTCTGCTGACCACCATGCGCTCCTACGACGTGGTGACCCAGACCCCCGACGGCAGGTACGCGCTGGGACTGCGGCTTTTTGAGTACGGGCGGCAGGTGGAGCGGTCGTGGGACATCTCCTCCGTGGCGCGCCCCTACATGGAGCACCTGTGCCGGCAGACCGGCGCGTCCGTGATGCTCTCCGTCTGCGAGGGCGGCAGCGTCATCACGCTGGATCAGGTGGAGACGCGGGGTAGCCTCCGCATCGTGTCGGACACCGGCTCACGCCTGCCCATCTACTGCACGTCTCAGGGCAAGGTCTTTCTGGCGCACATGACCCGCACCGGCGCGGAGGCTCTGCTGCGCGGGCAGAGCAGAAATCAGTTCACGCCCCACACCATCACCGACATTCCCGCCCTTCTGCGGGAAGCGGAGACCTGCCGCTTGAGCGGCTACGCCATTGAAAACGGCGAGTACAAGATCGGGCTGCGCTCCATCTCCGCGCCGGTCTACACCGTGGAGGGCAAGGTGCGCTACGCCGTGGGCGTGATCGGTATGTTCCGCAGCGTCCACTCCGACGAATTTCACAGCGCGGTGGAGCGCGTCTGCGCCGCCGCCGCCATGATCTCCGCCGCCTTGGGCTACCGGGGACAGGAGGAGCAATAGACCGCGCCGCCCAAGCAGAATTTCCCCTTGCAATCGGCTGTGGGCGGGTGTATAATGCAGAAAACTGAACAGACGGGAGCTTGTGTAACAGGCTGAGAGGAAGGTTTTACCTTCGACCGATAACCTGATTTGGATAATGCCAACGTAGGGACGGCTGTGTGCTTTGCGGAGGTCATCCAGTTCGGGTGACTTCCGTTTTGTATTTGAGAGGAAAGGACGTGAGTGGACCTATCCCGAGTGGTTTCGGGCGGATAGAAGGGGAGCTCCTTGTGTCTTGTAATTTTGCGAGGGAACCCGTGTTTCGGGGTGAGAGGAGAAAATGGATTCTCGACCGAGCGAAGTCTGTTGCTTCGTATAAATATGAAAAGAGGCAATACAAGTGAAAAATTCCAACAGTATTCTGAAGATGACGGTTCTGGCGATGCTCGTCGCCCTCGGCGTTGTGATCTCCCCCATCCTGCGGGTGGAGGGTATGTGCCCCATGGCGCATTTCATCAACATCGTCTGCTCCGTATTTCTGGGGCCCTGGTACTCGCTGCTGTGCGCCACGCTGATCGGCATTATCCGCATGGCGACCATGGGCATCCCGCCGCTGGCGCTGACCGGCGCCGTGTTCGGCGCGTTTTTGTCCGGCGTTTTTTACCGTCTGTCCAAGGGCAAGATCATCTGCGCCGTCATCGGCGAGATCATCGGCACCGGCATTATCGGAGCCATCGTCTCCTACCCCGTTATGACGTACCTGTGGGGCAAGGAGGGCTTGAGCTGGATGTTCTACGTGCCCTCCTTCATCTGCGGCACCCTCATCGGCGGCAGCATCGCCTACGTGTTCCTGCGTAAAATGGCGTCCAACGGTATGCTGCCGAAGCTGCAGGTCAAGCTGAACTCCAGAAGCTATACCGACAGGAGCAGCGTCCTCTCCGACTCCCTGACCATCGCGGCCTTCGGTGCCATTCTCTTCGTGGTCATCAAGCTGGCGTCCGACATCTTCGAGCTGACCGCCCCCCTCTGGAACACACTCTCCTACGCCGCCCCGGCGGTCTGCATCGCCGCGGCAGCCATCTACTACATCGTCAAGAAGGTGAGAACAGCCGATGCGGCACATTCCTGATATTCTTACGGGGCTGCGGGAGCGCGCCCCACTGATCCACTGCATCACCAACCCCATCTCCATCAACCAGTGCGCCAACGCCATCCTTGCGCTGGGGGGCCGCCCCATCATGGCGGAGCACCCGCGGGAGGTGGAGGAGATCACCGCCACCGCCGGTGCGCTGATGCTGAATCTCGGCAACATCACCGACGTGCGGATGGACGCCATGCGCCTTGCCGCCCGGACGGCGGCGGCGCGCGGGATCCCCATATTGCTGGACGCGGTGGGGGTCGCCTGCTCCCAGCTGCGCCGTGACTACGTCTGCGAGCTGCTGTCGGACGTAACGCCCACGGTCATCAAGGGCAACTATTCCGAGATCAACGCCCTCTGCTGTGCGGACTACCGCGCCTCCGGCGTGGATGCCGACGGCGCACTGGACACGCCGTCCATGGATCGCGCAGCCGCCGCGCTGGCGCACCGCCACGGCGCGGTGCTCCTTGCCAGCGGCAGGGTGGACGTTATCACCGACGGCACGCGCCTCGTCCACAGTAAGAACGGCACGCCCAGGCTCTCCGGTGTCACCGGCACCGGCTGTATGCTGGGCGCGCTGACGGCGGCCTGCCTCTCCGTGTCTCCCGACATGGACGGTGCCGCCGCTGCCTGCGCCGTGCTGGGTATCTGCGGTCAGCTGGCGGAGACGGAGCGCGGCTCCGGCAGCTTCATGGTGGGGCTGCTGGACGCGCTCTCCACCGTGGACGGCGCGGTCATCGAACGTTATCTGGATAGGGAGGAGATCACCATTGAAGCATCTTGACACCAGCCTGTATTTCATCACCGACAGCACCGGTCTCAGCGAGGAGGAGTTCCTCCGCCGGACGGAGGCGGCACTGCAAGGCGGCGTAACGCTCCTGCAGCTGCGGGAGAAGAACCGAACCACCCGGGAATATATGTCCCTCGCCGAGCAGGTGCACGGGCTGACCCGGCGGTACGGCGTGCCCCTGCTCATCGACGACCGGCTGGACGTAGCCATGGCGGTGGACGCCGAGGGCGTCCATCTGGGGCAGAGCGACCTGCCCATCCACGTGGCGCGGCGCATCCTCGGCGCGGACAAGATCGTGGGAGCCACCGCTAAAACCGTCCCCCAGGCGCGGGAGGCATACGAGCAGGGCGCGGACTATCTGGGCGTGGGAGCCATCTATCCCACCACCACCAAGGTCAAGACCGTCCTCACCTCCACCGACACCCTGCGGGACATCTGCGCCGCCGTCCCCATTCCCGTCAACGCCATCGGCGGATTGAATAAGACCAATATCCACGTGCTGTGCGGCATCCCCATCGCCGGTATCTGCGTCGTCTCCGCCATTATGAAGGCGGACGACCCCCGGCAGGCGGCCATCGACCTGCGTGAGCGGGCGAAGGAGCTGCACATCCTTTAATTCCGAGAGACCGCCCCGGCGCACCGCGCCGGGAGGCTTCCAGCGGCGGATCGGGGGCACCACCTTCCGCCGCTCTATAAAAGTAATGCTGAAACAGGAAAGGAGCAAACCAATGAGAACAGCATTATCCATCGCCGGAAGTGATTCCAGCGGAGGCGCCGGTATCCAGGCAGACATCAAGACCATGTCCGCGCATGGCGTATTTGCCATGACCGCCGTCACGGCTCTGACTGCCCAGAACACCACCGGCGTCACAGACATCTTGGATTCCACCCCCGCATTTCTCTCCGCACAGCTGGACGCCGTATTCACCGATATTTTCCCCGACGCGGTCAAGATCGGCATGGTGTCCTCCGCGGAGCTGATCTCCGTCATCGCCCAAAAGCTGCGGCAGTACAACGCCCGCCACATCGTGGTGGACCCCGTAATGGTAGCCACCTCCGGCTCCCGCCTGCTGGGGAGGACGCGGTGGAGGCACTGAAAACGGAGCTTCTCCCCTT
>ERZ1026846.1617-NODE-1617-length-13860-cov-11.086128_pt1 | contig 13860 bp, 14 predicted proteins | sample MGYA00380153_ERZ1026846 | MGnify/ENA primary metagenome ERZ1026846 (study PRJEB33269, sample SAMEA4719789) | human gut metagenome | biome: human-associated habitat; feature: organic feature; material: feces | place: Cameroon | collected 2013-10 ... | reverse complement strand
TCAGTCCGTGGCCAGCCGCGCAGCGGCCTTTTGTGTATCTTATGAAAACTTATGTTGCTTATGTTTTCCGCGCTAAGTGGCTAACACAAACGTTATATCTTTTGTTCTTATGTCCTTATGTTCTCCGCGTTAGCGGCAAATCTCATGGAGCACGCATTCTCCTGACTTCATCATTTTCTGCCCCGTAGAATGGCGCGGTCACCATGGTGTTACGCACCAGTTTGCTCACGGGCACAAGCCCTTTGTCAGCTTGGTCGCGCCGTTGCACTTCGGGCGTGCGGTCAAGCACATTATAGCGAATGTCGCACATCTCGTCCATAAGGGTAATAGTCTGTTCTGCCAGACCGCAGCTTGTGGTGTTGCCAGTTGTTTGCGGTGCGCAGTCAGTGTCGTTGCCCATGCGTTTTTGTGGCTGGGGTGTTTCAGTCTTTTCACTTTGCGGTTCCGCGCTATGTCCGATAGCGTCTATCAGTTTGTCAACGCCACGTTTCACAATGGCATCGGCATAGCGCAGCATTTTGTTAAGCATTCGTTTCATGGTAGTCAATACAATTTGATTTGATATAAAAGTAAAGTGCTGCAAAGGTAACACCAAGGCATTGCACCCAACAAAAAAAGTGTACAATTTGTACACAAATATTTGCCCCCTCCCCGTCATCCCTCATGTAAAAGAGTCCGTGTGTTTTTACTGCCATCTTACACTTTTTGCACGTAACAAGTTGATATACAGAGGTTTCAAGAGTGTAAGATGATTTCAAAGTATCTTACACTCCCCTGCACACATCTTACACATCACGCCCCGCTGTCATGCATTCGGTTTTGTCGTATGCGGTGGTTTTTACGCCATAGGGACTTAGAAAAATCAGTCGGAGCAACAGACTTTTCTGCTCCCCTATGCCGTAATATCTTCCTCCCATGCTTGTGCCGTGTGGCAGCGTGCAGGTTGTGTAGGTTGCGTGTAGGTAAATTTGGTAATATCTTACACTACGTAAGGTGTTAATAATCAATGAGTTGCGATGTATTAGTGTAAGATGCAAGATACTCGGTATGTAAGTTATTGTAGTATGGTAAAAGCACCAAGTGCAACTTTTTTCTTGCGCCTTTTAGCGTAAACATGCGAACGGACGCAAGCGCCAAGCGTTACCTCTAAGCGCTACCTCTAAACGCTACCTCTAATGGGGGCGACGCGTCTCGCGTCGGGATTTTTTTTCAGCAGTCTCGTCCAGCGGGAAAAGATGCAGCTATTATTTAGTGGATTTCGTATTTTTCTCCACTTCCTCTATCCCGACGCGAGACGAGGCTGCTGAAAAATGCCCGACGCGAGACGAGGCTGCTGACAAAATAGCGGTTTATAGAGTTAAGTCTTCCTTTTCGAGCCTATTTTAGGCTCGTATGGGAGACTTTAATCTATGCCTCTGAAATATGAAATTGGAAAAAAACATGGCCTTATATGGCTTTATATGCATTCCTGTAGTTCATATTTGTAATATGTTACTTCTATCCTGTCATTTCCTTATTTTTTGGCATTAATCAAGCGTAAAATGGTCTTTATATTGCATGCAAAAACAGACAATGCTGTTTGCATCGTCAAACAATGTTCGCCAAATGATTCGGCACGCTCTAAATTGCAGTTGTGCTTGAGGTCTGAGTTCTTTGCTTCAATCTTATATCGTTGCCGCATTTTCTCTTTGAACTCATCTGTCTTCTGGAATTTTATATATTCCCTGTGAAGATCTGACAGTTCTCTCACACTATACGTGCGTTTTTTAGACCCAGCCTTAAAGCACTTCTCACGCAATGGACATTCCTTGCATTTGTTTATATCAAAACTGTACTCCCATGCCGCACTACGCCCTCTGAGGTTTTTCTTATACCTCTTGCTTTTTGCCAGGTGCCCGTTGGGACACACTACGGTGTTTGCATCTTTGTTGAATGTGAATCCGTCATCCTTGCGTATGCCGTAAGTTATGTTATTGTGGAGTCGTGAATAAAGGGTGAACTCACCTGCCGGATTTTCTTCTTTGCGTTTCTTTGACATTTCAAGGTTCTCTGTCGAACTGTATGCCTTGTCGCCTACAACCTCCTTGACTTCCATGCCATTCTTTCGGCTTTGTTCCACCACCTCGCCCAGACATTTATCATCGGGCATGTCTCCGGAGGTGATATGTGCAGCCGTTATCAGCCTTGTCTCGCTCTCCACTCCCATATGCACTTTTGAGCCAAAGAAGGTTTTTTTCGTTGACTTGTGTCCGACTTTTGCATCACGATCCATTGAAAGATAGCTGCTCTCCTCAGCGTCGTCCATTGCCTCCTCCAGAAGTTCATACAAATTCTTGACAATCGAAACACTGCGTAACGCAGGCTGCTCCATTATATATGCGACAAGCGTCTTTCCAGCCTGAATCCAGGCAGCCGTATCTGCTTCCTTCTCAGGTCGTGGGGGAAGGTCTTCCAATTCCCAGTCGTGGACTTTTACGAGATGGCGGACAAGCGTGTTCACTCTGTGTATGATATAATCCTTGCTGTCATAACGTACAGCCCTGGCAGTAACATGGGTGGCATCTACAAGGATTGTATTTCCTTTCAGAAGTCCATTATCCTTGGCTATTTTCAGAGTCCTTGCAATCAGGACATTGAGTACATCAACATTTTCAAAGCGAAGTTTGCGGAACTTGGAGAGTGTACTCGCATCTATAATATTCGTCTCCTCCGGGCTTAATCCGAGAAACCTCTTGAGTGACAGATTTACCAGTGTATTTGCAACTACGCGTCTGTCTGAGAGTTTATCAATAATCTTGATCAGCAAGTATTTGAACATACGAACAGGGTCTTCTGCAAAGCGCCCTTTCTTCCATGAATAGTTTTTGCCTATTTCGTCATAAACGAAAGAAAAGTCGACCAGTTTGTCAAGCTGTCGATATATGTCATCTTGCGGTACTACTATATCATAAAGCCCTGCATACGGACTCAGTGGTATTCCTAGTTGCTGCTGTATCATAGAGTGTTGTTTGACGTAAAGTTATTCATTTTCAATGAGATACGCAAATATTTATAGCGGTTCCACTTGCCCTACATCGGGGCATTTTTCAGCAGCCTCGTCTCGCGTCGGGGCATTTTTCAGCAGCCTCGAGACGCGTCGCCCCCATTAGTGCTTGCGTTTCTTCAAGCGACAAACGCTACAACTAAACGCAAGTACAAAACGCTACCACAAAACGCTACCACTAATGGGGGCGACGCGCCCCGCGTCGGTTTTTCAGCAGCCTCGTCTCGCGGAAAAACTTGAGTTATATTATAACTTAATGACCTCAAAACTAAAATATCTACCACATGAAAAGTCTACTAATCAAAGATACCACCACAGAAGAGCGCATTGAAATAGTCAAGACATTCCTTTCCTCCGGCAGTTCCGACTGTGAAGGCATCGACATGGACGACCTCTACTACGACTACATCTTCGGTCTAAAAGAGCTCGCCGACATCAACCGCGAATTTAGCGAGAAGCATGCAGGCAGCGTTCGAGCTGATAATCAGAATAGACCTTAAGAGAGTGTGTCTCCAATCACGCTCCGCCACAACTTCCCCTCAATCCTTATGCAAAATCGGCTGTACACAAGCGCCAATGCTTTGTACAGCCGATTTTGATTTTTCCCAAAAGCTAAAGTCTTATTTTACAATGACCTTAACAATCTCGTTTCCAATCTTTACAAGATAAACTCCTGCCTCTACATGTACTCTGCTAACCTTACCACTATAAACATTCGTACCATCTGCAGAGAATATTTGAAGCTTATCATCTTTGGACATTCCCTCAACACAAATGTAATGGTTTTCAGCCTTGACAACTATAACATCACGACTTGTTTCTGTAATAGCAGTTGGCACAGATTTCACAACCACCACGCATTGAGCAGAAAAGCCACCATCCTCAGTTGTAGCTGTAATAATGGCAGAGCCAGCGCCTATAGCCACAACCGTACCATCATTCATTACCAAACAAACCGTACGATCAGAACTTTCCCATTGTATATTGGGATTGTCAGCATCTGCAGGCAACACGGTAGCTTTCAGTTTTACGGTTTCCCCTATGTTTGAAAGTGTCACGCTATTCTGTTCAAGTTTGATCCCCGTAACAGGCCGTTTATTGTCTACAGGTAACTCCACGTTTACTACGCAAAAATCCGTAAAGCCGCCATCAGCGGTTGTAGCGGTTACCACAGAAGAGCCCTCGCCTACGGCAACAACCATACCATTATCCATTACAAGACAAACTGAAGTATTGGCACTACTCCATTTTACATTCCTATTGTCTGCATTTTCAGGCAATACATCGGCTGTTAATTGTTTGGTAGCACCGATTGATTTCAAAGTCAAAGTACGCGGTTCAACGTTTACACCTATCACGGGTTGAAAAACCGTTATCTCACAATCATCAGAAAGTTCGGATCCATCTGCCGTTGTTACGCTTATGCGGGCTTTACCACTTGCATGGGCTGTAACAACTCCGTTTTCTACGGTTGCAACACTCTCATTACTTGATGTCCACACCAAGCTTTTGTTGTCCGCTTCATTTGGCGAGATTGAAGTACGTAAAGTTGTTGTTTCACCTACCTTCATCGAACATTCATGCTTTTCAAGCGAAACACTTGTTACAGGTTGCCATACTGTTATTTCGCACACATCTGACAGATAAGAGCCATCGGAAGTTGTAGCTGTAATTTTAGCAGTACCTTTACCTACAGCAGTTACAATGCCATCGTCGCTTACTCGTGCCACGCCATTATCCGAAGATTTCCACGTTACCTTATCGTTATTCACATCTTGCGGAGATACTTTTACATTCAAGGCAATGGTATTGCCAATAGCTAAGCGTGCTTCATGCTTATCGAGTTCTATAGCCGTAGCAAGTTGCGTAATGGTAAGTTCACATACATCTGATATGCTATTATCGTCCTTTGAAGTAGCTACGATCTTTACTTGGCCACGCTTCAAAGCCTTTACCTTACCACTTTGGTCTACCGATGCTATCTCATCATTAGAACTACTCCAAATCACGTCTTTATTATCAGCATTAGCAGGTGTAACAGCGCATTGCAACTGAATTTCTTCACCTGTGTTCATGTTGTGCGAGTGTGTGTTCAAGCGCACGTTGGTGACATGCTGAAGAACCCCCATAGTTTGACTAGATACATAGTTTCCATCTGTAGATGTAGCTTTAATTATACAAGTTCCTTGCTGCAATGCAGTCAAACGTCCCGTAATTGCATCAATCGTAGCAATTTGTGGATCAGAACTACTCCAAGAAATAGCATTATCAGATGTTCCTAATGGCAATGTTTCTGCTTTTAACTGCACATTGTCACCTACATAGATTGTCTGTGGATTACCGTCAGCAAAACGCACACCCGTGGTATGCTCATATACATGAACATCACAAGTATCACGTTTTCCATTGTAGGTTTCTACAATGATTTTTGCCGAGCCAAACTTTTTTCCTGCAATTTTTCCACCATCAACAATAGCAACTTCTTCATCCGTACTATACCATGTTAATGGTTTATTCATAGCATCTGAAGGAGATAAAGATGTGCTTAGTGTAATGTTCTCGTCTCCCACATGAACACTAGTGCGATGAGTATTCAACGTTACCTTCTCTACGTCTATCATTTGGATAACAACACTAGCTTGTATTGCCGTCGGCTTTGTACAACCTTTTGGAATATAAAGAGTGTCACAAATAACTTTCGCATAAACGCTTCCGCGAAATCTTAATTGTATTTGTTGTGGATTTGTTACATAACATATAATACGAGGAATGCGCACATCACCATTAAGATATATATATCGAATCTTTGGAGGCAGTACTAACGTCTTCTTCTTATAATAATTTTTACCTACATAATAACTATTATGATAATATTCTGGCCAAAATACTTGTGCTGTCTCAGGGAGTTTCAAATACAATATACCATCTCTATCACTGCTAACATTTTGCATTTTTCCATTAATTATCAATGTATCTATAATCGAAGTGCCATAGCCATAGCCTCCTGTATAATAAAAGCAGTTAATTGACATTGAATCCGCACTCTCTGGAGTTATCAATTTCCGTAATCTTTTACTATAACCGAATATATAATCTCCCAACATGTTATCTCTTTCTATACTACAAGTTGTTACATTTCCCCCTTTGATTATATTTACTTCAGACAAATCTATAACACCTTGTAACTTACGATTGTTATTTAAATCCATCAAGAAATCGAAATCTGTTGCATTCATATAACCTGTTACTTTCAAGTTTTCAACGGTCTCTTGATCTCCGAAATTGATTTTACTTGACAACCAGCCTGGTGTTTGATTGTCCACAGTCAAAGATGTTTGCTGCGCAAAAGTAAATGCGCAAACAAACATAGCTAAAAGTAATGTAATTGTTTGCTTCATAATTTTGAGTTTTAAGTGATTACAGAACAAGAAGTCCTGTAGCCACATTCATCTTACTTTGATTCGACGCTCTCAAGTATCTTGATTATTCGTTTTATGCGTTCAACACTAACTTGACTATGGTTGACGATCCAGGAACAATCAGCCAATCTGTCACGCTGAGTATTTAAGCCATACTTCTCAACATAATCTTCTACCTGTTCATGCCAATCATTTAATTTATCAATGTTGACTTGGTCCATCACGTCTGCTTGTGGCATATCTACTCCATGTACATATGCTTTCTTCACACAAGCAAGGAGGTCATTGCCTTCCTTAATAAGTTGCTCTTTGCTTTTCATAATTCTGGGATAATTTGTTTTACATGTTCCAATGCCGAATCAAAATCTGCATTGGAGAATTTGTTTCTTCCATCAATCAGTTTTGCCAGCTTCAGCAGCTCTGATGAAAATGATGAATAATTTTCATTGCGTGCTAACGCTATCAAAGCACACACCATATAGGCCTTAATCTCTGGGTGCTTTTCAATACCTGCATCATAGCAGTCTGCATTAACAAAAGAGAAATCTGCTCTTTCGCAATGAAATGCGTCACGCATTAAATGCTCGAAAACTAATCTGCGTTCAACCATTATAACACAAAGTTTTTCACTCCAGCCACTCCCCGACTTTCGCATTGGTAGTAAATGAATGTTCATGTCTATATACAAAAAAAGCGTGGGAGTCTGTATCTGTCACTTGTCCCACGTAACCAGGCCTTCGCATTGCCTTTCCCCGAGGACAAGCAACATTTAGAAACCCACGCCGATATGCGAGCATAGATACAATACGCCCAAAGTATTCGTGCCGCAAATAGGGCACGAATACAATAAGGGCTATCATACCTATGGTAAAGTATGCATACCCAATGGGCATCTATTGTTGCATTGTTCTTAACGGGGATTGAAGTTGCGAAGTTCGGTCACGTTCAGAACAAAGCGCAAATAAACGCCTTTCCATATATGGAACCCAACCCCTATAGTGCAATCACATGAGGAATGCACTCGGCGTGGATTCGGTGACAAAGGTAAGGACTAAAAGGCTAATATGCAAAAAAATAGGGTGGAGATATGGAGGTTACAAGCTAATATCAGCTATAAGTTGAAAAAACTTTCCGAAAAAGTTTGGCAGTTCGGAGAAAATGCTTACCTTTGCACTCGCAAAACAGAAATAAACGCTGTTGAGCCGAAATGAATGCCTCTTTAGCTCAGTTGGCCAGAGCACGTGATTTGTAATCTCGGGGTCGTTGGTTCGAATCCGACAAGAGGCTCTTAAAAGAGTTAGAAAAGTGAACGCTCGCTTTTTCTAACTCTTTTTTTGTGTTTCATATTTGCTTGCGGTGGCTGCATTGATTACCTTTGCAGTATGAAACAGCATCTTACAATAGTTAAAGTGGGCGGAAAAATTGTTGAGGCGCCCGATACTCTCAACCAACTTTTGCAACGTTTCTCGGCACTCGAAGGGCCGAAAGTGCTGGTGCATGGTGGCGGACGTACTGCCACCGATGTGGCGGCACAGCTCGGCGTGGAAACTCGCATGGTGGACGGCCGTCGCATTACCGATGCCGAAATGCTGCGTGTGGTGACGATGGTGTATGGCGGACTGGTCAACAAAAATGTGGTGGCCAAACTGCAAGCTTGTGGCGTGAATGCGCTCGGGCTGACTGGCGCCGACATGAACGTGATACGCTCGCACCGACGCCCGTTGAAAAACGGCATAGATTATGGCTATGTGGGCGATGTGGACAAGGTGGACGCCGACCGTCTGCAACTGCTCATAGATGCTGGTATTACTCCGGTGATGGCCCCGCTCACGCACAATGGCGAGGGCGATTTGCTCAACACCAATGCCGATACCATAGCCGGCGAAACAGCTAAGGCTTTGGCGCAGCACTACGAGGTGACGCTCGTTTACTGCTTTGAACACGCCGGTGTGCTGGCCGATGCCAATGACGAGGCCAGCGTGATACGCCGCATCACCCCCCAGACGTTTGAGCAACTCAAGGCAGACGGCATAGTGTCGGGCGGTATGTTGCCAAAGATAGAAAACAGCTTGATGGCGGTAAAGGCTGGTGTGAAGCGCGTGGTAATAACCAGCGCCGATAAAATAGGTACAAACGAAGGTACGAGCATAGAATAACGAATGAACAAATATGAAATAATGGCCCCGGTGGGGTCACGCGAGAGTTTGGCTGCTGCGCTCAAAGCCGGTGCCGACTCCATATACTTTGGCATAGAAGCACTTAATATGCGTGCCCATAGTGCCAGCAAATTTACTATTGACGATTTGCGCGACATAGCTGCACAATGTGCTGCACAGGGCGTAAAGTCATACCTGACGGTAAACACCATTATATATGATGAGGACATTGACCTCATGCACCGCATTTGCGATGCGGCACACGAGGCAGACATTTCAGCCATTATTGCCTGCGATGTGGCAGTGATGAGCTATTGCAACCACATAGGCCAGGAGGTGCATCTGTCTACCCAACTCAACATATCAAATGCCGAGGCACTGAAGTTCTATGCCCAGTTTGCCGATGTGGCAGTTTTGGCGCGCGAACTCAACCTTGAGCAGGTGGCCAAAATACATGAGGCCATAGAGCGCGACCACATTTGCGGACCCTCGGGGCAGCCCGTACGCATAGAAATGTTCTGCCATGGCGCTTTGTGCATGGCAGTGAGCGGCAAGTGCTACCTCTCGCTCGACAATCTTGGTCGTTCGGCCAACCGCGGGCAGTGCATGCAAGTATGTCGCCGCAGCTATACGGTGCGCGACCGCGAAACAGGCATAGAGCTCGATGTGGACAACAAGTACATCATGAGCCCGAAAGACCTCAAAACCATTGGTTTCATAGATCAAATGATGAAGGCCGGCGTGCGCGTGTTCAAAATAGAGGGCCGCGCCCGCAGTGCCGAGTACGTTTACACCGTTGTACAGTGCTACAAAGAGGCCATTGCCGCAGTAGAGGACGGCACCTTCACGCCCGACAAGGTGGCCCAGTGGGACGAGCGGTTGAAGTCAGTGTTCAACCGCGGTTTTTGGGACGGCTACTATCTCGGTCAGAAGCTTGGCGAGTGGAGCAATGTGTACGGCTCGGCTGCTACCGAAAAGAAACAGTACATTGGCAAGGGTCAGAAATACTTTTCAAAGCTCGGCGTTGGCGAGTTCTATATTGAAGCCGGCGAGTTTGAGGTGGGCGACAAGTTGCTCATCGTAGGCCCAACAACCGGTGCACTTTACGTGACCGCTACCGACATACATGGCGACCACGGCCATGTGGACAAGGCGCTCAAGGGCATGCGTGTGGCCATACCTGTGCCCGAGAAAGTGCGCCCGAGTGACAAACTTTATAAGATAGCAAAGACTGGTAATGAATAACCCCATATTGCTCTTCGACTTTGGTGGTGTGCTTGTCGACCTCAACCGTCCGCGCGTTGAGGCTGCGTTCGATGCTTTAGGCTTCGACATACGTCCGTACCTTGGCACTTACAAGCAGTCAGGCATATTCAGCCAGCTTGAGCAAGGGCGCATCACCCCCCACGAGTTCTGCAACGAACTGCGTCGCTTGAGCGGCCATGCCGACTTGGCCGACGAAGCCCTTGTGGCAGCGTGGCAGAGTTATCTCGACACGGTGCCGGCCGACCGCCTCGATATGTTGCTCAAAATCAAGCAACACTACCACGTGTGCTTGTTGAGCAATACCAACCGCATACACTGGCGCATGGCCGAGGACACGCTGTTCAGCTACAAAGGTTTGCACGTGACAGACTTTTTCGAACACATATTCTTGTCGTGCGAGTTGGGCGTAGAGAAACCCGCCCCCGAAATATTTGCCAGAGTGGCAGAGGGCATTGGTGTGCCCGCCGGCGACATCTTGTTTTTCGACGACAGCGAAGTAAATTGTGAGGCGGCGCGCCAATGCGGCTTGCAGGCCCTTGTAGCCCCCGCCCACAGCGAATGGCTAAAATACTTTGACGAAAATGGCAAATTACACACTTCATACGTTCAAGCACAACCTTGATAATTCGACAGGTTGCTGCGCAGCCATAGGTTTTTTCGACGGTGTGCACCGCGGTCACTGCTACTTGATAGAACAAGTAAAGGCCGAGGCTGCCCGCCGCGGCCTCATGCCTATAGTCATCACCTTTGAGGAACACCCGCGCCTGGCCTTGTCGCAAACGCGCTATTGGCCAGAGTTGCTCACCACCAATGCGCAAAAGTTGCAACTGCTGGCACAGACGGGATTAGCCGCTTGTGCCATGTTGCACTTCGACCACACCATGTCGATGCTCACCTCGCGCGAGTTTATGGAGCTGGTGCTGAAAAAGGAACTCAACGTGCAATGCCTGCTCATAGGCTACGATCACCATTTTGGTTCCGACCTTTCGGCCGGTTACAAAGACTACGTAAAGTATGGCAAGGAACTCGGCATAGAAGTGCTGCGCGAGCGCCCCTTCGATACCGACGAGCTGCGCATCAGTTCATCAGCCACACGCCGTTTCCTTACGGGTGGCAATGTCGAGATGGCGCGAGCCTGCCTCGGACGCCCCTATCAGCTTGAGGGCAGTGTGGTTGAGGGCCGCCATGCCGGTTCGCTCATGGGGTATCCCACAGCCAACCTCCGTCCCGATTGTGCCGAACAAATTGTGCCCGGACGCGGTGTTTATGCCGCACGGGCCGAAATAGACGGTTTCCGCTATAAAGCCATGGTCAACATAGGCTGGCGGCCGACACTCGACAATGGCAGCGACCAAACTATCGAGGCACACTTGCTCGACTATGACGGCGGCGACCTTTACGGCCACCATCTCAAACTCAGCTTTTACCGCCGCGTGCGCGACGAACATCGTTTCGACAGCATCGAAGCACTGCAAAAGCAACTTGCCATTGATGCCGATGTGGTACGTGCCATGCTCGACGAGGTGAATAGCTGACAACCGATGCCGCAATAACAACACACGAAACTAAACTAAACACACACTTATGACAGCAATAACTATGTTGATACTGTTCGTCGCCGTTCAGTTGGTGACGGGCCTTGGGGCATTATTGTTTTCAAATCTCGACAAGTTGGGCACCGGTTATCCCATCGACCAACTTACCGTTTCGCCCATGGCCACCGGCATCTCCATGCTGGTAGGCGAAGGGCTGTTGGCGTTAGGCCTGTGGCTATGGTTCTTCCGTTTTGAAAAGGGCGTGCGAGCCAAATCCATCGAGCGCCCGGAGTTGTTAGGCATATTCAAATTTCACAAGCTCAAGCGTGATGTGGTGCCCGTCAAGCCGACTTGGTGGCAAGTGTTGTCGGCCATTTTGGGCGTGCTGATGATGGCCATAGCCCTGTCGCAGGCCCTCACGACCCTTGGCATGAACAGCGATGCCGACATGGCACTCTTTCAAGGCATGCTCGGTAACCCCTTGTGCTGGTTGTTGTTGTGCATAGTCGGGCCGGTGTGCGAGGAGCTTGTCTTCCGCGTAGGCATTGTGCGCACCCTCTACCGCCACAAAGTGCCTGGTTGGGCCGCTGCAGCCATAGGCGCATTAGCCTTTGCCCTGGTACACGGCAATGTGACACAAGGCATACCCGCCTTCATCATAGGCGTTGTGCTCGGCTTGTACTATTTGCGTTCGGGCAATTTACGTTTGTGCTTGCCGGCACACATCGCCAACAACACGTTGGCCGTGGTGCTCATGGCGTTAGGTCAGGACGATGCCCCCGCGTCGTGGTGGAGCATAACCGTCCGCGTGGTAGTAGCCCTGCTGCTTGTGGCTGGTGCCCTGATGCCCTTGCACCGTGCATGCAAGGCTGCACAGGCCGCTGCTTAGAACCGTGCCGGTGACTCTAAAAAAAGATATACAAAATCCCCACTTACAAACTACATATAAATGAAAATAGGAACGCTCGACCTTGGCGACCGCCCAGTGGTGTTAGCCCCCATGGAGGACGTAACCGACATCGGTTTCCGTTTGCTTTGCCGTCGTCTTGGTGCGTCAATGGTATATTCCGAATTTGTGGCAGCCGATGCCTTGGTGCGCATGGTCAACAAAAGTCTCGAAAAACTCACCGTGTGCCAGGCCGAGCGCCCAGTGGCCATACAGATATACGGCAAGGACCCCGTGGCTGTGCGCGATGCTGCGCAGATAGTAGTGGAGCGTGCCCACCCCGATGTGCTCGACATCAACTTTGGTTGTCCCGTCAAGCGTGTGGCAGGCAAGGGGGCTGGTGCCGGTTTGTTGCAGGACGTGCCCCGCATGCTCGAAATAACCCGTGCAGTGGTTGATGCCGTTGATGTGCCCGTCACCGCCAAAACCCGTTTGGGCTGGGACGCCGAGCACAAAATAATCGTGCCGTTGGCCGAGCAACTGCAGGACTGCGGCATACAGGCACTCACCATACATGGGCGCACCCGTGCCCAGATGTACACAGGCGAAGCCGACTGGAGCTTGATAGGCGAGGTCAAGCGCAATCCGCGCATGCGCATTCCCATCATAGGTAATGGCGACATCACTTCGGCGCAAGGTGCCGTCGGGGCATTTGAGCAGTTTGGGGTAGATGCCGTCATGGTAGGCCGCGCCACCTTTGGCCGCCCCTGGATATTTAAGGAGATACACGATGCCTTACACGAGGGCGACCACAGTGTCGACGATGTCATACCCAGCCAGTATGCGCCTATGACAGCCGATTGGAAACTCGATGTGCTCAAGGAGCAAGTGCGTCAAAGTGTGGCGCGCATTGACGAGTACCGCGGCATATTGCACATACGCCGCCATTTGGCAGCCACGCCTTTGTTTAAGGGACTTCCCAATTTCCGTCAGACACGCATCAACATGCTGCGTGCCGAAACGGTAGAAGCCTTGTTCGACATTATGGAGAGCACCCGACCACTCATACGCGAGGCTGAGGCGGCAGGCACCGCATTACAATCTTAAAACTGATACATACTATGGCAGATAAGACAATCAGCGACGATAAATATTATTACGTCATCAGCGAGGTGGCGCAGATACTCGGCGTGAGCGAGACCTTGTTGCGTTATTGGGAAAAAGAGTTTCCGCAGCAGATAACGCCCAAGAAAGGCTCACGTGGTGTGCGTCGTTACACCAAGGAGGACATAGAGAAGATACGTACCATTTATGACCTTGTAAAAGTGCGCGGTCTTAAACTTGCCGCTGCACGTGAGGTGCTCAAGCAAAACAAACAGGGTACTGCCCAACCGCTCGAAGCCATACAGCGCCTGCGCAAAGTGAAGGAAGAACTGGTGGCCATGAAGCGTGCCCTCGAAAGTATGTAAATTGGGTTAGGGGGTTAGGGGGTTAGGGGGTTAAAAGATTACTCTTGGTTATCTAATTCATAAAGGTGACTTTTTAACCCCCTAAC
>ERZ1026846.1611-NODE-1611-length-13894-cov-65.330949_pt1 | contig 13894 bp, 6 predicted proteins | sample MGYA00380153_ERZ1026846 | MGnify/ENA primary metagenome ERZ1026846 (study PRJEB33269, sample SAMEA4719789) | human gut metagenome | biome: human-associated habitat; feature: organic feature; material: feces | place: Cameroon | collected 2013-10 ... | reverse complement strand
TTTCGCCATTCTGCTCGATAGCCACCATCTGCAGGTCCCATTTCTTATCGAAAGGACCCGCGATAGCCCAGTCGTGAGGCACGGCTACCTGAGACCACGCTTTGCCATCGCGGGAGAAATCCCACGATGGCAAATTAATGACTTTTCTGCTCTGCGCCTGGCACATGGTAGAGAACGCCAGGGCGAGAGACACGAAAGTAATGCTTCTCTTGATCATATCTTTTTCTTCTAAGTTAGTACAATATTCCATTTTAAAATTCGCTTCTATCGCTCCCAGAGGAAGCGAAGAAAGCTAACTTGCCCGATTACTTGAAGGCATCGAGTGCTGCGGTTGGCTTGCCGCTGTTGTCGAAGGCTCCCTTGTCGTAGCCGTTCCAGCCGCTGTTGCACTCAGGCTCCCAGTAGAACACGCCCTCGCAGGTAGAGATTGCCTTGCAGCCATCCACCATCTTCTTGAGGAATGGAGCGGCATTCTCAGAATTCCACACCATACCAATCTCTGAGATGATGACATCGCAGTTGTATTTGCCGGAAAGGGTCTTGATGTTGTCGAGACAAGCATCGGATACCTGCTCCCAGGTCTGGTCGGTAATCCAATCAGGATAGAGCGACATACCGATGACATCCCACTTGGCTCCATTCTGCTTCAAGCCATCAAACATCCAGGTATATTGACCCAGATTGTTTCCCTTGTCGAGATGCACAATCACCTTTGCCTCCGGATAAACCGCCTTGACGGCATCATAACCGGCATTGATGTAAGCGGCAAAGTTCGCCATGTTCTTAGAGGCACGGCCTGTCACCTTCAGGGCAGCATCGCCATCCTCATCATTCCAGAGCATTCCGTCGGTGGTCTCGTTACCTACCTGTACCCACTCTACGTTGACGCCTCTTGCCTTCAAGGCATTCAATACATCCTTGGTATGATCGGCAACCGCCTGCTTCATCAGCTCGAAGTCATAGTTTTTCCAGGCAGCAGGAACACCCTGCTTGGATGGGTCTGCCCAGGTATCAGAGTAGTGGAAGTCTATCATCAGTCGCATACCGAGCTGCTGAGCTCTCCATGCCTTTGCCACCACATCATTCTTTCCGTTCCATCCATCCTCTGGGTTTACCCATACACGAAGGCGGATGGAATTCATGCCGAGGTCGCGGAGAAGCGCCATGCACTCCGTAGCCTTTCCGTTGGCGTTATAGAACTTCTTTCCGCTCTGCTCCATCTCTGTGAGCCAACTTACATCGGCTCCCTTGGCAAAGCCACTCATATCGTATGTCTTCTCCTTTTCGGGAGTGGTATTATCATCATTGCTGCAACTCGTGCCCGTGATAGAAAACAAGAGTGCTGAAGCCAGCAATATGGCTTTTCCTAATATATTCTTCATTGTTATTCTGTCTTTAAGTTATTATTATAATGCAAAGATAATCAAATAAATGATTCGTTTACAATAAGGAAACTTACTCATGATGAATATTCTGCGCAATCGGTTGCGCAGAATATTCACTAAGCTATTCATACTTCCATGTCATGGTGTTGAGATCGGCTGTAACCGTAAACTCAGTTTCACCATTTTCATCGCCAAACCAGATATCCCAAGCACCATCGCCAGAAGTTAACTTGAACTGCTCGCCATCGGCACCATACCAGGTCTGCTTGTCGTCCTTGTTCTCGCCTACGTAGATGAAGCGGAAGTTCTCCCAGGAAGTTGGCTTGTACTTGCAGGTATAAACACCATCGCTCACCTTGCTCATCACGGCAAGAAGGCTGTTACCATCCTTAGAGAACATGCAGAGAGTATTGCTTGCCTCTGGCTCTGGTGCTGTCTGGTTGCCAGATTCGATAGAGTAAGTCAGGTCGCTGTTCTCGCCCACCTTCACGGTAACGGTATAAGTACCCGCCTTGGCGATGTTCACGCTGCCAGCATTCTCAGAATCGGTCATCTTGCCATCGGCCAGCGTATAGTTCATGGTTTTGACAACGGCTGCAGCATCGTCTGTAGCTGTAGCCTTGCTGTACTCTGCACCAGTAGCAACAATACTGATTGGTGTATTATCTGCTGTGGTTGTAATCACCTTGGTCCAGGCATAGTTAGGAGCATCATAGGTCATGTCCTCACCATTCAACTGCATCGCCTTGATGTAGGTTGGCTTGAATTCCTTAGCCTTTGTATCTACCACAGTATAATAAATACCAGTCTGACCAGGGAACCAGAAGTTCCATGCCGACTCTGTATTATCCATTTCATATACATGACCATCCTGTCCTACGTTACCCCAAATGGTTCCATCATTCTCCTTGCCCCAGAAGTTGAGCCAGGAAGAAGCATTCATATAGCCTGCATAGATGCCATCCTCGTTTGGAGAATAGAGATAGGTCAGTTCCTTGTTCTTATCCGCATTCCAGATGGTCATCTTGTCCATGTGTATAATATAAGGTGTAACGTTCACCTGACACACATTGCTGTAAGCAGCATCTAGATTGTTGCCCATCAGACCCTTGATGCGGAAATAGAGAGGCGCACTCTGACCCGGAGTCGTTCCCAGATCCTTGGCAAGGGTGTTGAGATCAGCACCGGTGAAAGCCTTGGAGAGATCGGTTACGGAATACTCCTTTACCGTAGCAAAGCTCTCAGAAGGTGATGCCTGCAGATAGGTTTTCAACACGCCGTTGCCCGCAGGCTTGGTCTCGTCGCTCGAAAGCAAGGTAGGATTCTGCCAAGCCATCGAGAGCACGATGTCCTTCGTATTGTCAACAGACAGGACCACATCGCTGGCCGATGCCATCAGATCGGATGCCTTGAAGCCATCCAGATATATCTTGTCGCCACTCTCGTCGCAACTCACCAGGGCGGTGAGTGCGCAGAGAAGCATCATCAGGTTTCTAAATATCTTTTTCATTCTTTTATCCTATTAATAGTTGTCGTTATGAAGATTTGGATTGGCGGTAAGCTCGGTGTTAGGGATTGGATAGATGTTGTACTTGCTGTCAACAGCCTGTCCATCATGGGTGCCACCCTTCCACTGCCAGATATACTTGCTGGTGGTAAACTCGCCGAAGCGAATCAGGTCGGTGCGGCGATAGCCCTCATGATAAAGTTCACGGGCACGCTCATCGAGAATGAACTGGAGGAACTCATCGTCATTGGCAAAGTTGTTAGCCCATACATCGGTATTACCTGCACGCTCGCGGAGGAGATTGATCCAATAGATAGCTCCCTGCTTGCGGGAAGCGATGACCTCAGGATCAGCGGCATCAGTCTTTCCTTCTGGCCATGGATCCCAACTTGCACCCTGGGTACGGGCCACGCACTCGGCATACATCAGATAGACATCAGCCAAGCGGAAGAGAGGATAGTCGGTTTCTACACCATCATTAGCAGTATTGGATGCAGCTGTTCCATCGTCCTTCAGGTTACTCCATTTCTCTGAGAGATAACCGGTGGTTTCATCGGTCATGCTGGTTACATCCTTGCTCTGACCATTGGTGAAGAACTTGCAGCGCTTGTCGCCACCTCCATCAATATCGGTCTGGGTAAACTTATCCACGAACTCCGGACGGAGACGGAACTCACTCCAGCCATTGGTAACACCGAAGTCGGCAACATTCTGGTTAGCATTCGACATACTCAACTGTCCACACACCAAGTAAGTGGAAGAACCCCAGCTTACGGTATGCTCTGCACTTACTGGCAAGGCGAAGATAATCTCGTTGGTACGCTTGTCGTTATCAGCATTGAAGAGCTTGCTGTAATCAGACTCCAGCGAGTAGCCCATATTCAGCACCTTCTCGCAGGCCTCCTTGCACTCGGCATACTTGGCAACGCCGGTATAAACCTCGCTGTTCAGATAAAGCTTGGCAAGCAGAGTGTAGGCTGCGCCCTGAGAAGCCTGACCATAAGGACAGGTAGAGGCAGGAAGCATGTCGCCTACACAATCCTTCAACTCGCTCTCGATATAATCGAAAGTCTGCTGTGGAGTATAACGTGGAGGGATGAAACTGCCCACAGGATCGTTCTCTGTTACCATCGGAATGTTGCGATAGAGATCGAGGGCATGGAAGTAGAACAAGGCGCGCATGAAGCGGACTTCAGCCTTATACTCCTTCATCTTCACCTCGTCCTCGCCCGAGAAGCTGGCTCCATTGGCATTGCGGAGGAACTCGTTGCAGAGGGCGATGTTGTAATAGATGCGATAATACATATCTGATACCCACGCATCGTTGGCATCCCAAGAGAGATAGGTCAAACCTGTGGTCTGCTCACCTGTCAACCAGGTAGAGGCAAGTTCATCAGTACCGCACTCCTGGAGGTTGAAGAACATACGCATGTAGTCGAAACCACTGCCGCCGTTCAATACGGAAGACATATCCTTGTTGTCGCCGCCCTTACCCTGACCACTGGTCACCATGGCAGCATAAATCTTACCCAGCACAGCCTCATAATTGGCAAGCGAGGTATAAACATCCTTAGAGGTGGTCTCCGTCTGAGGATATTGGTCGAGGTCGGATACACAGCTGGTAGCGCTGGTCAGCACTGCTGTTCCCAACATCATACTATATAATATATTCTTAAGTTTCATTGTTATCGATTTTATTTGTTAGAACTGAAGTCCGAGGCTTACTGAGTAGGTGCGAGGACGTGGATAGAACGAGTTGTCCATTCCGTTTGGCACCTCAGGGTCTGTACCTGAGTAACCGGTGATGGTGAATACATTCTGTACCATCGCAGATACGGTGAGTGAAGCCCACTTGTTGATCTTGCCTACATTGTAGCTCAGGCTCAGGTTGTCGAGCTTCAGGAACGAAGCATTCTCTACATAGTAATCAGAGAGATACTGACGGGTCTTGAAACCTGTCTTCAGGAAGCTGGCGTTGAGGTTATTGAGCTGTGAGTTGTTGTAGCTCACGGTCTCCCATGCACCAGTGCTCATACCCATGCCATTATATACGTAGTTATCGATGTTGGCACGGAAGCTCATACCGAGAGTCAGCTGCTTGTATCTCAGGGATGTGCTCAAGCCCATGATGTACTTAGGGGCTGGAGAATGATAGCGGTAGAGATCGGCATCATTGATTTCGCCATCACCATTCAAGTCTGCATAAGCACCCTCGATTGGCTTGCCTGTCTCAGAATCGTAGAGCTGATGATATACATAGAACATATATGGCTCATATCCCTCTGAGAGTACCTGGAACTGGTAAGCATCAATAGATGGACCTACCTTCACGTTGGTCTGACTTCCACCCTTTGTGAGTGAGAGGTTCTTCACCTTCATGTTCTGCCAGGTGAAGTTGTAGCTCAGGTTCCACTCCCAGTCCTTGGTCTGGATAGGAGTTGCATTCAGGGAAACCTCGATACCCTTACTATCTACATTACCTACGTTGGTAAGGATAGTCTTTGAGAAGTTGGTACCTGCCGCTGTAGGAACAGAAGCCAGCAGATCCTTGGTCTTGCGGGTATAGAAATCGATGGCACCACCGATACGACCATTCAGGAATCCAAAGTCGAGACCGAAGTTCCAGGAAGTAGTTGTCTCCCACTTCAGATCTGATACGTATGCCTCAGGACGATAAGTTGTGATATACTGTCCGTTGATGAGTGCCTCGGCACCAGTTACACTGGATGTATAAACCGGCAGATAGTTGTAGTTGCCGATACCTTCCTGCTGACCGGTTACACCATAGCTGGCACGGAGTTTCAGGTTAGAGACTACCTTGTTGTCCTTCAACCAAGGCTCCTCTGTCAAGGTCCATCCCAAAGCTACAGACGGGAAGGTACCCCAGCGGGTATCCTTAGAGAAGCGGGAAGAGGCATCGCGACGAACGGTAGCTGTCAGGAGATACTTTCCATCGAAGGAATAGTTGACACGACCGTAATATGACAACATCACGTGGCGGTAATCAGAAGCCTTTACGGTAGAAAGGGTTGTACCTGCCGCACTCTTGGTATAATAAAGAGGTGTAGTGCTCTTCCAGAACTGATAGTCGTAACCAGCTGTCAAATCTACATTGCTCTTGATATTCTCGAAATACTTTGCATAGTTGGCATAGAGGGTAAGCAGACGGTTCTCGTTCTTCTGAGGACCATACTTGTAATCGCTACCGCTCAAGGACTCATCCTTGTTGAATGACTGTGCTGCATAGCCAGGAACATAAATGGTACCATCACCCTTGGCATAATCTGCACCAATGGTAGCATGGAGCTTGAGGTCTGGCAGAAAATGAACCTTGTAATCTACATCCATCGAACCGATGAAACGGCTCACCTTACTCTTTGAATCATAAAGATCCACCAGACCACGTGGGTTTCTCACACCCGCATTTACTGGATAGCCATCAGCATCGAGTGCCTCGTTATAGCCACCATAGCTGTTATTACCTGAATATACAGGAATGGTTGGGTTGAATGTTGCGGCAGCCCATACTGCACCCCCATTGTTGAAAGAGTTGTTATTGAGTGTACCCTTGGCGTTGATGGTCAACTTCAGGTGATCCTGGAAGAAACTAGGAGTCAACACCACGTTACCTGTCCAGCGCTCCACATTGTCCTTGCGCACCAGACCACTCTGGTTGTAATATCCGGCAGAAACACGGAAAGGCAAATACTTGCCGATGCTTCCGCTCAAGCTGAGGTTGTTATCCGTACCGAAAGCGGTGCGATAAACCTCGTCGTTCCAATCGGTATTGGCATTGCCAAGCAATGATTTCTGGTTATCTGTACCATACTGATTGATTACATTCACGAAATCATCATGGCTCAGCATATCCACCATCTGCGCACGGGTCTGCATACTGTTGGTAGTATTGAAGTTTACCTTCAAACCGCCCTGCTGTCCCTTCTTGGTAGTGATAATGATGACACCATTGGATGCACGAGAACCATAGATGGCTGTGGAGGAAGCATCCTTCAACACGGTCATGCTCTCGATATCAGATGGGTTGATCATACTGAGGAAGTTGCTGCTGTTACCAGAAATGCCACCCTGCTCCAATGGCACGCCATCGAGCACGATAAGCGGGTCGTTGCTGGCGTTAAGAGAAGCACCACCACGCACACGGATGGTACTACCTGCTGAGGCAGAACCACTGTTGGACATGATCTGCACACCCGAAACCTTACCATTAATCAACTGCTCTGGAGAAGAAACGAGACCCTTGTTGAAGTCCTTTGCCTTCACCGTAGCCACGGAACCCGTAAGGTCGCTCTTGCGCGCCGTACCATAACCGATGACCACGACATCGGCAAGCGCCTTGCTATCCGATTCGAGATTCACCTTCATATTTTCAGAAATAGCCAGTATCTTATCTATATAACCTATATAAGATACCTTGATCTTCTTGGCAGAAGAAGATACTTGAAGAACAAAGTTACCGTCGAAATCAGTAACCGTACCGCCCTTTTCGCCTTCTACCATAATGGTAGCGCCGATAAGAGGATCACCATTTTGTGCATCTGTCACTTCACCCTTAATGGTGCGAGTCTGAGCGAAAAGCTGCAAACATCCCATGAGCAACAATGCCACGAGAAGGAGACTTCTCTGTTTTGTTTTGCTTAAGACGTGATTCATTTTGCTTAATTGTTTTCAGGTTCTTTTTATTTTTTCATTTGATTTCGATTGCAAAAGTAGGTTAGAATACCGCAATCTCACGCTAAATATCAGACAAATCTAGCAACAAAAGGGACAAATACCCGAAATATATCGAAGAAAAAGGGAAAAGAAAGAAAAAAGACGCAGAAATCCAAGCCCCCCAACTAAGCCAAGCTCATCAAAAGAGAAATACCACCAGGACACCTTCGCTTTCCATTGGAACACCAATCGGCCAATAATAAGGCATTTGGTAAGAAACGCCCTGAAAGGTCAAAAGCCTTATAAACACAAAAAGCCGAACCTCTTTGAAGAAGTTCGGCTTTTTAAGTGGTACCACCAGGAATCGAACCGGGGACACAAGGATTTTCAGTCCTTTGCTCTACCAACTGAGCTATGGCACCATACTCTTACAGATGATTTCTCATTTGCGGGTGCAAAGGTACAACAATTATTTGGTTCCACCAAATTTTTAAGTGAAAAACTTTTCAAAAAAGATAAAAAAGTGCTTTTTTATTTGGTATTATGGAGATTTTGGTGTACCTTTGCACCGTCTTTGTACTCATAAGTACCACAAAACGGGATTTAGCGCAGTTGGTAGCGCACGTCGTTCGGGACGATGAGGTCGCTGGTTCGAGTCCAGTAATCCCGACGAAAAGTCGTCAGATGTGCCATAAACACTGAGGTTTCGCCTTAGTCGGCACCAAAGTGGTCGGTACAATGTCGGTTTCACACCTTTATATACATTATTAATAATAAGCTGTATCTGAGAAAAATTAAAGATATGGCTAAAAAAAATTATGCTCCAAATTCGAATGACACTGTACTTAGCAGTGTCATTGGCTGGAAACCTCCAGTTTTTCATCAGAAATCTGAATGTTATATCTCCTTCATGGCGTTTGATCCTCAGCTCAACCGCATGAGGAAGAAGAAAATCATGCTTGACCATATCAAGGGCAAGCGTAATCAGCGTGTCTATGCCGACCAGATTATGAAGCGCCTCACCGAGAAGCTCATGGCTGGCTGGAACCCATGGATTGAGGCTCTGCAGCCACTGGAATATACGAAGTGGGAAGATGTACTCGAGAAATATAAGGCTTATCTCGTCAAGATGTGCAACGAAGGTAGCATGCGTGAGGAGACTTATGTTGACTATAGCAGTCGTGTCAGAATCCTGGAGAGATGGAAGAAGGAGAAAAACATAGTCCTTAACTTCTCCTATCAATGGGACCAAAGCAATGTGAGCAAGTTCCTGGACTATATATTCATCGACCGAAACAACACTGTTCTGACCCGCAACAACTATCTTGCCTGGACTAAGAGTTTCTCCACCTACCTGCTGGCTCGCGGCTATATCCCAAAAAATCCAACTGAAGGACTGGGACGCATCAAGAACAGACAGAAGAAAAACAGAGATGTCATACCGGATTGTACCATGCAGCTCATCAGAGACTACCTACAGGAGCACAACAAGCACTATCTGCTGGCTTGTGAAATCATCCACTATCTCTTCATCCGCCCTCGTGAGATGTCCTATCTCAGAATCTGCGATATCCATGTCAAGACTCAGACCATAAGTCTGCATGGTGAGAACACGAAGAACGGAAATGATGCAGTAATCACCCTGCCGACTCATGTCATCAAGCTGATGATGGAACTCAACATCTTCTCACACCCCGGGCAGGACTATCTTTTCTCTGACGGGTTCTGCCCAGGACCTGAAAGAAAGAACGAGAAAATGTTCAGAGATTACTGGACTCGGGTCCTGAGGAAGGAACTGAAGCTCTCACCTCGCTTCAAGTTCTATAGCTTGAAGGACACAGGCATCACCAATATGCTGCGGGCCAATGCCGATGTCTTGTCGGTCAGAGACCAGGCGAGACACTCATCCATCCTCATTACTGACATCTATACGCCTAAGGATATACAGAAGGCGAATGAGTATATCAAGAACTATCAGGGAATCCTATAATATAATAAGGTGGAGGGCTGACTGCTCCCCACCTTATATATATATTATGATAGCATATAGAAATAGCCTGTGTAAACTGGCTCGATGGCATCGTCCTTGACCTCCATCTCTATCTTCTCACACACAAATCTCTTGTTGCGGATGATGTAAATCTTAGATGGATCAGGTATGTCATCTGACCTGAACTTGACTTCCATGCAGTTTTTATTGTCTATTCTGAGACCGCTAGCATGTAAGGTACCCAGACTGGTTGTACCAAATTCGCTCTTCATGCATAGCGACAACGAGAAATATTTATCCTCGAAATGGGCGATGCCGAGTCTGAATCCCTCATTGATACGATAGTCGGTAAGGAACTGTGGCCATCTAGACTTTTCCCCAACCCAAGATAGTTTTGTGGTTGAACCATCGGTAGATTGTACCCTTCCTGGAAGAATGAAGAAAATATTCATGCATTCCTGCTCGTCTTCTGAGTTGTCGAGTGCAGATTCATCATCGAGCGCATCCTGGACAGATGTATAACTATAGCCATCGTCGTCAACATCGTACTCCTTGGAATCTGATTCCTTATCATTAGGCATTGACAGAAGGCACCGTCTCTCGTAATACTTGTCTTCCAGCAACCCCGACTTGAAATTGATATTCTCTACAACTTGAGCTACGGGTGAAATGTTCAGATCTACAAAATCATCTGAAGAACTGTCCCTGATAAGTGGTGACCAGATGCCAACAGGTTTCCAGCTTTTGTTATCATTTTCATCTACCATATATACATAGTAATTGCCAAAATTCTCGATGATAGTCTGTCGTTTTTGCTTTTCAGACCATGACAGCGTTGTTGAAGCAAACTGTTTGTTTGCCCCCATTAACTCTTTGCTATGAACAATCTCAAAATTATCGAAAACTTTTTTCGAGATAACTTCATAATTGCCTCTATTGGCAGAATTGCCCAGATTGTATTCCAGGTTTGCCGTAGATGAAGTAGAGAAGGAACCATCTTCATCGTAGTCTGTAGTGTATTCGTCCAAAGGTTCAATCTCTATAGAATCAGCTGTTGTCAGTTCTGAAGCATTGATAACTGAGCAGGTCTTCTGAAAATCATCAAAAACGATAGTGGCATTGAAGAGTTTTCGGAATTCCTCAATAAATGTATAGCTAGACCAATGAGGAAGCGCCTTGCATAGTTCACGCGTCTTGTAGGCTGAAGCTATATACAGAAGATTCCACGGTTTACAGTCGAAGTCGTTGCGCTTGAGAGTGTATCCTTCATATTCTACCACTTTGCGGAAGACATACATCAGGTTTGGCTGAACTGCCAGGTTCATGATAAATGGTGCATTGTAGCCGATGAACTGCTTTGTTTTATCCACTCCAACGAAATTGGCAATCATATCGTTCGTTTCGTCACGAACAGGTACGAAGCACCATTTTCCTTCCACTCCAAGGAACTTCGACTTATCTTCATCAAGTCTGTAGATGTCATTGATCTTTTGAAGGTTTTTAAATCCCTGAGACCAGCCCTTATCAACTGTATAACCAGGCTTGTCAGCTGTGCCAAACGGTATCTCATCGATATAGTGCTTGATCATGCGGTCGTTGAACTTGATGCGGGACTTGCCTCCGACTATCTGCAGTTTGATTTCTTTCTCATTCGCGGAGAGTATTGTACCGACACCGCTCATGATGAGCTGGCTGTTACAGAACAGCTTGCAGTCATCGTATTTGGCGACGTTCTTCTTGACCTCCAAACGTGAGACATTCTTGAATATGACACGGTTCTCCAGGATATTCATGGGGAAGGTGATGTCATAGGTGTACTCACCATCATCGGTGACATACTGATTTGCGTATGTCACCTTGATGGATGATGTAGAAATGGGATAGGCCTTATGGCCATTGATGATGCATGTTATCATATCTACTTGTTGTTAAGCATACGATGATATTCATTGAGTTTGCGGTCGATGCCGTCTCTGCCAGCGATTGATACATCTGCCTTGATACCTCTCTCAATATTCTCGTTGAGTCTGGTGACTGCTGAATTAACTCCATCGAGGGACTGGCGCACCTCGGTGTTATCATTGTTGACATTGACAACAGGAGCCACCACGGTACTGCTGCCCTGCCCCAGAGAACGTGTGATATCATCAGCGGTCAGCGAGCCGACAGTATTGGAGCGCTGTGCCCTATCGATGAGATCAAGAGCTGGACGGATGGAAGAGTTGTTGACGGCATTATGGTTAGCCACGAACTCGCCTTCATGCACAACTCCAGCCTCCTTTCGGTAGCGGTTGCCTCCGGTGTAACCACCTTCGTAGTAACCTGCTGCCTCTGCCTGGTGTTGCTTCTTTATAGTAGCAATCTGCAGCATACCTGCTGCGGTTGCCATGCCGGCTGCGATAGGTGCCATAACCCAACCTGTAACAGGGATGCTGGCTGCAGAAGAGTATGCGTTGATGGCAGCCATAGCGGTTGATGCGATTGCCTGAGCGATTTCAATCTTCATGGACTTCCTGTTGGCTTTAGACTTGGCTGCGGCTAACTCCTTGTCACGCTTCTCTTCCAACTTTTTCTTCTTCTTCGAGTTGTTGCCAGCTGCAGCAATCTGCTTCTCGTAGTTCTTGGAGATTTTGGCTTGCTCCAGGTCTGAGCATGCCTGAGCGTATGCCGACGCAGAAGAAAGAATGTTGTTGATGCCGTTGTATGCGGCAGAGGTCTGCTGCACCATGTTATCGAGGAAGTTGGTGGTCACCTGGGCCTTCGCCTGCATGTATGCAGCATGGTTCTGCTTGTCGCTGCCATACAATTCCTTCAGTTTCTCCATGGTGTTCTGATAGTTTGAGATTTGTGAGGAGAAGTATCCACCCAGAGTGGCATTGCTGGTCTGCTGGGACTCCCCTGCTGCAGCCCTGGCGCTGTTGACCATCTCTGATGACTTATCATTAATCTTCAGCTGAGTGCTACCGGCTCCATGGTCATCAGCATCAATTTGCGCTCTCTGGGCAGCAAACTGCTTGGTTATCCCCAACTTCATCTGCTGATATTCCTCCTCCTTGATTAATCCCTGCTTGTAGAGATTATCAAGGCCATTGAGGTACATAGTCTCCTGTGCCTGCAAGTCTTGCTTACCAAACTGCTGACGGAGTTCACGCAGCTGGTTCTGGTATGACTCCTGCATCTGCAGCTGGTGGTCGAGTTCAGCCTGTTCCATCTCAGCCTTCAGATCCAGCCACTCCTCGCTGCCCTCTCTGTCTTTGTAGAGTTCAAGCCGTTTTTTCATAGCTTCGACATCATTCTTATATAGGGCTTCATTGAGAGCGGTATCATTCTGATAGATAGCAGAACTGGCATCATTGTACTGAGCTTTGATGCTAGCCTCCTTCTGGAGGCGTTCACGCTCAATGGTCTGTTCATTCATTTTCTGAATGGCAGCATCATGCTGCTTGACAACATTGACCTGGTTGTCAAGTAACTGCTTGTACTCATTACTCTCAGCACCATACAACTGTTTCAGCTTGGCAAAGCCCTTAATCTGGATGTTTTGACGGTCATCGATGAACTGCTGATAGGTTTTCTTGCCTTCTGCATAGGCTTTAGCGTTGTCTGCCATCATTTCGTTGGTTTCAGCCTTGATGCTATCGGCTGCCAGCTTCTGCTTGCGTTTGGCAGCAGCCTGGCGCTTACGTGCCTCGGCTGCAGCTGCCTTCTCCGCCTTGACACGAGCCTTGCGCTCTTTTGCAGAAGCCTGATGAGTGCCGGCTGTACTCTGTTTCTTAATGATGGTACCATCATTGCCCTTGCCATTGTAGCCATTGTTTCGCCATGGTTCCGGATCATTGATTTCGAAATGCTGAGACTCTAGCTGTTTAATCTTATCGATGAGCTTCTGCTGGTACTGCTTTTCACGCTCAATGCTCTTGTTCATCACATCGATGAACACTTCTTTGTTGTCAGAAGCTAAGTTTAACAACTTAGTTTTACCACTTGCAAACGGATTTATACGCCCCCAAACTTTTGTCCAGAATCCACGCTTGTCGTTGTCAGCTTCGTTTAGTATGTCTTCTTGTTCAGCCTGCTTTGCTATAGACTCAGCAAGTTTCTTTTGCAAGCCATCGATGACGATCTTCTTTTTCATCATGTCGATGTACGCCTGAATCTGCCTTGTTGCCTGACCTGTGCGAACAGCCTCTTCAGTAATGTTGCCCAGGTGCTGACTCATCAGCTTGCCGTTGAGTTCCTCCAGTGCAGCCTTGCGGTCAGACTCGGCACTGGTGTTGGACTGGATGGCAGAAACGAGGCGCATGATGGATGCCTCCTCTTCTGCTGCCTGCTTGTTGGCAT
>ERZ1026846.1601-NODE-1601-length-13936-cov-10.407752_pt1 | contig 13936 bp, 9 predicted proteins | sample MGYA00380153_ERZ1026846 | MGnify/ENA primary metagenome ERZ1026846 (study PRJEB33269, sample SAMEA4719789) | human gut metagenome | biome: human-associated habitat; feature: organic feature; material: feces | place: Cameroon | collected 2013-10 ... | reverse complement strand
ATAAAGCACCGTATCTTAGATCTAAAGTTAAATCTTTTAAATTATTAAATGCAGAGAATATAGAGGTATGTGAGTAGTAAGTTACACCTGTAATAAAGATAAAACGGAATTTTCCGTCACATGATTTAACAGTTAAATAGAAGTTAGATAAGATCTTACGTCTATCTTCAAATTCATTGCTATCATTTAAGACTGCGGTTAATGGTGCATCATATTCATCTACTAGCAATACCACTTCACTTTCTGTATCTAGTGTCTTTTTTAGCAAGTTAGCCGGACTATCTATATTTTCTTTTGTAGGCTCAATACCTGCTTCTTCAAGTGAAAGCTTAAAGGCATCCATAAATTCTTTATTAAAAGAACTGTTTGAAGGAACCTCTCTGAATGTAGAAAAATCTAAATGGATAACCTTATATGTTTTGTCTTTCCATAAAGGTTCAATCTCTAAACCTTTAAACCTCTCTGTTCCATGAGCAAAGAGTTCATGGAAGGTATTGATAAGAGTTGACTTACCAAAGCGTCTTGGACGTGAAATGAAATATGGGCCTTTTTCATCTTTTGCAATTTGGCAAATTAAAGCTGTCTTATCTACATATACTCTATTATTGTCAATAAGATCTCTAAAATTGCATGAATTTGGCAGTAGCTTTGTAAATTTCATGTCATCGTCCTAAAAACTTTCTGATCTTTGATCTAAAGTATAGCATCTATTGAAACATTAACCTTATGTTAAATAGGGAAATAGTATGTTATCAAATTCGTTAGTAAAAAATTCCCAGCAGGGATTTAACCGTCGAGAATTTTCATACTTTGGCGTTAAAAGCACAAAGTATGAAATTCTGAGCTTGACTTATCAATCAGAACTACTCGCTACATCATGCGTTCATTGTTTACATAAACTTCTGAATCTACAATCTTAATCTCTGATCTGTACTCCTTATCCTTTTTTACAAAGAACATGGTCTGACCAGGATCTTCTTTTGTTGTAACGTTGATATTTCCGTTAACCACAGGAACAGATTCATCTTCTGAGGATTTAAAATCTAGTTTGCCAGAAGCTTTAATAGGAAGTTTCTTTTTATCATATAATCCGATTAAAGAGCCAATCTTGTCATCAATTACGCCTTCAAATTTATCAATGTCGATGCCTTTTATATTTGGAATTGAGTTTGGAAGTCCGGTTACAGCTCCTGTATACAGGCTACTTAGAGCATCAGCTGTAATACCTCTTACAGTAATAACTGCATCATAATCCTTTATATAATCAAGATTATCGCCTTTGGCTTTGAACTTAAGATCAAAGGTACCATCATCTTTTTGGTTTTTAGCTACTAATGATGCTTTTAAGCTATCAGATTTAAAACCAATAGTCTTCACACCTTTAGTTGATAGCTCCATTTCATCAAATTTCTTTAGAGCGCCGATACCTGTAAACTTGGTCTTGTACTTTATAGAATCGACTTTACCAATAAAGGCTAGATTGATACTGTAAAATTCAGATGACAAATCAACGTTCTCATCTTTATCAAACTCTGCTTTAACCGATGCGGAAATAGGATTTATTGATCTGTCAAGATATCTTCCATCAAGCTTTAGCTTTAAAGTTGCACTTTGACTTAAAGCACTTATTTTTAACTTTGCAGAGCTCTTTAAAGTATTTCCATCAAGAGATAAAAGCTTTTGTCTTGATAAATAGTTGTTGATATCTTTTGTATCAAAAGATATCTCTGCATTTAAAAATCCATGCTCAATTTTTACAGGAATTGAAAAGTTAACATATGGGGGATATGAAAGTGTAAGTGTGCCCTTTTGTGAGAAAAAGCCTTTATCTTCAACATTAAAATGAGCAACAGAGGCAATCTCCTGAGAGGTATTCTCGCCTTGGCTTGAGATGTCATTAATCTTTTCAATCTCATTATCTACAGCTGATTTTGTAAAATAAACACCGCTAGCATATACAACTGCTGCTACAGCTACAGCACATGAACTTACAATACCAATTGTTTTCTTTTTCATGACAAAATTCCTTCAAAAGTATTTTGTATCAAGTTAACACAAATGTAACTTAAAAAAGTAAAGTAAGATCAAAAAGTTCATTTCATTCACTCTTAAACTTGTAAAATTTATTTTGCATTTACCATAGTTTTGAGATTACCTCTTAAATTTTGATTTCAATGAGCACCAACAAAAACGCCAGGAACAAGTCCTGGCACAAAAATCTTCAATCAAAAAGAATCTAAAACTTAGTTTTGACCTTTAATAGACTTTCTTCCTAAGAAAACGCAATCGTCACCTAATTCTTCTTCGATCCTGATTAACTGATTGTATTTGGCAATACGATCAGAACGACTCATAGAACCAGTCTTAATTTGACCGCATGAGGTACCAACTGCAAGATCAGCAATTGTAGTATCTTCAGTTTCACCTGATCTGTGTGATACCACAGCTGTGTAGCCAGCATCATGGGCCATCTTAATAGCATTTAATGTTTCAGTTAAAGAACCAATCTGGTTGAATTTAATTAAGATTGAGTTTGCAATACCCTTTTTAATACCTTCAGCTAAGATCTTGGTGTTAGTTACAAACAAATCATCACCAACTAACTGAACATGTGAACCTAACTTTTCAGTCTGGTATTTAAAGCCATCCCAATCAGACTCATTCTGACCATCTTCAATTGATACAATTGGGTACTCATTTACTAGATTAGCAAGATAATCAGTAAACTCATGAGAGGTAAATGACTTGCCCTCACCTTTTAACTCATATAGACCTTTTTCGCTGTTATAGAACTCTGATGAAGCGCAGTCCATAGCTAGAGTTACATCTTTACCAAACTCATATCCTGCTTTTTCAACAGCCTCTTTGATGCAGGCAAAAGCTTCAGCATTTGACTTTAAGTTAGGAGCAAAACCGCCCTCATCGCCAACACCTGTTGATAAACCTTTCTTCTTTAATACTGATGCTAGCGCATGGAATACCTCAGCACCAATGCGTAAAGCTTCACGGATATTCTTGCCACATACAGGCTGGATCATAAACTCCTGAATATCCACATTATTATCTGCATGCTTGCCTCCATTTAGAATGTTCATCATTGGCAGTGGCATTACATACTTACCCTTATGGCCGTATAGTTCACCGATGTATTTATATAGAGGAACCTTGCGTGAAGCTGCCTCTGCCTTAGCTACTGCTAAAGATACTGCTAAGATAGCATTTGCACCTAACTTATCTTTATTCTCAGTACCATCTAGCTCTATCATGATCTTATCAATACCGGACTGATCGCAAGAGCATTTGCCTACAATAGCCTTTGCTATTGGACCATTTACATTAGCAACAGCTTTTAATACACCTTTACCACCAAAGCGTGATTTATCGCCGTCTCTTAACTCTAAAGCTTCTCTAGAACCTGTAGATGCACCAGATGGAGCTGCAGCGCGACCAAAAGAACCATCTTCTAAATATACCTCTGCTTCTACAGTTGGATTACCACGTGAATCGATAATTTCACGACCGATAACTTTAACGATTTTTGACATGATTTCCTCTTAGCTAAAAAATATTAATTACGAACACAAAATTATTGTACAGATATAGTTAGTTGTATGCAACTATAATTAGCTTTAGCTAATAATTTTTATTAAACGATACAAAATTTCAGCTAAGACAAATACTCAACTGATTTACTGTCTTTTCTCGTGATGGTTCTTTGGATGAGGTTTCAATTGTTCTAGTATTTTTTTAAGAGCGTAAAATAGAGCGAATAATATTTTTGCAACAAGAAGTAAGGTCATCTTATAACTGCTTTTTTAGCAATATTTTGCAAGATAAACCTTACTTACTACACTTAACTTTTGAACTAAATGGTTAGTTAGTTGTTTGGTTAGTTAGTTTGTTTGTTAGTTAGATAATTAGTTAAAATGGTATTCTTTTGCTTGAGAGGTTTCCCAGACCTTCTTTAAATCGTCAGGGATTGACAGGTTAAAACCTAACTCTCTGTATGGACCTATATTATGAAAATCTGAACCTAATGAGGCTAAGAAATCATACTTCTTGCAAAGTTCACACAAATACTCATGATCTGCAGGCTTCTGCTGAGATGAAGCGACCTCAATTCCTAAACCACCGCAATCTTTAAAATATTCCATTAACGATCTTAATTTGGTGTTGGTAAGTGAATAGCGTTTTGGATGGGCTAACACAGGAATACCACCTGACTTTAAGATAGCATCTACAGCTACACTAATATCAGGCCAATTAGTCTTTACATAACAGCATTTACCTTTTTTAAGATAATATTCAAAGGCATCTTCATTGGTCTGAGCTCTGCCCATCTCAACGATGTAGCGAGCATAGTTGCCACGTGTAATTGAGGCACCTTCCCCCGCTCTTTTTACGCATTCGTTATATGAATCAGTAAATCCCTGCTTATCTAATTTGTCACCAATTTCCTGAGCTCTTTGAATACGTAAGACTCTTTGACCTTTTAGATATTCTTGAAGTGCTGGTGCATCTTTATCGATAAACAAGGCTACCACATGGATCTGCTCGTTATTCCATGTTGTTGACAGCTCAGCTCCAGGAATTAACTCAAGCTTACCTTCTGCTTCCTTTTTAGCCCTATCAATTCCTAAAACACAGTCATGATCAGTTAAAGCTAAATGAGTAAGACCTCTTGATATTGCTCTTTGTACTAAAGCTTCTGGAGTAAAAGCACCATCTGAAGCTGTTGAATGTGAATGTAAATCTATCTTTGAAAAAATGGCAGGCATTTTATTCTCCGTTTATCAATTCTAATTCTTCCCAACGAGCATAGAGCTTGTCTAACTCTTCTTGTGCCTTGTTTCTCTTGTTGGTAACTTCAATAGATTTTTCAGGACCATCAGCAAATAACGCTGGATCTGACAGTTGCTCATCTAATAGGGCAATATCAGCTTCTAACTTTTCAACTTTATCTGGAAGTTCTTTTAGCTCATGCTTTTGGGTAAAAGTAAGACCTTTTTTCTTTTTAGAATTATCTGTTTTTTCTGTTCCAGTTCTTGATGGCTGTTCAGAATTTTTAATATCTTTTTGAGAATTGTCCTTTGTTTGACTCTCTACAATTTTAGAAATTCTCTCATAATAAGCTAACACATCAGACCAACCACCAATTACAGACTCAATGTGACCTTTACCGTCAAAGACCCAAGTCTCAGTTGCCACCTTATCGATAAAAGCTCTGTCGTGGCTGATAATGATAACAGTACCGTTATATGTTGATACAAGATCTTCTAATAAATCTAAGGTTTCTAAATCAAGATCATTAGTAGGCTCATCCATGATGAGAACATTTGAGCTTTTAGCAAAAAGGCGTGCTAAAAGCAGTCGGTTCTTCTCACCTCCAGATAAAACTTTTACTGGAGAACGGGCTCTTCGACCAGAGAACAGGAAGTTAGCTAGATAAGAGATCACATGCTTATTCTTACCGTTGATACATACTTCGGTGTGACCATCAGCGACGTTATCTGCTACAGACTTTTCAAGATCAAGACCTTCATGGTACTGATCAAAATACTGTATTTCTACATTAACACCTGTTCTTACTTTGCCTGAAGTTGGTTTTATCTGACCTAAAAGAGTTTTAATTAAAGTAGTTTTACCAGCAGCATTTGGACCTGTAATACCAATTCTGTCACCACGCATTACGGTTGCACTAAAGTCTTTGATAACAGACTTCTCTCCAAATGAGATATTAAGATCTTTAATTTCAAAAACTAAGTTACCGCTTCTTTGCGCAGAATTTGCCTCCATAATGACGTTGCCCATTCTGTCACGTCTATTTGCTCTTATTTTTCTGCGCTCTTCAAGATCTTTTACTCTGCCTTCATTACGAGCAAGACGAGCCTTAACGCCGCGTCTGATCCAAGCCTCCTCTTGAGCTAAGATCTTGTCAAATTCAGCATTAGCTAATTCTTCTTTGCGTAATCGCTCATCACGAAGTTCAATATAGCGATTAAATGAACCTGGATAGGAATAGAGCTTGCCTCTATCTAACTCGACTATCCTTGTAGCGCAGTTATTGGCAAAGAACCTGTCATGGGTTACAAAAACTAGAGTTCCGTTAAAGTTTTTCAGCTCTTGTTCAAACCAAGCAATAGATTCAATATCTAGGTGGTTGGTAGGCTCATCTAAAAGTAGCAATTGTGGCTCAGAAGCTAAAGCTGCAGCCAGCGCCACCTTACGGCGGTTACCACCTGAAAGGGATTTTAATTCAAGCTCGGGAGCTAAACCTATTCTGTTTAGGATCTTACGCACAACCGCGTCTTTAACCCAACCATCATGTGATTCAATAAAAGCAGAAAGCTCCAGTTGCTCATGAGGATCTTCTGATAAAGAGAACTTTGATAAAGCTTCACCCACAACAGGTACACCGCTAGCTGCAAGTGAATAAGCAGTACCGTGTTCGTATGAAGGAGGATCCTGACATAAAGTTGCTATCTTAAGACCTGACTGAATAATAATTCTTCCAGAATCTAACTCTCTTTTACCCTGAATCAAACTTAACAGAGTTGACTTACCAGTACCGTTACGACCTACAAGACATATTCTTTCATTCTCTTCAATTGAAAGGTTAGCGCCTTCTAAAAGTTTGTCAGCTCCGTTGTTTAAATAAGCATCAATAATGGATACAAGACTCATTACAGATCCTTAATTCCATCAGGTCCAAACACACGTGGCTTGTGAGAAGATGCTCTAGGTTTACCTTTTGAAAAGCCATCTTTTCCTTTAGAATATGATGACTTACCTCTGGAGTAGCCATTATCATAAGTTCGTCTTTCATTAAATGATGAATTGTCTTCATCACGTCTGAATGGCTTATGGGAAAACTCTCCTGAACGCTTGGTAAATTTATCCTGTTTTTCGTGTCTGTAAGTAGAGTGACTCTCTTTGGCCTCGCCCCAAACCTTATTTACACCAGTATTTGTACTATATGTAGCGGTGTCTGAGCTATTAGATGTTCTTGAAGAGTAAGCTCTTGAATTTCTATAAGAGCTTCTGTCACCATTTCTTGAGTTTCTATCCTGAGAATAGTGATTTGAATCAGAATACTCATGATAAGTATTTTCTTTTACATCTAAAGCTTTCTGCCACTTAGGAGCTGCTTTTAATGTTGTCATAGGCTCAGGTGTTTTTACCATATTAGCCTTGGTGAATTTCAAACGGTAACAGGTATGAATTTTTTTATCTCGAGAAAAGTCACGAGGCAGAGTCGACTCAGAGATATTCGCAATTTCAAAACCATAATCTTTAATAGACTCATCGATTACAAAACCTCTGAAGTTGGTGCAGAATATAACCTCACCACCATCTTTTAGATGTCTTGTAAGATTTGAAAGTAACGCTACCTGATCACGTTTTACATCAAAGCTTGTTTCCATACGCTTTGAGTTTGAGAAGGTAGGAGGATCTATATAGATAAGATCAAACAAAAGACCTTGATCTTGAGATAACCAAGCAAGACAGTCTGCCTGAATGAATTGAGCCTTATCTGTTGCTAAATGGTTTAGCTTAAAGTTCTCCATACCCCATTCAAGGTAAGTTCTGCTCATATCAACAGATACAGTTGATTTTGCTCCGCCTAAGGCTGCTGCAACTGAGGCTGAACAGGTATAAGAGAACAGATTTAAAAAGTCTTTGTCTTTTGCTTCTTTTCTAATTAAATCTCTGATGAGTCTTCCATCTAAGAAAAGACCTGTATCAAGGTAATCATAGAGATTTACTCTAAACAGAGCATTGTTCTCATTGACAGTCATGAACTCATTTTTAAGTTCTTTAGCTTTTTCGTACTGATTGTCGCCCTTTTGAACTTCACGGCTCTTTAAGATAACCTTATCACCAGTAACACCTGCAATCTCCACTGTCGCACTTAGCATGTCTAATTCATGACGCTTTGCTACACGAGGATTTACCTTAGCTGGAGCTTTGTATGCCTGGATTACATAGTAACCATCGTAGTAATCAATTGCAGCAGAATACTCAGGGACATCAGCATCATACACACGGTAAGCATTGGTATTTACATTCTTTGCCCACTTACGCATGTAAGTTAAGTTTTTCTTTAAGCGGTTAGCAAAGTCTGTTGCAATCTTAATGTTCTGCTCTTCTTTTACGCTTAGATCTTCAGTCTCGTTAATATCAAAGACTCTTAACTGACATAAAAGCTCACCGTTGTAAAGTTTGTAAACCTTATTTGAATGCAATCTCATGCAGGAGAGTAATTCTGGAGATGAAGAGATCACTGCAGCTCTTGCGCCTTTAAAGTTCTTCTTAAAGCCAGCACCGATCTCAGTATAAAGAGCGATTAACTCATTAAAGTTACCCATTCTCTTACCGTATGGAGGGTTTGTTACAATGGTAACTTTAAGATCTGAAGTAAATGGATTATAAAGATTCTGTACAGGACAGTGATATACCTTAACTAAATTCGAAAAACCAGCCTTTGCAGCATTTTCATTAGCAATATCTACAATTCTTTCATCAAGATCGAAACCTACAATCTCAACCTTTCTTTCAAGACACTTTGCTATACCGTTTTGAGATCTGTTTTTAGCTTCTTCTAAAAGGTTATTCCAGACATCTTTATCAAACTGTTTTAAGTTAAAGAAGCCATAATGTTCTCTTCTGATACCTGGTGCAGTATCTGTAGCCACACAAGCTGCTTCAAATAATAAGGTACCTGAACCACACATAGGATCGATAAAGTTATCACCTGTATAGCCTGCTCTTTTAATCATGGCAGCAGCTAAATTCTCTTTTAGAGGAGCAGCTCCTGTACCACGGTGATATTCACGCTTTAAAAGAGCGCGACCTGAGAGATCGATTAAAATGTTTGCACTGCCCTTTTTATCTAAATGGCAGTTAATTAAAACATCAGGATTTTCTCTATCAACATCGGGTCTTCCACCTAGTGTTGTCTGTAATCTGTCGCAGATAGCATCCTTTACTTTTAAAGCACCATACTGAGTGTTTCTGATTTCATCATTGGTACCTGTGAAGGAAACTGCGATGGTATTGCTCTTATCAAAATACTTTTCCCAAGCTACACCATTAGCACCGATATAAAGTTCAGTGTCAGTTTCACAGTAGAACTCTGACATCTCAAGTAAAATTCTTGAAGCAAAGCGAGACCAAAGACATGCTTTCATACCAAAAGCAAAGTCGCCTTTAAAAGATACACCAGCTACAGTTTCTTTAGCGCTTTGTGCTCCAAGTTGATTTAATTCGTTTAATAAAAGAGTTTCTAAACCTTTAGGACAGGTTGCAAAGAATGATAATGCCATGAATTATAAGCTCCAAGTTTATGGCGATATTATACTTTAAACACCTGTACTTTAAACGCATTAAATCCTCAGATATTCAATAAATTTCTCTAAAAGAATTGAGGGAAAATAAAGTGAAAACTTACTAAAACAAGCAAGAACCCTATGTTGTACTTAGTAAATTTTTTCATGTAGTAAAGAGGAGTTGCGCCTTCAGTCTTAATATAGAACTTAAAGGTAATTAGACTTGCCATTGATGCAATGATAGTACCTAAGCCACCTACATTCACACCGATTAAAAGCATATTTGGATCTTTTGCAAAATTAGATAGCATTACAGTTGCAGGCACATTTGAAACTATTTGAGAGAGCGATACTGAAATAAAGTATTCATATTTATCAACAAAGTTCTCAGCAAAGCTTTTAACAGTTTCAATTTGACACACATTGTTCACAAATATAAACAAGAAAACAAAGAGTAGCAACAACTTGTAATCTGCCTGTTTGAACAGACTCATGTCCATTATAAGAATTGAACTAAGGACGAGAGTAGACATCAGATAAACATCCAATACTCTTAGTACACTTAAAAGACAGAGCACAAAGAGAACAGTAGTTAAAGAACATCTTTTTGAGTTAATTGAGAGTACAATCTTGCTTTCGTACTTTAAAGGCTTGGTATCAATAAAATGTGTGGTTAAGAACAGCAATACAAATGACACTAGAATGATAGGAAAAGTAACCTTAAAAAAAGACAGTAAATCATAGTTGAAGACTGTATAAATAAAGAGGTTTTGAGGATTTCCAATAGGTGTTAGTGTTGAGCCTACATTAGCTGCAATAGTCTGTAATGACAGAACCTTAATTAAGAGATCTTGCCTGTTTACTTTTACAAAGGCTGCAATAGCGACAGGTATAAAGATTATCAATGAAACATCATTGGTAATTAGCATGGAGATAAAAAAGTTTATAAAGATAAACAGTCTTGAGAGTGATCTTGCATTTTTTGATAGAGAACACAGCTTCATATAGACTAAAGACAAAACACCAAGCTTTTTAAAAGAAGCTACAACTAACATCAGGCATAAAAGTAATAACAGGATTTTTAAATTTAAAGCCTCAATAGTACTTGTAATTGAGAACCTGATAAAAAATGAAGTTACAAAGGCTAGTATAGCTGCTGTATAAAGATCAGGATTTCTTCTTAAATATTGTAAGAGATTATAAATGGTACGATTCATGCTAGTTCTTTTGTCGGATCTCTACAGAAATGTAGATCTCTTGTTACTTAGAAAACTTTAGGTGTATGCAGATAAATTCAAACTTGCAGTATATCAAAAGATAAGCACTGATGATTGAAAATGTAAGTAAATGAGCGCGGTGGATTTAAAATTTTTAAAGTGTAGACTAAGAGCGTTACCTCTGGGGAGGACTCCCCAGAGACAACTACAGGAATTGCACCTGTTTCTCTCCTGATATCAGCTCATTGGCCGTTTTAAAACTCATAACTACTTAACGACACAATGAGCAATATCTTTAGTAAGAAAAACAATATATTAAACAATAATTTCTTTGCACTTTTGGCAAGAATTGATATGAAAAATAAGACTAATACTCGCCTTCTTTAAGACCAGTAGCTTTAAAAATATCTTTAGGTGATATTCCAATCTCTTTTAAGTTTTTTGCAATAGAAAGTCTTTCTTCAGCTTTTCCTTCAACCTTTCCTTCGGCTTTTCCGTCATTGTGACCATCGGTATAACTTTTTTCCAATACGGCGCTATTGTCCCACATTTTTTTAAACTACCTTGGTAAGCAAATTTTTCTTTTTCAGAGAATTTTGCTATTTCTGCAATTCTAAATAATCTTGTAAACACTTGTTCTTTTAAAGCAACAGGCTTATCGTTTAAAGCAGAAAGATTTTTTATTGCATACATCCATTTATCTTGGATAGTTTCAAGTTCATCTTCTGTTTTGGTAAATTTAGGTAATTCAAAATAATAGTAAGCCAATTTGTCATAAAATTGGCAATTTGTGACCTTGTCGTATAAAACAACTTCATGTCGATAAGGCTCACTGTCTTTTTCCAAGACAAAATTTAAAATTCCAATTGTATAAACAGCTTTTAATTGATAATCCCAAACACCTTTTGGAGCCAGATTTCTTATTGCAAAAGAACTATAAAATATGCTTCTGTCCTTAAAATAGTTCTGAGCTGCATTTTGCATTTCAACGATGATATAAGCATCATCAGATGTTTTACAATAAACATCAAAGATAGCATCCCTGTCAGTAACCAAATCTCCTAACTGTTCCAAAGATAAATAAGACAAGTCTACAATCTTATCTTTTAAGTTCAAAAATGAATTTAAAAAGCTAATTAAAATATCTTTGTTAAGCTCCGATCCAAATAGTCTTTTGAACCCAAAATCTGTATAGGCACAGATATATTTACCTTGATCGATTGACATAATTTAGTCCTCTATAAACTAAAGTCATCTTATATTAGAAACCGACATATTGGTGAATGTCTTACTAAAACTGATTTTAGAACAAACAAAAGTAGATTGAAGAGAAGATTCTTAACTAAGGAACAGAAATAAAAAGGGATTATTAAAATATAAAGGGGCAAGAACTGCCCCTCTTAAGATCATTCAGTTAAACAAATTACTTGTTTAAAGCCTGAGCAACCTGAACTGCGATAGCTACGGTAGCACCAACCATAGGGTTGTTACCCATACCCATGAAGCCCATCATCTCAACGTGAGCTGGAACTGATGATGAACCTGCGAACTGAGCGTCTGAGTGCATACGACCCATTGTATCAGTCATACCGTATGAAGCAGGACCAGCAGCCATGTTATCAGGGTGTAAGGTACGACCGGTACCACCACCAGAAGCTACTGAGAAGTATTTTTTACCCTGCTCGATACACTCTTTCTTGTAAGTACCTGCAACTGGGTGCTGGAAACGAGTTGGGTTAGTTGAGTTACCGGTAATAGAAACATCAACACCCTCGTGGTGCATAATTGCAACACCTTCACGAACATCGTCTGCACCGAAGCAACGAACATTAGCACGCTCTGTATCTGAGTACTTAATCTCTTCTACAATCTTTAACTCAGAAGTGTAGTAATCAAACTTGGTCTTTACATAAGTGAAGCCGTTGATACGAGAAATGATCTGAGCTGCGTCTTTACCTAAACCGTTTAAGATAACGCGTAATGGGGTCTTACGTGCCTTGTTAGCGTTACGAACGATACCGATAGCGCCTTCAGCAGCAGCAAATGACTCGTGACCTGCTAAGAAGCAGAAGCACTTGGTTTCATCACGTAATAGCATACCGCCTAAGTTACCGTGACCTAAACCAACCTTACGATCCTCAGCTACAGAACCAGGAATACAGAAAGCCTGTAAACCGATACCGATAGCTTCAGCTGCATCAGCTGCAACCTTGCAGTCTTTCTTTAATGCAATAGCAGCACCTACAGTGTAAGCCCACTTTGCGTTTTCGAAAGCGATACCCTGAATGTCACCAACAGTCTTGTATGGATCTAAACCATACTTAGCGCAAATCTCTTTACACTCTTCAACTGACTTAATACCGTACTGAGCTAATACACCATTGATTTTGTCAATACGACGCTCATAACTTTCAAATAATGCCATCTTTGAGTACCTCGTTATTCTTTTCTTGGATCAATATACTTAGCGGCATTATCCCACTGACCATAGTGGCCCTGGATCTTAGCAATTGCGTCTTTACCAGACATCTCTGGGTGAGCCTTTAACAGATCCATTAACTTGCCTAAGTTTACGAACTCGTAACCTACGATCTCGTCATTCTTGTTTAAAGCTACACGGGTAACATAACCTTCTGTCATCTCCAGGTAACGTGGACCCTTTGCCTTAGTAGCAAACATAGTACCAACCTGGCTACGTAGGTTCTTACCTAAGTCTTCAAGAGAAGCACCAACTGGTAAACCGCCCTCTGAGAAAGCAGTCTGAGTACGACCGTAAACGATCTGTAAGAATAGCTCACGATATGCAGTGTTGATCGCATCACAAACTAAGTCGGTGTTTAAGCCTTCTAATAAGGTCTTGCCGATTAAGATTTCTGATGCCATAGCTGCAGAGTGAGTCATACCTGAACAACCAATAGTCTCAACTAGAGCTTCCTGAATGATGCCATCTTTAACATTTAAGGTCATCTTGCAAGCGCCCTGCTGAGGAGCACACCAACCCACACCGTGAGTTAATCCGCTGATATCTGTGATTTCTTTAGCCTGAACCCATTTACCCTCTTCAGGAATTGGAGCAGGACCATGGTATGCACCCTTAGTTACAGGGCACATATTCTCTACTTCTTTAGAATAGATCATTGGTGGTACCTAATTTGTATGTGTTCATTAAATAAGATTCTTTTTAGCCTTAGCCAAAAACAGCTTGATTATAATACAAGGCTTCAATTTTTTCCAAAATTGAAAGAATAAAAATCTATTAAAATAACTCAAAATCTTAAATATAAGATTTTTATTCCGTAAGCGATTACGCCTTCTAATTTTCTCTATATTTTGGCTACCTCAAAAAAGCTCAATGTATCGAGTTTATGCTTAAATTTTGCACCTTTTATG
>ERZ1026846.1596-NODE-1596-length-13987-cov-7.832185_pt1 | contig 13987 bp, 14 predicted proteins | sample MGYA00380153_ERZ1026846 | MGnify/ENA primary metagenome ERZ1026846 (study PRJEB33269, sample SAMEA4719789) | human gut metagenome | biome: human-associated habitat; feature: organic feature; material: feces | place: Cameroon | collected 2013-10 ... | reverse complement strand
TTGTTTTCTATCTGTCTGCTGGATTTTTTGCTGTTTTCTTTACATCAGAATTCATAGAGCTTTCCTGGTATGCCAGAATACCTGAGCTTTGGGCAGGAATGGGACGTGCTGTTAACAATATTACAGCTGCTGTTATTGCCGGCTTTGTTTTACAGCTGCTTTCATCTGATAATAATCTTTTAAAGATTATTCTTATACTTGTTTTATTTGTTCTGGTAAGTATTATTTCAGTATCAAGCTTTTCTAAAACAGGCTGAACACTCCTTACAACAAAGGGTATTCCGATAAATACAAGTGCAACCATAATTCCTATCCTTGTATACGCTATCTTTATTCCAATATTGTCAAATAATTTTCCTACCCAGCCATCACTTACAGTAAGATGGATAAGTGCAATTCCAGCTACTGCTGTCGGAAGTGCAAATGGAAGTTCTATCATTCCATCCATCAGCCTTTTAAATGGAAAGTCATATCTTACAAGCACCCACGCAAGTATAAGCCCCATCACAAGATTAATCAGCGATGCAATCAGTGCTGTTATAAAACTCACTTTATAGCTTGCCACTACTCTTGGCATAGTAATTGTCCTGATAAAATCCGAAAAGCTCATATGTGCCGAATATACTACAAGTGAGCATAACGGAATTATTACAACTATGCCCAATATTGCTATCATTACTCCAAAAGACAAACCAAACCCTGGAATTACGCTTTATATAATTCTCTTGTTGGGTCATAAGAAACATTAGTTATTTCCACGCTTCCGCTGTTATCTGTGCTGCTTCCGCATCCATAAAGTGCTCCTGCTGCAGCGATTGTTGCGAGTCCCAAAACCACTGTTTTTCTGATATATTTTTTTTAACTGTTTCCATACATTTCATCACTGTCCCCTAGCAATCATTTAAAATGCTATGTATTTTGTTGCATTAATACCCAAGTTCATTGTATAATTAAAAATATTTTGAAGCGAGGAAAGTAATACCTATGGACATTTACGAATCATTGAACTCTATTTTAGTAACTTTATTCAATGATATAATGAACATTGAAGAAAAGGCTTTAATTACAGATGAATTTTCTGACATCACAGTTACTGATATGCACATAATTGAAGCTATCGGAATTAAAGAGCCACGCACTATGGGAACAATATCCAAGGCCTTAGGCGTGACTATGGGAACTCTTACAGTCGGCATTAACGGACTTGTTAAAAAGGGATATGTAATAAGGACAAGAAGTGAAGAAGACCGCCGTGTCGTATATGCTTCTCTCACCCCAAAGGGTAATGCGGCATACGCTCACCATATGAGATTTCATCAGGATATGATTAAACATATAACTGACGATTTAAGCGAAGATGAAGCCGCCGTACTTATTAAGACATTTACAAGGCTTGAAGATTATTTTAAAAGCATATCATAACATTCAAAATGATTATGGAATTATATTAACATATAACTATACTGTCGCAGCTGCGGAACCTTTAACGCACTGTCTGCATAGCAAAAACCCCACAGATATGAATTTCTGTGGGGTTTTTTGAAAGATTATTAATCTTTCCGCCGACCGGGCCGGCATAATTTATATATGAGAGTTTTGGAAAAGTAAGCTTATTTAGTTAATTCAGCTGTCTTATATATAAATGTTACTGAATTGTCCTTACCATCTGACTTACCAAGGAATGTGTTGTAATTCTGACCAAGCTTGATTACTTCCTTGATTGTATCTACTGCTGTATCAGCATCATCACCAACAAGACTTGTAATAGCTTTAATACCTGTCTCATTGAATTCTGCCATACCATCTTTAAGTGTTATAGCACCGTCATTAAGCTGTGTTACGCCATCTGCTAAAGTTACAGAAGATGACTTAAGTGTTGATGTTCCATCAGCAAGCTGTGTAGAACCACTTCTTAAAGCTTCATTGTTAGAATTAAGTGTGCCTAAACCGCCTGCAATCTGTTCAATACCACCGTTAAGTGTATCATTATTGTCGTTAAGCTGTGCAAGTCCTGCACTTATCTGTACTATACCACCATTAAGTGTATCATTGTTATCGCTAAGCTGTGCAAGTCCTGCGCTTATCTGTGCTATACCACCATTAAGTGTATCATTGTTACCACTAAGCTGTGCAAGTCCTGCATTAAGCTGTGATGCACCTGCATTAAGTGTATCGTTATTCTTAACAAGTTCACCAAGTCCGTCTGTTAATGACTGGCTTCCGTCTGTAAGCTGCTTTAATGCTGCATTAATTGTTTCATTATTGCTAAGATTGCTGACAACTGCATCTAATGCACTTGAAGCACCTATATTACCAGCAGCTTTAATAAGAAGTCCTAACTGGTTAGCATATACATAATCCTTTGAACCAGCCTGTGATACCTGTGGAGTATATGGCTTACCGCTTGTCACAGCTTCTGTATATGTCTCTGTTATTATATTAGTTGTATAAGCTGTAAGATACTTTGCAAAATAAGCTGATATATCTGTTGCTGCCTCACTACTGCTCTTCTTACCCAGATTACTAAGGTCTGTTGCTATAGTTACATCACTAAGGCCTAATGCTGTTCCTAATTTCTGTAAATCAGTTGCCTGCTCCATAACAGTCTTTCCTGTTGAGTCTGCTACAGAATTCATCTTATAAGCTGTTGAATTAGCTGCAAGTTCCTTAACAACATTTCCAATAAGTGCTGTCTTAATGCTATTTATTCCTTCATTTAATTGTGAAGCTCCTGCCTCTGCACTAGCAACACCATCTGTATAAGCCTTTAAACCTGTCTGTAATGAAACTGCACCTGCTGCCGCACTGGCAACACCGCCTGTATATGTTGAAAGACCACTCTGTAATGTGCCTGAACCTGCATTAAGTGCTCCTACACCATCAGTATAAGTCTTTAAACCTGACTGTAACTGTCCTGCACCTGCACCAAGCTGGTTAGCTCCTGCTGTGTATGCACTGATACCATCCTTAAGCTGTCCTGCACCTGCTGCCAGAGCTGTAGCACCATCTGTATAAGCATAGATACCATCTTTAAGCTGGCTTGCACCATCATTTAACTGGTTCACGCCATCTGTAAGTGCTGGAATACTGTCAGAAAGTGTCTGTGTACCATTCTGGAGAGTAACTGTTCCATCTGTAAGCTGGTCAGCTGCTGACTGAAGCTCATTCATCTTATCTTCAAGCTTAGCAAGAGAGAAATCATCTGTATCTATATCATTAAGTGTGCTTGTTGTAGCAACTGACATAGACATATCAAGCTCGAAATCCTCTACATCTGCTGATATTTCAAAGTATTCTGGAATATCCATATCAAGGCTTTCACCATCAAACTTAAGGTTTAAAGTATCCTTTAAGCCTGGCATAGCCATACCAAGTGCAATGATATTATCGCCAACCTTGCTTACCTTGCCGTTAGTAACTTCTACATTACTGAACTTATCTGTTGGAAGAAGTGTTCCTGTAATCATAGTAAATGGAACATAAGCTATCTGTGACTTTCCATTAACTGTTATATTCTTCTTCTCATTGTTAGTATAGTCATATCTGATAGTAACCTTACCACTCTTGCCAATCATATCTTCTGGCTTAGTTTCAACACCATTTAACTTGTAAGTAACCTTTATTGAAACAGGAGCAGTCTTATCTGATGTGCTCTGGTTAGTTGTTGTTTCGCCCTTAGAATCAGTAACCTTTTCTGTTACAAGAACGTGATCCTGAGTTCCGTCTGCCTTATCAAATACATATACCATCTCGTCTCTTGTATTTGTCTTTAATGTACTTGTATTTGATATTGAAAGCTCGTTCTTAATAGCATTTGTTATAATATTCTCTGTATTAGAAGCAGCCTCACTGCTTATAGCAACCTCACTGCCTGTCTGATTATATGCTGTGCTAGTGCCACAGCCTGTAAGTGTTGAAGCAATAAGAACAACACTTAATAATACTGAACTATATTTAAATAAAGTCTTCTTAACCATAACTATTCCTCCATTTTCTTACTTCCTGATATATTCTTATATCTGTTACGAAATATGCATCTTTGGCCCATTCATATATATTCCTGATTACATATCCTGATTCTTCTTAGGCTTAAATCCTATACTTGTATTGATAATGAGCTTATCACATAATACAAACAATGATGGAAGTATGAAGATAACTACGAACATACTTATAATTGCACCACGCGCCATAAGTGTACAAAGCGAACCAATCATATCAACTGAAGCTATACATCCAACACCAAATGTTGCGGCAAAGAAACCAAGTGCACTAACAATAATTGATGGTATTGATGTTGAAAGAGCTATCTGGATTGCTTCCTTCTTAGCGTATCCCTGGCTTCTTTCCTTCTTATATCTTGTTGTCATAAGAATAGCATAATCGACTGTTGCACCAAGCTGGATAGTACCGATAACTACTGATGCAATAAATGGTATCTGTGTATGCGTAAAATATGGAATACCCATATTAATAAAGATAGCGAATTCGATTGCTGAAACAAGTATAATTGGAAGCGATATTGATTTAAGTACGAACAGGATAATAACAAATATAGCTACTATTGATACCGCACTGACTGTCTTAAAGTCCTTATCTGTTATAGTGATAAGATCCTTGGTACAAGGAGCTTCACCAACTACCATTGCCTTAGAATCGTAAGACTTTACAATATCATTCACCTTACTAATCTGATTGTTAATTTCATCTGATGCTATTTTGTAATCTGTAGCAATCATCATTATCTGATAATCTTCACCCTTAAGCTCTGATACTGTCTTAGCCGGTAAGAATTCCTGTGGAATACCAGACTTAAGTGCTGTGTCAAGTCCGAGTGCGAACTGTACGCCGTCTACATCACCTAACTTATCAAGCATTTCGTTAGCTGTATCTGTAGACATACCAGAGTCAGCAAGTATCATATAGATTGAATTCATATCAAAGTTTTCTTCCAGCTTCTTATTAGCCTGTGAGCAGGCAAGGTCATCTGGAAGTGTATCAGACAAATCATAATATACTGATGTATGATTCTGTCCATATATAGCAGGTCCTAATAATACAACAAAGACAATTACAAATATCCATGAGTGGTTTACTATAAATGTAGCAAGCTTATCGAAGTTTGGCATAATCTCTCGATGCATTGTCTTCTCTAATGCCCTGTCAAATGTAAGTATCAATGATGGAAGGATTGTTACACAACCGATAACACCGAATACAACACCCTTTGCCATAACAATACCAAGGTCAAGACCAAGTGTGAAGCTCATAAAGCAAAGTGCGATGAAACCTGCAACTGTTGTTATAGAAGAACCTACTACAGATGTAAGTGTATTACCAATGGCAACTGCCATTGCTTCCTTGTGGTCATCCGGATGTATTTCCTTCATTTCCTTGTAGCTGTGCCATAAGAAGATTGAATAATCCAGTGTAACACCTAACTGAAGTACAGCCGCAAGAGCTTTAGTTATATATGAAACCTCACCTAATAAAATGTTAGAACCCAGGTTGTATACAATTGCCATTCCTATACTTATCATAAAAAATACTGGTACAAGAAATGAATCCATAAATATAGCAAGCACGATACATACAAGAACTACTGCTATAAGTACATAAAGTGGTGTCTCTTTCTCCGAAAGATTCTTAGTATCCGTAACTACTGCTGACATACCACTTATAAATGCCTGCCCCTCTGTCTGCTCTCTTATCTGTGTGATAGCATTCATAGTATCATCACTTGAAGTTGTATTATCGAAGAATATTGCAAATAAAGTTGTATCTGTGCTGTCATTCTCGAAATACTTTCTGAATTTTGATGGAACAATCTCAGATGGAACATCTTCACCAACTATTCCTGTGTAAGAAATAACCTGTGCAACGTGGTCTACATTCTCTACCTTCTTAATAAGTCTGTCAGTAGACTTCGTATCCATATTCTGGACAACGACCATCGCATATGCACCCTTATTGAAGTCATCCATAAGAATGTCCTGACCCTGCATAGTCTCTATCTCATTCGGAAGATAATACAGAATATCGTAATTAACTCTTGTATTAAAGTATCCGATTGCAGATGGAATAAGAAGCAGGAAACTCAGAATAAGAATTGGAATTCTGAGTTTAACAATTACTTTTCCAAACTTTTCCATAACTCGCCTCATTTCTACGTCTGCGACGTAATTTTACTTTGATTGGACTGATAACCTCTCAATAATTAATAACTCTCTTAATTAATTACATTTATTATCAATTCAATACATATGACCGTGATCTCTCAAATATGACTTTTGGTCATTTTCTTTGCAAATGTTATTCTAGCACAAAATGACCGATAGTCAATACTCAAAATGACTAAAAGTCATTTTTTTATAGATTTTTTATTTTCAACATGGTAAAATATTAATTGACAGAACAACTAATATTAAACCTGATTTGTTAACAAAATATTTGCAGCTGATAAATGCAGTACATAATACGGCATTTATAACCTCATAAATAATATTATAAATATTATGCCTGCATTAGATTGGAGATTTTATGGGAAAACTTGAGAACAACAAACAACAGAAAAGGACTTCCCTCTTAGATACAGCTTTTAAGCTCTTTACAACGCAGGGTGTTTCCAAGACATCAATTGCCGAGATTTCACAGAAAGCTGGAATTGCCAAGGGCACTTTTTATCTGTATTTCAAAGATAAATATGATATAAGAAATAAGCTCGTTTCTCACGAGGCAAGCAAGCTCTTTAAAAATGCTGTGAGTGCATTAGAGCTTCATATAAAAGAACAGCAGATTAATGACCATTCGTTTACAATTACATTTACCGAGGAGATTATATTTATTGCTGACCACATAATTAATGTGCTTAACACCAACCAGACACTTCTTACATTTATATCAAAGAACCTGTCATGGGGAATATTTAAAGAGGCTCTTACAACCAATGTCGCTGATGACGACATTAATTTTAAAGATATCTACTATGAAATGCTTGAAGACTCTGGTCTTAACCTCAACGAGCCCGAGATTATGCTGTTTATGATTGTCGAGCTTATAAGCTCAACATGCTACAGCTCAATCCTTTACAAAGAACCAGCTGATATTGACAGGCTCAAGCCTTACCTTTATAAGGCCATTAAGGCAATTATTAATGAACATACAATAGAAGATTAGAAGATAAGAAATCCCCTTCCTTACCAGAAATATTATCTGACAAAGAAGGGGATTTGTACCACTCCACCTATAATTTTAAAATTTACTCTTAAATTTATTTTAGCTAAGACTCTCTTTTAATCACTCTTTTATATAAGTTTTTAACATTTGTGTAACATTTTTTCTTTTAAGAACTAATTTCCCAGAAGCTTATTATATATATCCCTCTTAGATACGCCCCTGTCCCTGGCTGCTGCCTTCATAGCCTCTTTTTTATCAAGTCCCTGTGCTATATACATATCAACGTGTTCCTGCTCAGACATAGTAAGCCACTGTGCCTGTGCTTCCTCTTTAAGCTCATTTCTGTCTTTTCCAGCAATTACAAGAACATACTCGCCCCTTGGCTGGTTATTCTCATAATAACTGCACGCCTCTGCAAGCGTTGTAACCATACTATTCTCATAGCGTTTGGTAAGTTCCTTGCATATAGTAACTGCCCTGCTTCCTCCTAACACCTCAGAAAGCTCTTTAAGTGTCTTTAAAAGCCTGTGTGGAGCTTCGTATATAATCATTGTTCTTGTTTCATCTTCAAGCTCTTTTAATATGTCTTTACGCTCATTCTTGTCCGCCGGAAGAAATGCTTCAAATGCAAAACGTCTTGTTGCCTGTCCCGACATTGTAAGTGCCGTTATACACGCTGCCGCACCAGGAACTGATGATACCTTAATTCCTGATGCAAGTGCCTGCCTTACAAGCTCCTCTCCCGGGTCAGATATTCCAGGTGTTCCAGCATCAGTTATTACAGCGACTGACATTCCTTTAAGCATCTTCTCAACAAGCACCTTTGCCTTATCATACTTGTTATATTCATGATAGCTTGTCATCGGCGTATTAATCTCAAAATGATTAAGCAGCTTTATGCTGTTTCTCGTATCCTCCGCCGCAATAATATCAACTTCCTTTAATATCCTTAACACCCTGAACGTAATATCCTCAAGATTACCAATCGGAGTTGCACACAAATATAACTGCCCAACTCCGCTATTATTATGAGAGCCATTAAATTCTTCAAGTGCCTGCACACTATCATAATCAATATCTGTAATATTATCTTCCATACTGCTCCTCTCTTAAATTCATACTAATTGTACATTTTTAAAAGTTCTTCCGTGTAACTTCCATCGCTATTGTATACAATAAGTGGTTCTTCCACTATAAGCTGTGAACGTCCGCCCTTTACCGCCTCTATAAGCACCATATTAGCTGGCTTATCTATATGCGGATACACAAGCCTTATACGCTTTGGCTCAAGGTGGTTATTCTTCATAGAAGTAAATATATCTACAAGTCTTGATGGTCTGTGAACCATATACATATGTCCCTTAACCTTAAGGCACTTTGAAGCTTCCCTTACAACGTCCTCAAGACTGCATAGAAGCTCGTGTCTTGCGATTGCCTTGGCACTCTCAGGATTAACAATTCCGTGATTTTCATTCATATATGGTGGATTGCTTGTAACCACATTAAAAGAAGCCCCACCTAAAATATGTGAAGCTTCTTTAATATCACCTTTTACAATATTAACCTTGTCTGACAGACTATTAAGTTCAACATTTCTGACAGCAAGGTCATAACTGATATCCTGAATTTCCAAGCCTGTATACATACTGCCTGGATTTTTCGCCTGCATAAGAATTGGTATTACACCATTTCCAGTACCCATATCAAGCACCTTCTGGTTCTTTCCGGCCTTCGCAAATGTAGACAACAACACAGCATCCATTCCAAAACAGAACACATCTGTATTCTGGATTAGTCTGAGATTATCCCTGCATAAGTCATCAATTCTCTCATTGGCATTAATACCTGCATTAATCTTAGCATCAGTCATCATTAATATGGGCTTTTCCTTCCTTTTTCTCAAGCTCTTCGAGTTCTTTTAACTCTTTATCATCTATATTCATTCTGTCGTTTCTTCTCTTAGGCTTAAATCTAAGCTCAGCAACAGGATACTCTCTTATCTCTTTCTCATCTCCATCAAGTGTGACAATTACCTTAACAAGCTGTCTTAACACATTAACGCTTGATACCTCACCCTTTAACTTCTCAGGTGTAGTAACATAATCTCCCACATTAGGAAGGTTGCTGTTAAGCTCCTCGTAAGTTTCCTGCTCATTCTTAAGACAGCACATAAGTCTTCCACACACACCCGATATCTTTGATGGATTAAGCGATAAATTCTGTTCCTTTGCCATCTTAATTGACACTGGTATGAACTCTGGCATATATGTTGCACAGCACAATGGTCTTCCACAAGAACCAATTCCGCCTAATATCTTAGTTTCATCTCTTACACCAATCTGACGAAGTTCAATTCTTGTCTTAAATACTGCTGCCAGATCCTTTACAAGCTCTCTGAAATCAATTCTTCCATCCGCTGTAAAGTAGAACAATACTTTATTATTGTCAAATGTATACTCAACCTTTATAAGCTTCATTTCAAGATTATGCTTCTTAATCTTCTCAAGACATATCTTATACGCTTCTTTTTCCTTTTCCCTGTTCTTAGCTTCCCTTTCATCATCATCAGGTGTCGATATTCTGATAATAGCCTTAAGCGGCTGTACAACTGCTGAATCCTCAACCTCTCTTTCACCAAGAACAACGTGGCCATACTCAATTCCTCTTGCTGTTTCAACAATAACGTGCTGACCAACCTCAACATTATACTGTCCCGGTGCAAAGAAATATATTTTGCCCACCTGCCTGAATCTAACACCAACAACTTTAGTCATCTATTTTTAATCTCCAATCCTGCCAAATATTAACTTCCAACATTAGTCAATTATTCACTAACTATCATTTTCCAATATATTAACTATCAGCATTAGTCATTCATTTACTAATTACCATTTATTAATCACCTACATAGCCTCTTTCATCGCCATAATAAGAAGTTCTATGCATAAGTCAAAATTAACATTGGCCTTAAGTCTTACCTTTACTTTATCTATTGAATTAAGTATATCCTGAATTCCTTCATATGACATAACCTCAGCCTGTGATTTGATAAGCGAAATCTCATCACTAAATATAAGATAATTCGTATCATTGGTACTCTTAAACATAAGCACGTCCCTGAACCACATAGCCATAAGATCAAGATAATCGTCTATTGTAAGCTTGTAATTAGTCACATCTTTAACAACTGCCATTATGTCTGCCGCCGTCATATCCTTCACATTCTTGATAACGTGCATAACATCATTCTTTAAATGTGCGAATTCCGTACTTTCTATAATAGTCTTAGCACGTCCAATCTTACCCTGTGCAAAATCAGCCGCAAACTTACGTTCATATTCTGACACGTCATAGTTATCCTTAAGATAATCCATAACTACGCTTTCCTTTAATGGCTTTAAATCAAGAAGCACACATCTTGATATAATAGTCTGTAAGAAAATGTCTGCGTTAGTTGTAATAAATATAACAATACCATACGCTGGTGGCTCTTCTATAGTCTTAAGAAGTGCATTCTGTGCCTGCACTGTAAGCTTCTCAGCCTCATCTATAATGTATATCTTATAACGGCTTGAGTATGGTTTAATAAGCATATCTGATATTATCTGATCTCTTACATCATCTACACCTATACTTGCAGGCTTCTCGTGTCGTACCCATATTATATCAGGCTGATTGCCTGACTCTGTCTGTATACAGGAATGACATTTATTACAAGGCTTATTATCGCCCTCTGCCTCACACTGTAATGCTTTTGCAAATATCTTGGCAATCATCTTCTTTCCAGCACCAAGCCCTCCATTGATAATGTAAGCATGTGATACCTTATTTAATTTAATTGCGTTCTGTAAATGCTCTTTAATTGTATCGTATCCATAAATATCTGAAAATGTGCTCATTATATACTCCAATCTTATGCTGATATATCAAGCAATAAACCCCTGATATCATCAATTCTTCCTACAATCTCAAGATGATTTTTCTCTTCTTTAACAAGTTCTCCTGCCAGCTCATCAAGATTCTTATCCACAAGTTTAACAATACCGTATACTCTGTGTCTGCCTCGTCTGTCAAGGAAGTTCTCTCTTGAGAACTTATGGGAACGGTTAACAACCTCGTTAAGAAATCCCTTAACAAGCTCCCTGTACTTTCGCATATCCTTAATATCCATATGCTTTGCAATCTTCTCACCCTGCTCAGTAATCTGTTCCATCATACTGCCAAGCTTTTCCTGAAGATCCTTTTCTTCTATATTACTGATAAGAGTAAACTTAAAACTACTGTCCGTACTCTCTGTATTCTTCACCTGCTGAACTGAAGATGATGTCTGTATATCATTAATCTTTATATCCATAACTTTACTCTCTTTCGTGTCCACCATCATATAATTGTATCATATAAATATCATTAAGACAATTCAAGTCAACTCACTCTTACTGCATTTATAAAAGCTGCTGCTTAATTGCCTCTTTGATTTCCCTGATACAATCCTCTATTGTTCCATCGTTGCTAAATCTCTGATTAATTCCGGCTTCTTTAATCTTCTCCTCTGAGAAATCCTCGCTGTCTGCAAGAAAACGCCTGCACATTTCCTCATACTGTGGTACTTCCTGCTTCTGTTCCCTGTTAATAGCTCTCATAAGCCTTATTCCATCATCGACTTCTATATATATCGGTAATATTGCTTCTTTTCCAAAGTATGCGCAAAATTTATTGTAAGCCTCAATAGTACCTATAACAATGTACTTGTCACCGCTTCCAAGCCTGATCTGCCCATCATCAACTGTAAAATACTTCCACTCTCCATACACTGTGTTATATATCCGCATCTCTATTACTTTATCCGCCGCTTCAAGCTCCAATGCCTTCTCATTATCTACATAATAATACTCTACACCTTCTTTTTCTCCAGCTCTCATAGGTCTTGTTGTATACATAATAACAGTCTTAAGATTTAGCTCCTTATCACCAACTAAAGCCTTAAATATATTATCTTTACCACTTGAACTTTTTCCCATTAAAAATGCTATCTCAGGCATAACAAAGCTCCTTCTTTTACACCTACAACCTCCAGACCTGCCTCACCGGCCGCCTGAAGTATTGCAATAATCTTTCGTGTAATAACCTCTCCCGGACACAATATCGGTATTCCCGGTGGATATACATACACTGACTCTCCACTTATCTTACCATATATCTTCTCATTATTCATCTGAATTTCATCACAACCTGATAAATCACGCCTGTTAAATGCTTGTGCAATTGTCAACGCCTGCTCATCCCTGAAATCAGCAACATTTATCTTATTAGCATTATCCTCATCATTAATTAAAATCTCATCTTTACTTCTATTATTATATTTACTCCTACTCTCATCTATTTCTTCGTCTATCTCCTTTAATGCCGCAAGAACTCTATTATCTAATTCTTCGTCTATCTCTTTTAATGCCGCAAGAAATCTATCATAATACTCCTGCGAGTCAAATATTGATGTCATCGCTATCACATACTTTATAGAGTGTCATATAACCATTTTGCATCTTTATATCCTAATACAAGCTTTGATATGTCGTCTGTATTTATTAACCTGATGTGCTTTAATTCTGACAATCCATTTCTTAAAATAGTGAGCTTATCAACATATTCAGCAAATAATTTATCACCGTCATTCTTAACAATGCTTAAGCTTCTTGCTATGGAAGACATTAATATATACGATGGGCTTGTCGACTGGTATATATTCCAATACCTTCTTATGCGTTCTACATCAACTATTCCATAATTAATATGCATAATCGCTGTCTGTGTAAGCGATGGAAGTGTCTTATGCACACTGTTAATTACTATATCAGCTCCACACTTAACTGCTGACTGTGGAAAGCTTTCCGAGAAATTAAAATGTGCACCATGAGCCTCATCAACAATCAATGGAATATTATATTGATGAAGATACTCTGCTATTGATTTAATATCAGATACATTTCCCTCATAAGTTGGTGATGTAAGTATCACTGCTTTAATATCATTTCTGTCATGGTCTGAGCTGTATTTATCCACAATGAACTTAATTTCTTTTAATGTTATCCCCTTATAATACCCATATTCCTCATCATATTCTGGATAAATATACACAGGATTCAGTTCATTGAGGATAACTGCATTATACACTGATATATGACAGTTTCTTGCCATTATAACAACATCATTTTTATGGGTAACTCCGCATATTGCCGACATATTACCTGCAGTACTTCCATTTACCAGATACCAGCTCTCATCAGCTCCATAAAGCTCCGCCGCCTCATCAAACGCATCTTTAATAATAGTTTCGGCATTGTGCATATTATCAAAACCATTAATCTCCGTTATATCTTTCTCATATGGATTTCCCATATCACCCATATATAACTCAATTAATTCTTTATTTCTCTTAGCCCCCGGCATATGCATAGGTACTATATTTTCATCTTTATATTTATCTAACTTAGACAATATATCATTATATTTAACATTCGGTTTAATGCCTGAATTTTTATTTGTAGTTCCTGCATTGCCATTCAATAATATATCATCATATTTAATATCCTTATTTGTAGTTCCTGTTTTATCCGATTTTCCCGTTTTATCTAAATTCATCTTTATACTCTTATCTTCATTCCAATTCATTGTTACACTCTCATCTTTTATTTACTGTTATTTATTATTGGGATACAAAAAAACCATAGATACTACATAACGTAATACCTATGGTATAAATAAGTGCCTAGAACCGGAATCGAACCAGTGACACGAGGATTTTCAGTCCTCTGCT
>ERZ1026846.1588-NODE-1588-length-14024-cov-48.224354_pt1 | contig 14024 bp, 11 predicted proteins | sample MGYA00380153_ERZ1026846 | MGnify/ENA primary metagenome ERZ1026846 (study PRJEB33269, sample SAMEA4719789) | human gut metagenome | biome: human-associated habitat; feature: organic feature; material: feces | place: Cameroon | collected 2013-10 ... | reverse complement strand
CTTACGGATAGAGAGGTTCATACGACCACCATCACGTACACCCTGTGCAAGACCTACCAACTTAACTGGGATACCGATAGTGATAGGCTTCTGATCGTTCACCTCGTAGAAGTCAACGTGCAGAGGAGCATCTGTTGTTGGGTGGAACTGGATCTCCTTCATGATAGCTGTGTGGCTCTCACCGTCGATGATGAGGTTGATTACATATACATGAGGAGTGTAGATGATCTTACGCAACTCAGTGAATGGAACTGCGAATGACATAGCCTCAGGAGCACCGTTTGCATCCTTCTTCTCACCATAAAGGTTACATGGGATGAAACCTTCCTTACGCAATGACTTAGAAGCTTTCTTGCCAAGGTCTGTACGCTTCTGACCTGTTACATTAATCTCTTTCATTTGTGTTACTCTAAATTAAGTTGTTAAAAAAATATTTTTGCCTTAACTCGCCATCACACGGATTAGCTTTGTTTGAAGCATGCCTCGCGAGAGTTTCTCGTAAAGCGGGTGCAAAATTACTACTTTTATTTGGAATATGCAAATTTCTGGGCGATATTTTCTCCAAAATGCCCGTTAAATATCTAAAACTCATCTCCTAACCTTAAAAAAATAGAAATTATTGCCCCTTTTCTTGCATATTATATATTAAATATGTAAATTTGCACTGTTTTAGGTAATTATATAAATAAATCTTTTAAATTATTAGAGAATGATTAATAGGGATTTGATAAGACGTAAGATTGTGCAGTTAACCTACGCATACTATCAGAACAGCAATCATAATATTGATAATGCTGAAAAGGAGCTGTTGTTTGCTCTTTCTAAGTCGTATGACTTGTACAACTATATGTTGCAACTCATTGTAGCTCTTACCCAGGAGGCACAGAAGCGCTATGAGGTAGAGGTGGCTCGTGCTCAGCGTGAGGGTGCTCCAGAGCCTTCTTCAAGATTCGCATACAATAGATTTGCTGTGCAGTTGGAAGAGAACAAGATGCTCGCCGATTGGGCTGATGTGAAGAAGTCTTCTTGGGAAGAGGATATCGAAACAGTACGCAAGATTTATACTGCCATCGTCTCCAGCGATCTCTATGCCAGCTATATTGACGGTTCCATGACCAAGGATCATGAGGAGGAACTTACCGATTATGCATACGACCGCGAGTTTTGGCGCCGTGCTTACAAGACCTTCATTCTGAACAATGATGATCTCGATGCTTTGCTCGAGGAGAAGAGCCTCTACTGGAATGATGACAAGGATATCATCGATACCTTCGTGCTGAAGACCATCAAGCGCTTCGAGCCAACCAGCAAGGCTGATCAGGAATTGCTTCCGGAATATAAGGATGAAGAGGACCGCGACTTTGCCCGCAAGCTCTTCCGTGCTACATTGCTCAACTGCGATGCTTATCAGCACTATATCGGCGATGCTTGCCGCAACTGGGATTTCAACCGCCTGGCTTATATGGATGTAGTAGTCATGCAGATTGCCATTGCCGAGTTGATGACTTTCCCTGGCATTCCTGCTACGGTTACCATCAATGAGTATGTAGATCTTGCCAAGCTCTATAGTACTCCTCGCAGTGGTGGCTATGTAAACGGCATGCTCGATACCATCGCCCGCTTCCTCATCTCTCGTGGTTTAATCCAGAAGGAGTTGCCTGAGCGCAAGGGTGGTCATCATGGACCTCATGGACCTCATGGACATAAGGAAGGCTAATGTATAGAAAGTGTATATATAATGTACGCGCGTACATTATATATATGAATACTTTCGATCATATATAGTGATATTCAAGAATAAACAACATTAATCAATTAGAATAAAGACATGACAAATTTAGTATTGCAGGCTGCTGCTGGTGGTAGCAGTATGAGTTTCCTCATTATGATGGTAGCTATCTTCGCTATCATGTGGTTCTTCATGATTCGTCCTCAGCAGAAGAAGCAGAAAGAGATACGTAAGTTCCAGAATTCTTTGGCAGAGGGTACAAAGGTGGTTACTGGCGGCGGTGTGTATGGCACAGTTAAGCGCATAGATCTCCAGGCTAATACGGTAGATGTAGAGATTGCACGCGGCGTAGTCATCACTGTTGCTAAGGGTTACGTTTTCGCAGACGCAGCTAGCCAGACTCCTAACGCACAGTAGTCTATTCATAGAATTCTGATGCATAGTATTCGGAATATATTGAAGGCTGTCAGAAACTTCCTGTTCAGTGGCCTGAATAAGGAGTTTCTGATTTTTTTATTCTTTCTCGCTCTCAGTGGCGCCTTCTGGTTGATGATGACGCTCAATGAGACCATGGAGAGGGAATATAAGATTCCTATGCGCCTGGTGGGAACACCACGTAATGCGGTGATAACAGGAGATTTGCCTGATACTGTGCGTATTACGGTGCGTGATAAGGGATTCACTCTGATAACCTATGCTTTCCGTCCGCTTAATTTCAAGTTTAACAACTATGCAGATGAAACAGAGGGACAGGGTGTGATTCCGGTAGCTGATGTCCAGAAGCAGATTCTCTCGCAGCTCTATGGTTCGAGCAAACTCCTGCAGGTAAAGCCGGGCAAGTTTGATTTCTACTTCACCTATGGTGCTTCCAAGAAGGTGCCGGTGGTGTTCAGGGGAAAGATTACGACCAGCAAGAGCTATTATCTGGCGCATACCGATTTTTTCCCTTCTACGGTTACCGTATATGCCAACAAGCGACAGCTCGATGAGGTCAAGTCTGTAGAGATCGTACCTTTCTATTACCGCAACCTCCAGGATACCATCCGGGAAAATGTGCGCATCAAGAAGATTCGAGGCGTGAAGGTAATGCCTGATATGGTTCGACTGGCTGTGTATCCGGATATCCTGACCGAGGAAACGGTGGATGTTCCGATTACGGCTATCAATATGCCGCCCGATAAGGTGCTCAGAACTTTCCCGTCCAAGGTGTCGGTGAAGTTCACCATCGGAGCTAGTCTCTTCAGAACCATCAAGCCTAGCCAGTTTACGGTGGTAGTGGATTATAATGAAATCGCTGCCAATCCATCAGATAAGTGTACCCTGCAGCTGCGTAGTGTGCCTCGTTCGGTAAGCAAGGCGTCGCTGGAAATGGAAACGGTGGATTATCTGCTGGAACAGCAATGATGATTGATAATTGATAATTTACAATTCATTGTTATGAAGATAGCTATAACGGGGGGCATAGGTAGCGGAAAGAGCTATGTGTGCAGAATCCTGGAGAAGCACGGCATCAGGGTATACGACTGCGATGCCGGGGCTAAGCGGTTGATGAGGCAGGATGCTGACTTGCAGGCGGGCTTGAAGAAGTTGGTCGGCGAGGAGGTGTACAGTGCCGACGGTATCTTGCAGAAACCGGTGCTTGCCCAGTTTATCCTGACAGGCGAGGCAAACAAGCAGGCGGTAAACGATGTGGTGCATCCTGCAGTGGCTCGTGATTTCGAGCAGAGCGACTGTGAGTGGATGGAGAGTGCCATCCTCTTTGATAGTGGGTTCCATCGTCGTACCCATTTCGACAAGGTGGTATGTGTCTCGGCTCCCGTTGCCGTTCGTCTGCAGCGCATCATGCAGCGCGATCATATCTCTCAGGAGAAGGCGCAGCAGTGGATAGATGCCGTGATGCCGCAGGAAGAGCTGATAGCCCGTTCGGATTATGAAATCGTGAATGATGGGGTGAACGATGTAGAAGCGCAGGTAGTGCATCTGCTCAATCTGCTCAATCCATCAGATAATTGATCATATTAAAAAATAAAAATAGATTATAATAGACAATGGAAACAATTCTTTCAATTGCAGGCAAACCAGGCCTTTACAAATTGGTATCAAGAGGTAACAGAACTCTTATCGTTGAGACTCTCGATGAAACTCACAAGCGTGTACCAGCTTTCGCTACAGACCGTGTAACCAGCCTTGGTGACATCGCTATGTACACAGATGCAGACGAGGTGCCATTGTGGGAGGTACTCGACAGCGTAAGCAAGAAGGAAGAGGGCAAGCCAAGTTCTTTCAACTACAAGAAGGCTCCTGCTGCTGAGCTTCACGATTACTTCGCTGAGGTTCTTCCTAACTACGATCGCGACCGTGTACACGACAGCGACATCAAGAAGCTCCTCCAGTGGTACAACATCCTCGCTAAGTACGGTATCACAGATTTCAAGGCTACTCTTGCTCCAACAGAGGGTGAGAATGTAGATGATCGTGCTGAGCAGGTTGCTGAGTAAGATTCATTTAGAATACTGATTATACCTACATGCCCAGAGCCAACGAGGTTTACCCCATACGCCCTGAAAGGGCAGAAGCTCTTAGCCCAGGGCATCGCCCTGGGTAATGTTGGCAAAAAACAAAGGTCGCCCTGAAAGGGCAAAAGCTTTTCATGTAAAATGCTTTTGCCCTTTCAGGGCGACTTGGTTTATTTGTTTTTTTCTATCTTTTTCAATTCCTTCTCAAATCTTCTCCGATACATTTCGCCGGCAATGGTCAAACCGAACGGGAAGGCAATCCAGATGCCCAGCAATCCCATGCCGCAAGGGAAACCGAGGGTATAACCCAATGGCAATGAGATGACGAAATAGGCGATGAAGGCATAGAGCACCATCGGCTTCACGCAGGCAATGCCTCGAAGCGCATTGGCAAAGGTGTATTGCAGACCATCGCCAAACTGATAAACCATCATCAGGATAATCAGCGTAGCTACATACGCCTGTACCTCTACGTTATCATTAAACCATCCACCTATCTGGTGGCGGAGCAGAAGTACCGGCAGACCCATGCAGAGTGAGAACAGCAGGTTCAGTCGGAATCCGTCGTAGGCATTGAGGCGAACGGCGGCATAGTCTTTCTGACCCATAAAGTGGCTCACACGGATGGCCATGGCTGCTGCCATACCCGAAAGCACGAGGTAGAAGAGCTGGGAAATGGTAATCATTACCTGGTGAGCTGCCAATGGAATGGTGCCGAGCCAGCCTACCATCACGCAACTCAGCGTAAAGGCAGCCGATTCCATACCTAGTTGGAGAGCCACCGGCCAGCCCAGTCGGTTCATCTCCTTGAAATCCTTCCTGTTTACGCAACTGTGTACAATGTCATAACTGTAGGTTCTGAATTTCCTGCAGGTCACTACCATTCCTACCATCGCCAGTGCCATCAGGATTCTACTTGCCAGGGTAGAGATTCCGGCTCCGAGCAATCCCAGTTCCGGGAAGCCAGCCACACCGTAGATGAGCACCCAGTTGCCCAGGATGTTCACGATGTTACCGCCTATCATCGCCCACATCGCCACCTTGGTCTGTCCGATTCCGTCGAGGAATTGCTTCATGGTATAGAAGATTCCCATGAAGAGCACCGATGCCAGATTCACCAGAAAGTAAGGGCGGATAAGCTCCAGCAGTTCCTCCGGCTGTCCGATATGTGCCAGGTTGAGATAGAGCAGGATGAGGGCAAGGGTGAAGATGCCTCCCGTCAGCATGTTGGCAAGGAAGGAGTTGCGCACCTTCTGACCGATGACGTCGGTACGTTCCTCTCCGTAGAGTCTGCCGATGATAGGAGTGAGTCCGTAGGTGAATCCCATATAGGATACAAAAACGAGACCGAAGATATTGTTTACCAGTCCTGCTGCCGCCAGTTCGGGGGTACTGTGATGACCGATCATCAGCGTGTCGGCGAATCCCAGGATGATGGTTCCCAGTTGTCCGATGATGATAGGAAATCCTATCGAGAGCAGTTCGCGGTAATGATGTTTCTTGTGCATTGTCATTGCTTTACTATGGTTGTTTATATTGCTTTTTAATTACTAATCTTTTTCTTGATGTTCTGAACTTCCGTTTGGATGTGCAAAGTTACTGCTTTATTCAGTAACTACCAAATTTTTCATTCAGAAAAAGATTTTTTCTTCCTTTTATTTGGAGTTGTTGGATAAAAGTACTATTTTTGCATTTGTGTTGGTAGATGCAGAATAAATGTTTGTGTTTATTCTTGGCTATTTCAGATTTTCTTCGTAACTTAGCAGCGCAAAACGTAAAGCATGTAAGAATATGGCAAAAATAGTAAATAAATATCCAGTAGGAATTCAGACATTTGAAAAAATCCGCGAGAAAGGTTATCTCTATATAGATAAGACCCAATACATCGTGGATTTTAGAGAAAAGCAGATGTCGTATGTCTTTCTGAGTCGTCCAAGACGATTCGGAAAGTCGCTTTTTGCCTCTACCCTCCAGGCCTATTTTGAGGGAAGAAAGGAACTTTTCGAGGGCTTGGCTATTGCTGATTATGAGAAGGAATGGGTAAAGCATCCTGTGCTTCATTTCGATTTGAGCGGTGCCAAGCACTTTGATGCAGATGCCTTGAACAGTTATCTGAATCTACAGCTTTTGCCTTACGAGAAACTTTATGGTAAAGGAGAAGGAGAAATTTATCCTAACGAGAGGCTGGATGGTATCGTAAAGCGTGCTTATGAGCAGACGGGCGAAAAGGCTGTTGTTATCATCGACGAATATGATGCCGCATTGCTGGATGTGGTACATGAAAAGGAAAACCTACAGCCGCTTCGCCGCATCATGCAGAACTTCTACAGTCCTCTGAAAAAGCTCGACCCATATCTGGAGTTTACCTTCATCACGGGCATCACCAAGTTCTCGCAGCTCAGCATCTTCAGCGAACTCAACAACCTCGACAACATCAGTATGTTCGACCAGTATTCTGCTATTTGTGGTATCAGCAAGGAGGAACTTACCACACAGATGAAACCGGATATAGAGGCATTGGGAGAAGACCTGGGCATGACGTATGAGGAATGTCTGGCAGAGCTGACAAGATTCTACGACGGTTATCATTTCAGCAAGAAATCAGAGGATGTCTTCAATCCGTTCAGTCTGGTAAAAGCGCTGAATGCACGTGATATAGCTCCTTACTGGTTTGGCTCAGGCACACCAACTTATCTTATCAAGACGCTGCAGAAGTATCACGTCAATGTGATGGATATTGAAAAGAAATCTTGTGACGTGGATGACTTTGATGTTTCTCCGGAAATGATGACTTCAGCTCTTCCGCTGCTCTATCAGAGCGGTTATCTCACCATCAAGAAGTATAACCCGATGTTGCATCGCTACACCTTGGAATATCCTAACAGAGAGGTGAAGATAGGTATGCTCAAGAGTCTTGCGCCTAACTATCTTTCGCCAATATCTTTGGATAATAACAGTCTGGTAGGCGATTTCCTGGAAAAGCTCTATGATGCAGACGTAGAGGGGGCGATGGTGCGCCTGAAGGCTTATCTTGCCAGCATCTCCAATCGTTTGAGCAACAAGAGTGAACGTGATTTCCAGACGGTTTTCTATCTTATCTTCAATCTGATGGGTGCCCACATGAGGGTAGAAGAGGATAGTGCGATAGGCAGGGCTGATGCCGTGGTGTATATGCCGGATGCCGTATTTGTATTCGAGTTGAAGTATGATGGCTCTGCCGAGGAAGCAATCAGGCAAATAGATGAAAAGGGCTATCTGATTCCGTATTCTGCCGATGGCAAGCGTTTGTTTAAGATTGGCGTAAATTACGACAGCACCCAGCGTACCATCAGCGATTGGATTATCAAGGAAGATTAAAAAACGATACTGGTAATTGGTCGCAAGAATATATCTTCTTGATTGCGAGAATATATCTTTTGGAGTTCAAGAATATATCTTTTGGGGTACAAGTAAGTATCGTTTGAGGTACAAGCATATATCTTTCGGGGGTCAAGAAAGTATCTTCTTGATTGTTGTCTCTATGCTCAGCAGACTTGCTGAGCATAGTCGGCAGGTCTGCTGACTGCAGTCAGCACGTCTGCTGAGCCTAGTGGCATCACCTTCTAATCGTACAACTATACACCTCTTAGTTGTACGACTATACACTTCTTAGTTGTACGACTATATACCTCTTAGTTGTACAACTATACACCTCTTAGTTGTACGACTATATCCCTCTTAGTTGTACAACTATACCCCTTTTAATCGTACAACTATATACCTCATAGTTGTACAACGATACATACCTTTTCCCATCTTTTTCGTTGTTATTCTCCGCAAATTTGCGGAGAATAAGCCAAATAATCTCCGCAAAACTTGCAATATTCGATAAAACAACTTATCTAGCATAGAAGTAATGAATATGTGACCGCACACATGGCATTAGGTGACAATAGGAATCAGCCTTATTGCCACCCTTTATTTGCAGTATATCAGATACTTATACTGCGTGTGGCATTAGTGGCATTATTATAATATCTTTCGCCAAGTAAGAAGGGACATAAGGCAATGACAGATCGCAAGCCCGCTAGACTATAAGATAGCCTCCTTCACTAGCCTCTTAATATAAGAATCAGAGACATTCTCCATATCACTTTTATCAAAGATAGAAAGAAATGTTATCGAAATTCTATCCGGTTCTATCTTTTTCAAATTATAAGTCAAAACCCGGGCACCTCCACTTTTTCCTTTTCCTTTAGAAACGATTTGCATTCTTGTCTTATAAACACCACCACCTAAGGAAGTTCCTTGAAAAGGAGCCTTCTCTAAAGAATCCAAGAAATCATCGTAGTCTTGCCGAAAAGACTTATATTTCTTTGCCAAAGCTTTGGCTCTCCGCTCAAATTCAGGGAGATAATGAAATTCGACCTTCATTTTATTTAAATAAATTTCGAGCATCAGGAAGTTCGGTTCCTGATGCTTCTGCCTCACGGAGTTCTTTAAAAGCCTGTGTCAGACTTTCCTTCACCACCAATCTCTGTCTCATAGCTTCAGCATCTACATCTTCCTGTAGTAAACGCTGGGTAAAAGCACTACGAACAGCTTTTGGCTGGCTTTTAAAAAGCGCCCATAACGCATCTAATGGACTTACCATCTGGTTATCTATTGTTAATGTTGCCATAATCTTCTCCTTTAATTAAATATCTCCCACAAAAGTACACTTTTTCTCTGAAAGCACCAAATTATATCTGAAAAATATGCGAAAAAAAGTCTTTTTGTAAGATAAAAGGGGAAACTCAAGCCAGTCAGGTGGCAAAGGATACCTGAAGGACTTGCGTACCTGCTAATTTTTCTCTTCATCATCCGATAAGGCAAATCCCTCTATATAGAATTTCTCCTTAACATCGTTTATGATAGCTTCTTTCTGCTCCTCGTTGGAGTCTTCTTTCTCGAACGCAAGTATCAGATAATCATTGGATTTTGTTGGTGAGAATATCTTGCCGATAAGCATTCTGAAATGTCTGCTGACGAATTCTTCTACTTGAGTACCTTCTTTCGGCGTAAGGCGATAGAACTCATATCTTTCATCCAGCATTTTCTGGATTTCATCCCGGAACATCTTGCGAACTCTGTTCTTCCAGGAGAATTTCTGGTGCTCATTATGACGGGCATACAGAGATACGACGTAGAGGAAGTTTACATCGTAATGGAAGACAAGAAGGGTGTCTCGATCGAACAGGCGGTTATTGAAATGCTGAGTATTGAAGCATTTCTGCTCCCTGTCGGTTGACGAAATCTGGTCTGAGAAAGATAGATTCTCTGCCATCTTGGCACTGATGAAGAAGTTAGGAATGATGTTATATCCTTCAGTAAGGTCATCACGGAGCTTTGGTACGTAGCCAAAGTTACGCTTGTCGTATTGAAGCTCTTCATCGTCCTTGTCGTCATTCATAAAGAGGTTCAGGTTCCACTGGATGATATTTCTGGCGTACGTAAACTGCTTATATACAGATTCTTTTCCGATGGCATGCCCCAGCTTGTAATATTTGCTGTCGCCGATGTAATAAACAGGCTCTGGCTCTTTGCTTGTAATTAGGTTCTGGTAGGTGTACAAGTGGTCTATACGTTTTCCATCAGCCTGTTCTTTCAGACCAGCTGGGATGTTCTTTTCTCCCAGAAGTTCATCAATAATGGCTTCGAAAACGATATTGAAACTCTTAACCAGAAGATACTCTTTGCGTTCCTTCTGGATATTCATACGCTTGGCGTTGTCAAAGAAATCATAGCACAACTGCCAGAGATATAATGCTTTATCAGAAAAGTACTTGTATCTAATCTGGAGGAGTCTGGTCTTTCCTAATCCATCCAGATAAGTATTGAAACGATAACCTGTGATTAACTGGAAGTTGCAGTTGATATGATTGGTGAAACCATATCTTTCGCTGATATAATTTAGGATGGAATAGAAAATAATCAGTAACTCTTCATCGAAGTTTATCTGCTTTTTCCTGTTAACTGGATTGGTATAAACAGGACTGTTTTTGCAGACAATGGCTCTTGTGGTAGATATAGTCTTAGACCAATGAATGCGGTTGTAACCAGAATGAATGTTCTTCAGAATGAAGAAGATGAAATCCTGGTTATGCTTGTTGAAGTCTATAAGAGCCAGAAGGATATCGAGGAATGTATTGTTGATTTGTCTGGTACTTTTGCCAAGACATGCTATTTTCTGGTGATATACAATACCGTTTCTGGTGGTATTGTTGTAAACCTCGATGGTGCGGTAAATCCAGACAGAGAACTCATAGATGAAGTCTTTCTCCTGTTGAGAGAGTGGGTTATTCTGGTTCAGGTTGACGATGTTTTCCGGGGCGTATTTGCCGAATACTCTTTCGCCCTCTGGGGTGTCTTCGAGCAGTACTTTCGGCAAAATAAAGACGCAATCGCTTAGTTGGGTATTGTAGTAATACCCAACGTAGTTGATGCTGACGTTGCCATCAATGTCCTGCATGGCGTCGATGCCGTGCAGGACATCCCTGATCTGATCAGCCTGATACTGATGTTCTTCTATGAGGATTCTCATAATGTCTTTATTTGATTACTTCTACTGTCCAGCCTTGTTCTTTTGCAAATTGGATAATAGAATCAATGTTTGTTATATTCCACCAATTGCTTACATAAAACTCGACTCCATCAGAAGAATAGAATTTTCTATCTTCTTTATAAAAGCCATAGGCTCTTTTCTTGTTACCTTCTACAGTGTTATCTATTTCTTGACGAGTGACGATTAATCCAATGAGTTTCAAGTCCTTTCCAAGCATCGAGTCTGGGAAGGTTTCTTTGATTTCAGAATATTTCATCTCGGGATGTTCATTCAGATATTGTTTAATGATGGAAATACCTAATTCACCTTTGCCAAGCGGCTTAGAGCCATTAAATTTGTACTTTGTATTATCGTTGCCTTTAGTTTCGTTGTTGCTTGGGGCAGCATCAATTTCCTCCTCTTCTTTATTAAAAGAAGCCTTTTCCACTCCCAAATTCTCCAAGAACTGCTTAACGATAGCTATATCAACGTTAGTTTTGCCGTTCTTATCCTCATAGAATCGGTCGAAAGACAGAATCTTGCCTTCTTCATCCTGAAAGTCCTTATCATCGAAACCATAGTCCTTGAACACATCATTCCAGAGATAGAAGATAACCTTGCTTACGAATAAATCTGCATCGATTTCTCCATCTTTTGCCTTGCAGAAGAAATAGCCGAGTTTCTTGTCTTCAGAATTGGTAAGTGAACCAATCAACTTGTTGACCTGGCTGATGAATGACCACCAATCATACTGCTTATCACCTGTATTGATATACCAGTTGAGTTGAGCATTGGTTTCTTTGTCACGACCTTCACGAATAGGCACATACTTCCAATCCCAGCGGCGCTTAAAGGCAGAGTCAATAGGGAAGAGACTCTGGTCGCTGGTATTCATTGTTGCCCAAATATAAAGGTTTGAAGGCAGAACAAGTCGCTCTCCCTTCAGGATGAGACTTACCATATTGGCTTCGCCATAGAGCTGATTGATTTTGTCTTTATTCGTAATCTCCCATCCTTCAAATTCCTTTTCAAGATATTTCTGCATATCCTTATCTGCAACGATAGGATAATCTGAAAAACCATATTCGTTGCGATCAAGCAATTGGAATAGGTCACCAAAGATCTGGGCGCAATTACCTCTGTTTATTTCTTCGATTATAAGATATTGCTTTTTTGATGCCTTATTCTTAGTGAAAATATCTGGAGTGTCGAGAAGTGCTGGGTGGATTCTATTATCGCTTTTATCGCTCTTTTCACTCTTTTTGCTACCAAGTTTCTTCCACGCTTCAACATAGGCTTCAAGAAAAGCCTGAGGAATGAACTTATAGGCAATTCTGTCTTCCTTTACAACCTTTCCGGTATCTTCATCAATGACCTTTTTGCCATTACAATCTCGGAGTACAACTTCTTCTGTAATAGGTTTGTAGGTACCAACAAAAGAGGCGTAATCTGAGTCTGGATGGAATGTAGTACGAATAACGTCTTCACCAAAGGTCAAATCCTTGATAGCCTTTGATTTACCTGTGCCTGGAGCACCATAGTAAATCTGCTGAAGAGTAAGATTTGAAGGGCGTTTTACCTTTTTTGCTTCGTTTGAGAAAATTTCCTTAGCGCATAGAAAACGCATGTATGTCTTTAATGCGTTAGAATACTGGTTACTACCAGTCTTCTCATATTGCATGAAATCTTCATTATTATAAAGAGAATCTATAATATCCTGTAGTTCATTAGAATGTATACAAGAGTAGATATCAAAAGAATCAACTCCCTTGATTTTGGCAATAGTTTCATTAATGCGCTTAAAATCACTATAGTTGTTGACACTTTTGGGTGATGTAGTGCAATTCAGTATAAAACTTTTATATTGTTCTTCTGTTGTCATGTTTCTAAAATTTATCTGCTTGCAAAAATAAGAAATATTTCTCTTTTATGCAAGTTTTTAAGCTTTTTCTTTTGTGTTTCAAGAGAAAAAGATTAATTTTGCCAATTATTGGTGTCAATTGATATAAGAATAGTTTCTTTTAATAGAATTAAATAGTATGATTATATTGGACAAAATACATTTCAGCATATAAAGGAGCTATCATAGAGGGTAAAATAGAAGTAGCTAAGAATAGGCTCGTTCATATACCTACACAGAACTTATATCCAACAACTCATCGCCCACCAGCTGATATCCGTTTGCACAACAGGGGTTGGGCGAGCGCATAACAGCTGATATGCAAGCGCACAACAGCTGTTGTGCGGCCGAAGATATAGGCTTCTCCGGCTTATAACATTAATTCTTCCGGCAACAAGTAAAGGTTACTCCGAAGACTATTTACGTAAAACCGATGCAACAACGATAGTACTTACAAGGCACGATGATAGTTCTTATAAGCAACAACGATAGTACTTACAGGGCGTAAAGCGGCTTGTCTTTGACCCAAAGAACAAACAATGAAAAATGCCGTACAGGACACTATCGGTCATCATGAACGAAATCTGATTTCCCTAGGTATCGATGCCAGCGACAACCTTCCGTTCTGCTGTCGGTTATGACACTTGTGACACCTGTTTTCTAAAACTTTCTCTCACGCGGGCGGGCAGGAAAAATTTTCCAGAAAGGTTTCCCGCCCGCCTACGTGAGAGAGATTTCAAGAAAAGCCTGTCACTGGTGTCATCTTGTCACCCGGAAGTAAGTCTCATTCCAGCATCGTAAGTAAGTCACTTAGGTATCGTAAGTAAGTCACTTAGGTATCGTAAGTAAGTCACTTAGGTATCGTAAGTAAGTCACTTACGGGGCGTAAGTAAGTCACTTACGGGGCGTAAGTAAGTTACTTCTTCAGAAAAAGACGTGAAAATCCGTGAGTAAACGTGAGAAACCGTGAATGGCGGATTCTGAATGTTGTATCTTTGCATTGTGATGTTTTCCACGAGTCTGACTGGGGTTAGCCGATGGCTTACTTTTATGCAAGTTTTTGGGGGATTTCTTTTGTGGTTTCATGAGAAAAGATTAATTTTGCATCGAATGGTGTGATTAGATTAGAAAAAAGATGTCTTAATAAATAAAGCGTATGCCAAATAAAATGACCATAGAGCAGCGCCACCATAATATGGCGGCAATCAGAGGCAAGGATACCAAACCGGAGATTCTTGTCAGGAAGTTCCTGTGGGCTAGGGGATTCAGGTATCGGCTCAATCATCCACGGTTGCCGGGAAAACCGGATATTGTGCT
>ERZ1026846.1587-NODE-1587-length-14027-cov-20.135772_pt1 | contig 14027 bp, 9 predicted proteins | sample MGYA00380153_ERZ1026846 | MGnify/ENA primary metagenome ERZ1026846 (study PRJEB33269, sample SAMEA4719789) | human gut metagenome | biome: human-associated habitat; feature: organic feature; material: feces | place: Cameroon | collected 2013-10 ... | reverse complement strand
TCAACCTCGTGGCTAGCCGCAGCGCTCAGGCTGCCGTGCTGAAGGCCATCAAGGATGGCAAGAGCACTGTTGACCTCAATGCCCCTATCGACCCTGATGGCGGCGACGACGGCAACGGCGGCGGAAGCAACGCTGGTGGAAGCACTACTGGCGGCGGAAGCAACGCTGGCGGCAGCGGAACCACCGGCACAGAAGGCGACAACAAGGGTGATACGGGTACTTCCGGCGGTAACACCGGAGAGGACAAGGGCAACACCGACGCCGGTTCTACCGGCGGCAACGAGCACATTACTCTCTAGCCTATAGAGTTCCAGCCCCCACACGGCTGGAACTCTCCCCCATCAACCGCATTCATTAAATCGAAAAATTCATATCAAAGAAAAAGATGATGAAAAAGGAAACCTGGAAAATGGTGATTCAGATAGCCATCAGCATCCTGACGGCCATCGCCACCTCGCTCGGCGTAACGAGCTGCATGTAAGCTAAAAGAAACTGAAAAGAAAAGCAAGAGGGTGTGTCATAAGCCACATCCCATACGCCCTGAAAGGGCAGAAGCTCTTAGCCCAGGGCAGCGCCCTGGGTTTTAGAATAGATACAACAAAGTCGCCCTGAAAGGGCAAAAGCTTTCAATTTCAAAGCTTTTGCCCTTTCAGGGCGACCTTGTTTTTGCCAACATTACCCAGGGCGCTGCCCTGGGCTAAGAGCTTTTGGGCTTTCAGCCCGTCCTCGGCTGCCATTATTTAGACTTATGACACACCCTCTTTTACAGCAGATTCACATACTCTGCCGGCTTCATGCCATACTGCTTCTGGAAGCACTTGGCAAAATAGCTGGAACTGCTGAAACCGGTCATTTCGCTCACTTCGCTGATGCGATACTTGCGCTCCTGCAACAGGCGGGCAGCCGTGCTGAGACGTATCGCCTGTATCAGTTCGTTAGGCGTTACCGCCAGCAGCGTCTTTACCTTATTAAATAAGGAGCTGCGACTCATGCCCAGCTTATCTGCCAAGAACTGTACGTTTAAATCCGGATTCGCAAGATTGTCTTTTATCAGCTTCTCCAAATCCACCAGGAACCTGCGCTCTGGAGAATAATTCTCTTCCTCTGCTGCAGATGATTCCGCCGAAGAGGCAAAAGATACAAATTCTGCTGCTGGCCCTGCTGATGGTCCTGCTGATGGTCCTGCTGATGGTCCTGATAATAGTCCAGCAGATGGTCCTGCAGAAGAATCTGCAGAAGAAGCCTTAGCTGAATCCCCGGCGGCTGTTTCCTTCGGGAATCGGAATATCAGCGTTCGACGCATTTCTATCAGCTGGTTCACACTCGCCACGAGATACTTCATCGAGAACGGTTTGGAGATGAAAACATCGGCTCCGCAAATCTTGCTCTGTGCCTTGCTATCCTCATCGGTCTTCGCCGACAGCATGACGATTGGCAGGTGGCAGATACTCTTGTTCTGACGCACCTTCTGGCAGAATTCTACTCCGTTCATCACAGGCATTATCCAACTGGTGATAATCAGACTCAGCTCATCGTGCTTAGACAATATACGCAGCGCCTGCACGCCGTTATCTGCCACCAGCATTCTGTATTCTCCTGCCAGAGAGTTTACGATGAAATCTCTCATGTCCTTATCGTTCTCCACTACCAGGATGGTAGGGCGATTGTCAATTGGAGCCACAGGAGCTGGCTTAGAGACTGAAGTTGAAGCTGATACAGAAGCAGAAACTGCCGATGATTCAGCCGATGATTCTTCTGATGATTCTTCTGAAGATTCTTCTGATGATTTTTCCGATGATTCAGCCTCCATCATCTCTACCTTGTTACCATCGAGCAGCTGGTCTACGAGAGTCAGCATTCGCTGGGAATTGCGGCTGAAAACATCTATCAAACCATCCATCTCGTCGACGTTCTTCATATCATCCTTATTCATGCGATTCTTCTTCGAATCATCATCCTTCATATCATCCTCCATCAATCCTTCCTTCACTTTCTGCCACTTCTCCTTCAGAGCATCCAGCGGACCGAGTATCAGGGTGAGCGGAATGCGGATTTCGCGGGCTACCATAGCGAAGAACTGCAGACGAGCATCGCGCAGCTCCAGCTCCTTCTTCTCAGCCAGGCTGTCCAGCTCCTGCTGATGGCGAAGCTTCAGCTTCTTCCATTGATACCATACAAGCAGGCCAATGAGAAGCAGATAGATGAACTTGGCAGGCAGCGACCACCAGAATGGCGGATGCACCACTATCTGAAGCGTTGCCTCATCCTCAGACCACACGCCGTCGTTGTTGGTGGCCTTCACACGGAAGGTGTAGCTGCCGGCTGGCAGATTGGTATAGGCGGCACGGGGTTCGTGGGTGGTGGTCCATTCGTCGTCGAATCCATCGAGCTTATAGCTGTAGAGATTCTTCTCGGGAGAGACATAGCTCAGTGCCGAGAACGAGAAGGTGACGGCATTTTCATCGTGAGAGAGGCTGATTTCATCTACCTTGTCCAATGCCTCGGGAAGCTTATCGGAGCCCACCTCCATGCGCTTGTTGAAGAGCGAGAGAGAAGTGATTGCCACGGGCGGCGCTATACGGTTGAGCGTAACCTGCTGCGGACGGAAGGCGTTGAAGCCCTGAGTAGTGCCGAAATAGATTCTGCCATCGGACGACAGAAGACAGGAATTGGCAAGAAACTGGTCGCTGGTCAATCCGTCGAAACGGCAGAACTTCTGCACCGGCTTGTCCTCGGAATACTTCACGATGCCCTTGCCCGACGACAGCCACATACTGCCCCGGTCGAAGAGAATGGACTTGAAATCCTGACTTGGAGCATCGACGGCGATGCGGCGGAAGGAGTCGCTGGAAGGCTGATATTCACACAATCCCTGAAGGGTGGCTACGAAGAGGCGCCCCTTGCCGTCGGTCTGAATGCTGTTTACCTGGTTGCTGCCCAGCGAGCAGGTATCCTTCTCATTGTAGAGATACTGCTTCCAGGTGTTGTTGCGACGAAGACACCAGAGTCCGTTTTCCTGGGTAGCAAACCAAAGGTTGCCCTGACGATCCTCCTCCATATCAATGGTAAGGCCGTTGAAGAGTTTTACTCTTCTGAACTCCTGCTTCTGATCATCAAGCAGGAAGGCACCCAGCATGGATGTGGCCCAGAGACGGCGTTTCCTGTCGCGGAAGAAATAGTAGCAGCTGCTGCTCGAGACATAGCTATCCATCCTGACGGGCGTCTGCGCCCCCGTAGCCATGTTCATCCTGATGATGCCCCTGCCATAGGTTCCCACCCACAAGTTGTCGCCATCCACGAACAGCGCATGGGCGTTGTATTTCGCCATCTCCTGCTTGCCTGGGAAATCAACGAAACTGTCGGTCTGCGGGTCGTAGCAGTCGAGGCCTGCATCGTCGGTGGCTATCCAGATGCGATGGCGGGCATCCTCGGCAAAGCGGCTCACCACGCTGCCCTGCAATCCGCCCAGGGTAGGGAAATACATGTCAAACCGGTTGCGCATGGCAGAAGACGGGATGTAGTTCACACCACCATAGTAGGTGCCTATCCAGAGACCATCTTCCCTATCCCTCATGATGCCATATACAAACCGCTCGGCGGTGCGGCGTGCCGGATTCTCCACCTCCGACAGCATGCGCCACTGGTTGGTCATCCTGTCATACTGCACCAGTCCATCATCGCTGCCAACGAGCACATAGCGGCTGTCTCCATAGAGCTTGTGGATGAAGTTCATGCCGTTGCCCGGCACAGGGGGAATGAGGAGTTTGGCAAAGCCGTCGTTGCTCACGCAAAAGAGTCCTTCCTTCCAGGTTCCCACCAGAATGCTGCCATCTGCATTTGCCAGCATCGCCATTCCCCTAAGCTGGGTAGCATCTCCCTTCAGGGCGAAAAGCTTGAAGTTGTCGGCAGTTTTCTGAAGGCGGAAGAGCGAAGCCCCTGCCTTGAGGCTGAGCGCCCACACATGGCTGTTGACATCAATGAGCACGCAATCTACGCTGCCCCTGCTCGCCTTCATGGGATAATGGTGACAGTAATGGCTGGTAAGGTTGAATTTGAAGATTCCCTGGGTTCTGGTGGAAATCCATGCATTATGTTCCCCATCAACAACAATATGGTTGACGAAGGAAGTAATCTTTTCATCGAGCTTCTGAAATTGCTCGGTGGTGAAATTGAAGAGGAAGACTCCCTTAGAGGTTCCCACCAGGAGACCTTCGTCAGAGACAGCAAGTGCCAGGATTTCCTGGTTGAGCTGCATGGCGACATTGTAGTAGGTGATTACCTGGTAGCCGTCGTAGCGGCAGAGTCCGTAATCGGTGGCTAGCCATACAAAGCCGTTTTTATCCTGCACAATGCTCTTCACGGCATTGCTGGGCAATCCCGTGTTCATAGTAATGGAGCGCATTTGCGGATTTCCAGTCATATTCCTGCCCCATGAGCTGGCGGGCGCCATTGCCATGCAAAGGGCGCCAACCAAGATTATCATCATTTTCTTCATTTTCAAGTAATTTCAGTTCAGTTCTTATTCTTGTCTTTTCTATCTCTCTTTTACTTCTGTTATTTTACTGTTTCTTATATTATTTTGCCTGTTTCTTCTATTTATGAATCTCTCCGTTCATTATTTCTTTCTGACACTTTCACGGTATTTCAGCGGTGACGTATGCAGATGTTCCCTCACGTATTTGCCGAAGAACGAGGTATTTGAGAAACCCAGAATGCACGATACTTCCTTGATAGACATGGAGGTGGAGCGCAGATAGTACGTAATATCTGCCAGGGTGTATTCCGTAATCCAGTCGATAGCCGTCTTACCAGAATGGCGCTTGCAGATGATGGAGAGATACTTGGGCGTGATGCAGAGCTGGCGGGCGAAATACTCCACCGGGCGATGCTTGATGTCCTCCTGCTGCAGATTCTCAAGAAACTTGTCGAAGAGTTCGATGGTGCTGGAGTTCAAATCGTCTGCCGACATATCCTCGAGCAGCATGTTGCTCACCGCCAACAAGGCGCTCTTGAGCAGCGTCTCCACTATTTCGCGGCGATAGGGCTTCCACGAGGTGCGCTCGCTGAAGCTGGTGTCGAGGCAGAGGCGCACCAGTTCTGTAAACTTGGCGTAGAACTTCATATCCACCTCGTTCATCTTCAGTACCAGTACCTTGCTCACATACATGGCGCGGTTCCACACCGAGATATGCGACTGAAGGATGCTGAGCAATCCATGGTTGCTTACGCACATCGCCGTGCACGCAAAATCATCCGACACCTCCTTGATGTCGAGTATGGAATTGGGCGGACTGATAAAGATGTCGCCCCTTTCTACGGAAAATTCCCGCCCGTTGAGTTCAGCCTTTAGGCTTCCCCTGTGGCAAGATGCAATCATGTTCATCTGGAACCTCATCGGGTCGGGGTTCTGCAACACCTTGACATTGTCGATAATCAAGATATCCTCGTCGAGATAGCTGGCGCTGATCTCGGCACTCTGCGCAAACTCACCTTCCTCGATGCGCTGCTTCACGTCCTTCTGTTCTTTCATTAATACGGTTTTAAAATCTTCATTCTTCGTTCTTCACTCTTCACTTTCTAGAACGCTTCCCTGTACTTATTTTCATCCTTATCCTCCAGCATGGAGAGATAGCTCTGGTAGCGACTGGCTGCAATGTAATGGTTCTCCACAGCCTTGATGACGGCACAGCCCGGTTCGTGAGTGTGGGTGCAGTCGGAGAACTTGCAGTCTTGCGAGAACTTGAATATCTCCTTGAAGTAGCTGGTGAGTTCCTCCTTCTCAATATCGAAGGTTCCGAAGCCCTTGATGCCCGGAGTATCGATGAGATAGCCGCCCTCAGGCAGGTCGAGCATCTCGCTGAAGGTGGTGGTGTGCATTCCGCTGTTGTGCGCCTCGCTGATTTCGGCGGTGCGCTGGGCTGCATCGGGGATAAGCTGGTTGATGAGCGTGGATTTTCCCACGCCGCTATTGCCGCTGAGCAGAGACTTCTTGTCCTTGATGAGCGGGCGCAGTTCGTCTACTCCTTCACCCGTGGCTGCCGAGATTTCCACGCACTTGTATCCGATGGTTTCATAGAGGGTGCGCATCATCTTCTCGTAGTGCAGCTCTTCTTCGGAGAGCAGGTCGCACTTGTTGAACACGATGATGACAGGCACTCTGTATGCTTCGGCTCCGGCCAGGAAGCGGTCGATGAAGGTGGTGGATGTCTCCGGATAGTTCACGGTAACCACGAGCAGTGCCTGGTCTACGTTGGCTGCCAGGATATGACTCTGCTTGCTGAGGTTAGGTGATTTTCGGATGATATAGTTGCGGCGGTCTTCGATGGAAGAGATGAAGGCGGTGCCTTCCTGGTTGGTGATGAGCTGCACGTAGTCGCCCACCGCCACGGGGTTGGTGCTGCGGATTCCCTTCAGTCGGAAATTGCCTTTTATCTTGCTTTCAATCAGCTGGCCATCGTCAGTCTTGACGGTGTACCAGCTGCCTGTATTCTTAATAACGAGTCCTCTCATTATCACATATTAATAATGTAAGTCTGATAAACATGACGTCTTTCTAGACAGTCATGATTTCCTTTTCCTTCTCGTCCATCAAACCTTCGAGCTGCTTGATGTACTTGTCGTGAAGCTTCTGCAAATCGTTCTCTGCATCCTTCTCCAAGTCCTCTGAAAGACCATCCTTGATAGCCTTCTTCAGCTTCTCCTTGATTTCCTGACGCACGTTGCGAACCTCAATCTTGGCACGCTCCGCAATCTTGTTGCACTGCTTAACCAGTTCCTTACGGCGCTCACCAGTAGGCTGAGGGATTCCGAGGCGTACGATTTCACCGTTGTTCTCTGGTGTAATACCCACGCCACTGTCCATGATAGCCTTCTCGATATCCTTGATAGCCTTCTTGTCCCAAGGGCGGATGGCGATGGTGCGGGCATCTGGAGTGGTTACGGTAGCCACCTGGTTCAATGGAACCATGCTGCCATAGCTGTTAACACGCACGCCGTCGAGGATAGCCACGTTGGCGCGACCAGCACGAATATGAGAGAGCTCTTCTGCGAGATACATTGCAGCCATCTCCATACGCTCTGCTGCAGAATTCAAAGTTTCTTTTACGTCGATCATAGTCTGTATATTTTTATTTTTTATTATTTTATTAATTCCAATCTTTTGAGTTCCTCGCCCACATAGTTGGTAAGTTCCACAAACTGCGGGATGCTGAGCTGCTCAGGGCGCTTGGTCATGATGTCGGTGGTGTAGAAATCAGCGCGAGGGATTACACCCGGAAACATCTGCTTCAAGCTCACGCGCAGCATCTTGCGGCGCTGGTTGAACACGGTCTTCACCAGTCGCTTGAAGAGCTTCTCATCGCAGCCCAGGTCGGTCACCTTGTTGCGGGTCATGCGGATTACGGCACTCTTCACCTTTGGAGGTGGATTGAACACGCCCTCGTCTACGGTGAAGAGATACTCCACGTCGTACCAAGCCTGGATGAGCACGCTGAGGATGCCATACGCCTTGTTGCCTGGCTCGGATGCCATGCGCAGCGCCACTTCACGCTGAATCATGCCGGTGCAGCAAGGAATGAGATCCTTGTAGTCGAGCATCTTGAAGAAGATCTGCGAGGAAATGTCGTAAGGGTAATTGCCCGTGAGTACGAACTGCTTTCCGTCGAAAATCCCGTTGAGATCCATTCTCAGAAAGTCCTCTCCTATGATATTGTCCTTCAGCTGAGGGAAGTTTTCGTGCAGATAGGCCACCGACTCGGAGTCGATTTCCACCGCCTTCACGGGGCGAGGCTTCTCTACGAGATATTGCGTAAGCACACCCATTCCCGGTCCGATTTCGAGCACGGGAATATCGGGGCAGGCATCCACCGTATCGGCGATGCGCTTGGCTATGTTGAGGTCAGTAAGGAAGTGCTGACCCAGATTTTTCTTTGGCTTTACAGCTTTCATCATTCTCTATCTGTTTCCGACCTTTCGGTCTGTTTGTTATTTCTTACTATATATATTTTGCAAAAATACGATTATTTTTCGAGAAATCATCGCTTAGATGCGATTTTTTTTATCTTTTATATAAAAAAGAGGAAATAAAAAGGGGCAGAAGCGTTTATTTATGCTAAAAATATGCAGAAACCGCACCATATAAGCGATAAAAGTATTACCTTTGCACTATGATGGAAAAGAAAAAGATAGCAAACAATATCTGGAAGGTGGCTCTCTCGCTGTTTCTGGGCGGAGCCATCCTCTACTGGATGTATCGCGGATTTGACTTCAGGCAGGTGGAGGACGTGGTGCTCCACAGGATGAGTTGGACCTGGATGCTGCTGTCGTTCCCCTTTGGCATCTCGGCACAGCTCTTCAGGGGCTGGAGATGGAAGCAGGCGCTGGAACCCATCGGCGAAAAGCCCCGAAGCGGCGTCAGCATCAACTCCATCTTCATATCCTACGCCCTGAGCCTCGTTATCCCGAGATCGGGTGAATTTGCAAGATGCGCCGTGCTGAAGAGATGGGACGGAATCTCGTTTCCCAAATCGCTGGGTACGGTGGTAACGGAAAGAGCCATCGACTCGCTGCTCGTGCTGCTCATCGCCGGACTGGTGTTTCTGATGCAGATTCCCGTGTTCCTGAACTTCTTCGACAAGACGGGCACCAGCATGGACAGCATCCTGGGAAAGTTTACCGCCACGGGCTACCTGGTTACCGCCATCTGCGGCGTTGCCGTGCTCATTCTGGCACACATCCTGCTCAAGAAGCTGGCTATATATAATAAGGTGAAAGCCACGCTGAGCGGACTGTGGCAGGGAGTGATTTCGCTGAAGGGCGTGAAGAACGCACCCCTCTACATCGCCTTTACCCTGGGCATCTGGCTGAGTTATTTCCTGCACTATTATCTCACATTCCAGTGCTTCGAATCAACCAGCCACCTGAACCTGATGTGCGGACTGGTTACCTTCATCGTGGGAAGCATCGCCGTGGTGGTTCCTACGCCCAACGGAGCGGGTCCCTGGCATTTCGCCGTGAAGACGATGCTCATCCTCTACGGCATCCAGCAGAACGACGCACTCTACTTCGTGCTCATCGTGCACTCCGTACAGACGCTGCTCGTCATCCTGCTGGGCATCTACGCATGGATAGACCTGGCGTTTACAAGAAAAAAAACATTAACATTTTAAATAAAGATATTATGGCTGACATTAAGAATCTAAGTCCAGTTGAAATCTGGCGCAACTTCGACAAGTTGACACAAGTTCCACGTCCATCAGGACATTTGGAGAAAATTCAGGCTTATTTGCTCAACTGGGCAAAGGAGGCTGGCGTAGAGGCTTTCCAGGATGCTGCTGGAAACATCGTGATGCGCAAACCTGCTACTCCAGGCATGGAAAACAGAAAGGGCGTTATCATGCAGGCACACATGGATATGGTGCCTCAGAAGGCTCCTGAGAGCAACCACGACTTCGAGAACGACCCTATCGAAACCATCATCGATGGCGACTGGGTACGTGCCAACAAGACTACACTGGGTAGCGACGACGGTCTGGGCGTGGCTACTATCATGGCTGTGATGGAGTCTAAGAACTTGCAGCACGGACCTGTAGAGGGTCTCATCACCGCAGACGAGGAGACAGGCATGTATGGTGCCAACGACCTGCCTGAGGGCGAACTGAACGGAGAGATCCTCTTGAACCTCGACACAGAGGTATGGGGCGAGTTCGTAATCGGAAGTGCCGGCGGTATCGACATCACAGCAACACTCGACTATAAGGAGGTGGAGACAGACAAGGAAGATGCAGCCGTAAAGGTTACCCTGAAGGGATTGAAGGGCGGTCACTCAGGCATCGAGATCAACGAGGGCAGAGCCAACGCCAACAAGTGCATGGTTCGCTTCGTCCGTGAGGCTATCTCCGAGCTCGACGCACGCCTGGCTTCATGGAAGGGCGGCAACATGCGTAACGCCATCCCATTCCAGGCAGAGGTGGTATTGACTCTGCCAAAGGAGAACGTAGAGGCCTTGAACGACATGGTAGCCGACTGGAAGGACGAGTTCTGCGATGAGTTCAACGGCATTGAGAATGTCGAGAACATCGAGTTCTTCACCGAGAACGTAGAAACTCCAGCCACAGAGGTTCCTGCCGAGATTCAGGACAACCTGGTAGACGCCATCTTTGCCTGCCACGATGGCGTACTGCGCATGGCTCCATCCATGCCTGACATCGTAGAGACATCATCTAACCTCGCCATCATCGAAATAGGCGGCGGTAAGGCTGCCATCAAGATTCTGGCACGTTCTAGCCACGAGTATTACAAGATGTATCTGGCTACCATGATGGAGAGCTGCTTCAACATGGCTGGCATGAAGGTAGAGTTCAGCGGCGCTTACGGCGGCTGGAACCCTAACCCAAAGAGCGACATCCTGGAGCACGTATTGAAGGTGTACAAGGAGCAGAACGGCAAGGACGGCGTGGTTCAGGCTGTTCATGCGGGATTGGAGTGCTCTATCATCCTGGGCAAGTATCCTAACCTGGATGTAGTATCATTCGGTCCTACCCTGCTCAGCCCTCACACTGCCAACGAGCGTTGCCAGATTAGCTGCGTAGCTCCATTCTGGAACCTGATGAAGCAGCTGCTTGCCGAGATTCCTACCAAGTAAAGAAGGAAGAAATTACAAAAAGATTAAAAAAGGAAGCCGGGAAAGAATTTTCTCGGCTTTTTTGTCCCTTTTCTCAATAAAAATCATTATCTTTGCACCCGATTTCGCAAGCACTGTAATATCTGCTAAGAAATGCAGCACAGCCCACTTGCATAAGTTTCATCAAATTAATAACAAAATGGACGATTATCACGCGGAGAACAATTATGAATTGTAGGCGTGGAGATTCAGCATTCAGAAAACAGCCCCGGAAATGACCGATAGGGGCAGAAAATCCAACCGCTAATCTCCATACCCAAACGTTTATTATTTTTTGGAGATTAGCAAACAATGAAGACATACTGGAACATAGACAAGACTCTGTCTCCACTCAACGAGTGGCAGCCAAACTGCTGGATACAAGTAACATGTCCAACTGATGAAGACCAGCGCCTGCTGGAAGAAGAATTCAAAATCCCTGATTATTTCCTTTCGGATATCAGCGATACTGATGAGCGTGCCCGCTACGAATACGACGATGGCTGGATGCTCATCATCCTCCGTATCCCCTACGTCAAGGAAATAAGAAGCCGCACACCTTACACCACCGTGCCGCTGGGCATCATCCACAAGCGCGACGTAACCATCACCGTATGCTTCTACGAAACCAACATGATGATTGATTTCGTGAGCTTTCAGCAAAAACGCGGCGAGGGTTTCACCGACTACGTGGACATGATTTTCCGCCTCTTCCTCTCGTCTGCCGTATGGTATCTGAAGCGATTGAAGCAGATCAATTCGCTCATCGAGAAGGCGAAGCGCAATCTGGATCATGGCGTGAACAACGAGAGCCTGATAGGACTGAGCCGCCTGCAAGACTCCCTCACCTACTTCATCACCTCTATCCGAGGCAACGAAAACCTGCTCTCGAAGTTGAAGTTCAAGTTGCAGGTTGACGAATTGGATGCCGACCTCATCGAAGACGTGAACATCGAGATGACGCAGGCGAGAGAGACCACCAGCATCTATTCCGACATTCTGGAATCAACGATGGACACCTATTCGAGCATCATCAATAACAACATGAACACCACGATGCGAACCCTGACCAGTATCAGTATCGTGATGATGTTGCCAACGCTGATATCCTCCTTCTTCGGCATGAACCTGGTGAACGGCATGGAAGAAAGTCCCTACGGATTTGCCCTCGCCCTGGTGATTTCGTTTGTTGTATCCGGACTCACTTGGGGCTTCCTAAGATACAAAAGACTGCTCTAAAAGGCTTTCTACATATAAAAAACATTAAAAAAATCGGATATCTTGACGGATATTCGATTTTTTTGTTTAAGTTTGCACAATATTATAACATTAAATTTGTGGCCGTCTCGCGCAAGGCACGACAAGCGACCAAAGAAACTCGAATCATAAACTAAACAAAGTGACATGATGGACTCTCAAGAAAAAGCTCTGTTTCAACAGAGCGCCCTGGAAGAACCTGCCAAGAAGGCTTACGCCACCAAGCAGGAAGTACTCGAAAGAGTAAAAGAAATTGCCCACAGTGCAGAGGCTCCTAACAAGGAGGAACTCGACAACCTGAAGACAACGTTCTACAAGATTCATCTCGCCGAGAGAGATGCTCAGATGAAGGAGTATCTCGCAGCAGGTGGTGACCCTGAGAAGTACGTTCTCTTACCTGATGACACAGAGGAAGCCTTTAAGGCGGAAATGCAGATCATCAAGGAGAAAAGAGCGAAAATCTTCCTGCAACAGGAAGAGGAAAAGCAGGAGAACCTGGCGAAGAAACTTGAGATTATCGAAAAGATAAAAGCCATGGCTACCTCGCCTGAGGAGGCCAACAATTCATATCAGGAATTCAAGAACCTGCAGCAGGAATGGAAAGAAATCAAGGCGATTCCTGCAGACAAGGCTAACGAGGTGTGGAAGAACTACCAGCTATACGTGGAGCAGTTCTACGACCTGCTGAAGCTCAACAACGAGGCGCGCGAGTACGACTTCAAGAAGAACCTGGAGGCGAAGACCAAGCTGTGTGAGGCTGCCGAAAAACTGGCAGAAGAGTCAGACGTTATCTCTGCCTTCCACAAGTTGCAGGACTTGCATCAGGAGTACCGCGAAATCGGTCCTGTAGCCAAGGATCTGCGCGAGTCTATCTGGACCCGCTTCAAGAATGCCAGCACCGTGATCAACAAGAAGCACCAGCAGCATTTTGAGGATCTGCGCGCCAAGGAAGAGGATAACCTCGCCAAGAAGACTGCCCTCTGCGAGAAGATTGAGGCTATCAACCTCAAGGAGAACAAGCAGGCTAATGACTGGGAGGAGGCTACCAAGACCATCATCGAAATTCAGGGCGAATGGAAGAAGATAGGCTTTGCTCCTCAGAAAATGAACGTGAAGATTTTCGAGCGCTTCCGCATCGCCAACGATGAGTTCTTCAGCAAGAAAGCAGAATTCTTCAAGACCATCAAGAGCCAGTATGCCGAGAACCTGGAGAAGAAGCAGAAGCTGGTGGAGAAGGCTAAGGCTTTAGCCGACAGCACCGACTGGAAGAAAACAGGCGACAAGCTGGTTCAGCTTCAGAAAGAGTGGAAGACCGTGGGCTTCGTGCCTCGCAAACAGGGCGACCAGCTTTGGAAGGAATTCCTGGCTGCCTGCAACAAGTTCTTTGATGCCCGCAACAAGGAAAATGCAGGCACAAGAAACGAGGAGCACGCTAACCTCGAAAAGAAGCGCAGCATCATTGCCCAGCTCAAGGATTTGGCAGAGAACCCTCCTGTAGACGGTTTCCAGAAAAAGATGCAGGATTTCATCGCACAGTATAATGCCGTGGGTCATGTTCCTTTCAAGGAGAAAGACAAGCTCTATAAGGAGTATCACGACGTGATGGACAAGCTCTACAAGCATCTGCGTTCCAACAATGCCAAGCGCCACATGAACAACTTCAAGAGCAATCTGAAGAGTGTAGCTGAGAAGGGAGCTAACGCTTTGGACAACGAGCGTGGCAAACTGTTGCGCCGCTACGACCAGCTGCGTGCTGAGATTACCACCTACGAGAACAACCTCGGTTTCCTCAATGCAGCAAGCAAGAAGGGTAACAGCCTCGTAGAGGAAATGAACCGCAAGGTAGAGAAGTTGAAGGAAGACTTGAAGCTCGTAAAGGAGAAAATCAAGGCTATCGATGCTGAGAACAAGTAATTTGATGCAGAGATACAGTAAAAGAAATCATTGAATTCATCATAAACCCAGGGCGAAAGCTCTGGGTTTTCTTTTTGATACCTGGCAAAATGCGGGGACATATTGAGGAAAGCCTTGGGGATATAAAAAAAGCATCTTTCGAATGAAAGATGCTCTCTAGTTGGGATACCCGGACTCGAACCAGGAATGACAGGAC